>Ga0209737_10002967_pt1 | contig 11837 bp, 5 predicted proteins | sample TergutCu122P3_FD_187284 | JGI IMG/M metagenome (GOLD analysis project Ga0209737, IMG submission 187284) | Cubitermes ugandensis P3 segment gut microbial communities from Kakamega Forest, Kenya - Cu122 P3 (SPAdes) (version 2) | ecosystem: Host-associated > Arthropoda: Insects > Digestive system >...
AAGGCACATACCAAGCCACTGTTGCCCTTACCAACATGCCCAAAGGAGTCTATCACTACGCCCTCTACATCAACGGCGAACGAACAGATACTAAGAAGTTGGTACTCACTTATTAATCACTATTCACCAAAAAAAGGGGCTGTTCTCACGGGGGCAGCCTTTTTTATAATAAAACCCGCCGAAGTATAATAGTTTTTTTGTTTTTTTATTCCTTTAGCAAATCGGGTCTTCGTAGTTTAGTTCTTTCCAATTGTTGCTCAAAACGCCAGTCTGCAATATTTTTTTCGTGGCCGGATAGTAGAACATCCGGAACTTTATGCCCTTGGTAATCAGAAGGACGTGTGTAAACCGGTGGAGAGAGCAGACCGTTTTGGTAAGAATCGGTAAGGGCTGAGCTCTCATCATTGAGAACGCCCGGAATAATACGCGCAATAGCATCAACCACTGCCATAGCTGCGATTTCTCCCCCGGAAAGTACATAGTCGCCAAGACTAATCTCTTCAGTAATAAAGAGCTCCCTCACACGTTCATCTATTCCTTTATAGTGTCCGCATAAAACCATAATATTCTTACACATTGAAAGTTGGTTTGCTTTCGATTGGTTAAATGTTTTCCCATCGGGCGCCATAAAAATCACGCTGTCATACTCTCGCTCCAACCTTAACTGCTCAATACAGCGTGCAATCGGCTCCACCATCATTACCATGCCGGCACCCCCACCAAAGGGGTAGTCATCTACCCTTTTGTGCTTATCCAAAGTGTAATCACGAATGTTATGAGTGTGTAGTTCAATGAGGTTCCTATCCACTGCTTTTTTAATGATTGATTCCGAAAAAACACCGGAAAACATTTGTGGAAACAAGGTTAGTATATCGATTCGCAGTTTCATTGCTTGATTCTATTGTTGTTTACTCGGGAACATAATGTATAACTATCTATTACCCTAATTTATTTTTATAGTCTGCATATCTACCGGGTTCAGAAAATAAAACAAACTCGCCTTCTTTGGTTACCATCCCAATGGTCGGGTGTTTTACCCCGTTAAAAAAGGTTGTTTTTACCATCGTATAGTGAATCATATCGTCGAACACAATACGGTCGCCAACTTCTAAAGGCTCTGGAAAGGCAAAATCTCCCATGCCAATATAATCACCTGCTAAACAGGAGCTTCCACCCAGCCGATACGCCCATCTGCTTTCGGGAGTGGGCTCGGTAGCTCCCAAAACCGCCGGTTTGTAAGGCATCTCTAAGCAATCGGGCAAATGGCAGGAAAAAGAGATATTGAGCATTGCTGTTTTAATTCCTTTGTTTTCAACAATATCCTCAACAGTAGAAATGAGTACGCCCGTTTGCCACCCTACTGCCTCGCCCGGCTCCAAAATTACTTCTTTTATATTTGGGTAACGCCGCTTAAAATCTCTAAGTAGTTGTATTAAATGCGCTACATCGTAATCACTTCTTGTAATGTGGTGTCCACCGCCAAAATTAACCCACTTACACTCTTTAATAAGATGTCCGAATTTTTCTTCAAACGACCTTAAACAGTTTTCCAAAGCGTGGCTATCATTTTCACATAAAGTATGAAAATGCAAGCCTTCAACACCTTCTGGCAAATGGGGTGGCATACTTTCTGCTAAAATACCCAAACGCGAACCGGGGAGTGCCGGATTATATAAATCTGTAGTAACCTCAGAGTATTCAGGATTTACTCGCAAACCAAAACTAATTTTTTTTGGACACGATAAAGCTTTATTACGATAGCGAGCCCATTGGCTTAACGAGTTGAACGTAAGATGGCTGCTATAAAGCAGTAACGTTTCAAACTCCTCTTCTAAATAAGCGGGCGCATACGTATGTGCTTCACATTGCATCTCCTCCACAATCAGTTGCGCTTCGTTCAAAGAGCTTGCCGTGGCACCAGATAAATATTGACGAATAAGCGGGAATGTGCGCCAAAATGAAAAGCCTTTCAGTGCACAAATAATGGAAACACCGGCTTCTTGCTGAATCAAATCCAATAATTGCAAATTGGCTTCCAACGCTTCTTCATACAGCACAAAACAAGGGGAGGGGAAATTCTCGTACGACATAGACTTTTTTTCATAAGGCGCAAATTAATGAGTTTTTTCAATACTTTTGCCGTTCTTTTTAAAATAGATGTAATCATTTTTTGATATTATGAACGAAATTATTGCAAACGAAGTAAATTTTATCCCACTTTTTTCCTTAGAAGATGAAGAAAAACTAAAAAAAGAGCAGGTAAGTGAGGTTATTCCCATATTACCCTTAATGAATACGGTGCTTTTCCCCGGAATGGTTATCCCCATCACTGTGGGAAGAAGCAAATCTATTAAATTAGCGCAAGAGTTTTCACGAAGCAACCAACCCATAGGTGTTATTACACATAAAGACAATGAGTTGGAAGAACCTGCTCAGGAAGACTTGTATGCCGTTGGAACGCTGGCACGTATTCTAAAGTTTTTAACAATGCCCGATGGTAGCGTTACTATCATTGTGCAAGGGATTAAACGCTTTGAATTACTTCAAATTGTTGAAACAGAACCATTTTATAAAGCTCGCGTTACCGAATATCACACGCAGGAACTTACTCCTGAATTAAAAAATAGCAAAGATTTTCAAGCACTTATTGGTTCCATTCGCGATACCGCTGTGTCAATGCTAAGAGCATCGCCTAATATGCCCCCGGAAGCAACGTATATGCTCCAAAATATTGAAAGCCCCCTCTTTTTAATGGATTTCATCGCCTCCAATTTGTCGGTTACTGTACCTGAAAAACAATCTATTCTTGAGAACAAAGAGATTGAAGAGCGGGGAAAAGTGGTGCTCAAATTCTTGAATAAAGATTTGCAAATGTTAGAATTGAAAAACCAGATACAGAGCAAATCGCGGGAAGAGATGGACAAGCAATCGCGAGAGTATATGCTACACCAGCAAATGAAAGCCATACAACAAGAGTTGGGCGGCTCACCCGCAGAAAAAGACACCACACAACTTACCGAACGCGCCAAAGATAAAAAGTGGAATGAGGAAACAAAAGCACTCTTTGAACGCGAACTGAAAAGGTTGCAACGCACAAATCCCATGTCGCCCGACTATTCTATAACCCTCAACTATTTAGAACTTATGCTCGATTTGCCGTGGAATGAATTTGGCGACGATAATTTCGACTTGACGAAAGCAGCAGAAGTTTTAGACAGAGACCACTTTGGATTGGAAAAAGTAAAAGAGCGCATTCTTGAATATTTGGCTGTGTTGAAACTAAAAGGCGACATGAAGTCCCCGATTTTATGTTTGGCTGGCCCTCCCGGGGTAGGAAAAACATCGCTCGGAAAATCTATTGCCGAGGCAATAGGTAGAAAATATATCCGCATGTCGCTGGGCGGCTTGCGTGATGAATCGGAAATTCGTGGGCATCGAAAAACATATATCGGCGCAATGCCCGGACGTATTATCCAAAGTATGCGAAAGGCAGGGCAAGCAAACCCCGTTTTTGTTCTCGATGAAATAGACAAAGTGCTCGGCATGAACATGCAAGGAGACCCCTCTGCAGCTCTGCTGGAAGTGCTTGACCCCGAACAGAATGTTACCTTCTATGATAACTATTTAGAAACCTCTTTCGATTTGTCGAAAGTGCTTTTTATTGCCACAGCAAATCACCTGGGCAATATTCACCCCGCTTTGTTAGACAGAATGGAAGTAATTGATATAGCAGGCTATCTGCTGGAAGAAAAACTGAATATCGCACAAAAACACTTGGTACCGCGCCAACTAACCGAGCATGGTATGGAAGAGAAAAAACTGCAATTCTCTAATGAAATTTTAGAAAGAATTATTGCAGATTATACCCGAGAGGCGGGCGTAAGAAATTTAGAAAAATTGATTGCTAAAATGATACGCAAGCGCGCTGCACAATTTGTGAAAGATGGAAAATTAGAGAAAGAAATACAAATAGCCGACCTGCAAAAAGCATACGGGGCACCGATTTTTCAAAAAGAACGGTCGTTAGACAACAGCGTACCGGGTGTTGCTACCGGGTTGGCATGGACTCAAGTGGGAGGAGAAATATTGTTCGTGGAATCTGTTATCAATCAAGGAAAAGAGGGCTTGACGATGACGGGCAGTTTAGGCGATGTGATGAAAGAATCGGCAACAATAGCTTTCGAGTACTTGAAAACATACGCAAAAAATTTTGGTATTGATGAGAATATTTTTGAAAATACTCACGTTCACCTCCATGTTCCTGAGGGCGCTACCCCGAAAGATGGCCCTTCGGCAGGAATTACTATGTTAACTTCCATGATTTCAGCCTTTACCAAAAAAACAGTACGTCCCAAACTTGCTATGACAGCCGAAATAACACTCAGAGGGAAACTATTGCCGGTAGGCGGTATTAAAGAAAAAATATTAGCAGCCAAGCGGTCGGGTATCTACGACATTATCCTCTCCTCCGAAAATATTAAAGATGTAGAAGATATTAAAGAACATTTTATCGAAGGCATGAAATTTCACTATTTCAGCGAAATGAAGGAAGCTGTAATCTTTGCAGGGGTTGTTTAGGTGCGTAAATTTCAGAGATATTCATAAAAAGATATATATTTGCTGCCCTTTATTTGAATAACTATTAACCAAAAAAATAACGTTTTATGAAAAAGTTTTTCTCTCTATTTTTGATGTTTTTCCTGTTTGGAATGCTCAATGCTCAAACTGTAACTATCTTTTCGGAAGGTATGGGAACAGAAGCGCCTACAAGTACGCCGTTTCCATCAGTGGCTACTTATACCGGCTTTGAAAACTATGGTATTTATACTTTCTCCGGAGATGCCGACGTGCGGGGAAATCAAATATGTGGACTCGCTGGCTCATCAGGTGCAAGTAATGTTTTCATCACAAATATTGTTGGGAGATACTTTGCTATTTCAGGAATTAACAGTTCAGGATATTCAAGTATTCAATTATCTTTCAATATTTGGAAGCAAGGGGCTGCTTCGAACCCCCTTAATAGCGAACAATTTGTAGTGGAAGTGGCTACCGATTACAACTCCGAAACCAATACCGGCACTTTTTCTGCTTTGTCTTATCCTACTATCAGTACCGGCTCAGCATGGGCTTCTGTTACTATTTCCGGAGGCGCTATTCCGGCTTCTCCAAACTTAACTATCCGTTTCCGTCAAAATCAAACAAGTCAGCAACTTAGAATTGACGATGTAAAACTTTTTGCTGTACAAGAAAGTGGTGGCGGAGTACCGGCTGTAGTTATCTCCGGTTTGTATGGCGGTGGCGGGAATGCTAACGCTCCGTTTAGAAACGACTATATTGAACTATATAACACTACAGATGCCCCTATCAGCTTAGAGGGATATACTTTGTATTATACTAATGCTGCCGGCACAAGCGCAGCTACGGCAAATACTTACACTTTTCTTCCCGGAGACCTTACGATTGGTGCAAAGAAGTTCGCCCTCCTTAAAGCAGCTTCTGGAACAACAGTTCTTACCGAGTGGCCCATTGATTTTGACTTCGACCTTAGCCACAATTCCACCTCTATTTTTGGTATGGCTGCCGGTTCCGGAAAAGTATTGCTATTAAGTACATATACAAACCTTACTGCTGCCAATTCCATTCCTGCCACCTTAGAAGGTATTCAAGCTATGACAGGCTATGTGGACTTTGTACCCTACGGAGCAACAAATATTCCTGCAGGACACGTTTTTGGCGCTACTTTTGCAGATTTAACAAATACACTTGCGGCAAAACGAAGATATAATGATGATACCCAAACAATGGCTTACACTTTTAATGTAGCCAATGATTTTGATAGAGTTACCGTTGATGCAAACACACCGAGAAACAGCAGCTACGGAGAAGTTGAGCCCCTTGATTGCGATGTTTTTGAAGATTTTGAAGCCGCAGCTTGGGCAGGTACCAACTCAGCGAATTATACTAACAGAACGGTAACAAGCCCCTCAGGGATTTGGTCAATTTCTGCTGTAACACAACCCTCAACACCCGATGCAAATGACCGTAAAAATGGCCTTAGAAGTGCCCGCTTCAGAGGAAATGCTACCGACACTGAAAATATTCACAGAGTGGAAATGGGATTTGATATTGCCGGTGGAATTGGAACGGTTAAGTTTGCCTACGGCTCGTATGGTACACATGGGGGAGGAGAGATTAATATTCAGTACTCCAGAAATCAGGGCGCTACATGGACAACGATTGAAAGCATTACTGTACCCACTTGGATTGTTGGCTCTGTACTACAGCAAGCTAACATCGTTGCAAATATTCCGGGTCCTGCACGTATAAGAATTACCAAAACTCCGCAGGCTGGAAGTACATCAGTAAATATTGATGATATATGTATTACCGAGTTTGTTGAAACCATAGTGGCTACGCCTACTTTTTCGCCTCCGGGCGGAAACGTTTTTGCCCCGCTAACCGTATCTATTGACTGCGCTACCTCAGGCGCTACCATTCACTACACTACCGATGGAAGTGAGCCCACCGCAAGTTCTCACGTATATAACAACGTGCCTATTCCTGTTTCTTCAACAACAACTATAAAGGCTATAGGTATCAGAGCCGGCTTAGATAACAGCGTAGTAGCTACTGCTACCTATTCATTCCCCATTGAAGTTGCTAATATTGCTGCTTTTAAAGCTGCCAATACACCACCCAACTCAAATGTTTATAAAATTACAGGCGATGTTACATTTGTATATAACTATGTAACAGGTAACAACAGGTCTATCTATATTAAAGATGACTCAGGTGGATTGGTAATCTTTGATAATTCTTCAACCATTACAAAGAACTATAACCATGGCGATGTTATTTCGGGCGGAGTGTTTGGTTCTTGCAATATGTACTTTGGTTTATACCAATTGATTCCGGTTAGAGATTTAGCGGCAGGAACTCCCGGCCCTGTGGTAGAACCTATCGTTGTTACTATGTCTAACCTCCTTGCCAATTTTTCGCAATACGAATCACAGTTAATTAAATTAGAAGAGATTACATTTGCAGATGGCACCTTTGGTACCGGCGCTGCCGGAAATATTGGTATTTCTCAAAGTGGTAGCTCAATGATTTGTCGCAACCACTTCGGAAATATAACCGGCTTTGAAACCAACTCCAATTCACGATATGATGTTACCGGCTTTGCTATTCCCTATAATGCCGACAGACAAATTGCCCCAAGAGATTTGAACGATATTTCAGAGATAAAATACACCATCACTTTGTCATCCTCTCCTTCTGGAGTAGGAACTCTTACAGGTGGAGGTGTTTACTCTTACAACGCACCTGTTATTATCAATGCAACCCCTTCTGCTGCTTACAATTTTGTAAATTGGACAGAAAATGGTGCGGTGGTTACAACTAATCAACAATACTCTTTTAATGCATTAGCAGACAGAACCTTTGTTGCGAACTTCATCATGAAAACCTACACTATAACAGCCTCAGTGAGTGGCGGTAACGGAACTATAAATCCAAGCGGAACTATAACGGTTAATCATGGAGCTACCCATGCTTATACTATGATTCCCAATCCGGGATACGAAATTCATGAAGTATTAATTAATGGTGTGCTCACCCCTGTAACAATAAATCCTGCTACAGAAGTGGGTACTTATTCTTTCACGAATGTAACTGCTAACCAAACTATTGTGGTATCGTTTAAGCCAAAACAATATATCCTTACCTTAAATCCAAGCACGGGCAATCCGGTTACTCCTGCCTCCATCACTGTTACTTATGCCCAACCTATTGGCACTCTTCCTATTCCAACCCAACCTAACTGTTTCTTTATGCGTTGGGAAATTGACGGCACACCGATAACCGCTACTACAATTTGGAACTATACTACTCACAAAACAGCCATCGCTATTTTCGAGTATCCTATTGTTGCTACAAATTTAACCCCGGCCTTAGGTACTCTTGTTCCATCGGGAACTATCAGATATAACTTGGGTGCTACTCAAGCTTATGTAGCTACGCCTAACCCCGGAAATTATGTAGCTACCGTATTGGTAGATGGGGTTGTACCTGCCAATTTTACCCCCAATAGCGAAAGCTCTGCGCCTTACACCTATACTTTCAGTAACATTAATGCTTATCACAGTATTCAAGTTAGTTTTGCAAGAAATTGCTACGCGATGAATGTGGGTAGTGTTGGAGCGGCTACTGTAACAATGTCGCCTACCGGTTGCGTCCCTTACGGTCAAAATGTTACTTTTACCGTTAAAGCCGATTGTCATAAATTTCAAGTAAAGATTGGCGACCAGACTTTCCCATGGAACAATACCATTGCGAATAATGAAGTATTTACGCATACCATGCCTGTAACCGGACCACTTCCGTTCATTACGGTGGTTACCGAAGAGATTAACTATACGGTTACAGCTTCTCCTGCCCCCGGTATTGATGCAATGGGGCATATTGAGCCTTTCGGAGTTATTAATGTTGAATGTGGCAGCAATCTTCTCTTTACATTCGTTAGAACGCCCGGCCATCGCGTTAGAGCGCTTTATGTTGACGATGAACCGGTACATGTGCCGCCCTCCATGAGTCATTATTTAATGAACAATATACGTAAAAATCGTACTATATCTGCTGAATTTGAAGAGTTTACGCAATATGTTATACAGTTTGGCCCTAACCCTGCGCAAGGAGGCGGAAGAGTATATCCGGAAACCGCCCCAACTACCACCGCAAATTACGTTTACGTTGACTCAGCGGATAACTATAAGTTCATCATTGCAGCCGACCCCGGTTTCGCAATTGATAAAGTGATAGTTGACGGCTTTAATATTGTAGCTGCTGTACAGGCAGGCCATTACACCTTTAGCGATATAAGAAACCACCACACTATTTACGCAACGTTTAAGCCCATTATGTACACCATTATGGCTACCACCGACGGCAACGGCACTATCCTCCCCGGCGGCATTGTTCCCGTAGCGCATGGAACCAGCGAAACCTTTGCGGTATTCCCCAATACAAGGTATAAAGTTGACACAATCTTTGTGAATGGCGTATATCACGAAGAGGCTACTAATAACCATTATTATACCTTTGTCAATGTAAGAGGCGACAGCACTATCCATGCTACTTTCAAGAAGATGGAATATACTATTACCGCAACAGCGGGCGATTATGGCACCATTAATCCTGTGGGCATAGCCACTGTTGAATATGGCGATAGCAAAACCTACACTTTTATCCCCAACACGGGCTACAACATTGACGTAGTTTTGATAAACAATGTACCTAATGTAGCGGCAGCCCTCAACGGCTATCATACTTTCACCAACATTAATCAAAACCATACGATTCATGTAACTTTTGTAAAACAAACCTTTACGATTACCTCTACGGCCACTGTGGGCGGAACAATCAACCCAAGCGGTACTATTACTTTAGAATATGGCGACCACTCGCCCATTTACGTGATTGCACCGGAAGATGGTTATATGGTATCTCAAGTTCTTGTTGACGGTGCGAACAACTATTTTGCCTTGGATGAACTTACCTACCGTTTCTTGGATGTTACCGCTAATCATACTATTCATGTAATCTTTGCCCCCAGTACATATAAGATAACAGCTACTGCATCTCCCGGAGGAACTATCAATCCGCAAGGCTCTGTTATGGTGGCCTCGGGCACCGATATGTACTTCACTTTTGAGCCTGAATTGGGCTACGAATTGGCGCTTGTACTTATTGACGGCGACAATAATACGGAAGCGGTGCTTGCCGGCAACCACACTTTTCCCAATGTAATGGCAGAGCATACAATTTCTGCAGTATTTGAGAAGAAGTATTACAACATTTTCTTACCCAACACTACGGGGGTTGTAGTTAATCCTGTTAACGGTTCTTCTACACAGGTGGAGCATGGCGCAAAATTCATGTTTGATGTTTCATTAGTTGAAGGTTATACACAATCTAATTTCGTTGTTCGTGCTAATGGGCTTGTAGTAAACGCTACCGGCGGTGTTTATACTGTAAGTAATATTATGTCCGACCAAACCATTACGGTTTCGGGTGTTGAACTTAACAAATATCGCGTGGTTGCTAAGGCAACGGCAGGAGGAACTCTTACCCCAGCAGGTACTTTCATGCTTACCCATGGCGACTCGCAATTGTTTGAGATGCAGCCCTATGCCAACTACAAAATAGATAAAGTATTAGTAAACAATATTCCTGTTGTTGTTGAGGAATATTCATATTTACTTGAAAATATTACCGCCAATACTACTGTTGATGTTTACTATTTGTATAATGTAGGTATTGAAGAAAACGATGTAACCTCTATTACTGTATTCAGCCATGACAAAGTTGTAAGTATTGTAAACGAGATGTTGGTGCCTATTAAATCTGTTGAGATTGTAGATATGTATGGCCGTGTGGTATGGAGTGGTGCTGCTTCGGGCGATAGAACGGATATTCTGCTCAGCGTAGCTACCGGTATCTATGGTGTTCGCATTACCACAGAATCGAATAATACTTCCGTAACGAAAGTAACTATCAGATAGACTTTTAAGTATTTATAATGAAAAGGGGGCTTCCTTACAAATTGGAAAGCCCCCCCTTCCTTATCTCGTAGTATTTCGTCCAACTTTTCTGTAAGGTTTGAATGTGATCTATTTGCGAACGGTCTTTTTCACTCTGCGCAACAGAGTATGCCAAAAAACCTAAGGTTAATACAGTTTTGGCGTGTATTAGGTAAAAGGCAGAAAGGATGATTTTTTTCATGCTTTATTTTTTAATAACTGCTTTTATCGGATTCAAAAACCTGTCCAACAACCGCAAATCTTCGGTAATGATTTCAGCGCTACCGGTCATTTCTTGGCTAAAAGTTAGTTCTTTGCCGTAATTGGTTTTTAGTTTCTCAGGGAAGGCAACCTCAAGCATGTAGGCTTTTTGGTTGTTTTCTACGGTAACCGGCACTAAGGAAATGTTTTTGATTTGTACGCGCACCATGCCAAACTCTAAGTGTGGGAAATTGTCGAATTTTACATTTACCTGCTGTCCTTCCTTTACCTTTCCTGCGCCCTGTGGGGGAAGTAAGATTTTGCCCACAATCTCTGTTTCCTCTTTGGGAACAACCGTTACCAACACCTCACCGGCATTTACATTTTGGTTCTTTTGCCAATACTTGGTTAAGGTTACTACACCATCAATAGGACTGGTAAGCAGATAGGTTTGCTCCCAATTTTTGATTTGTGTTTGCAGTTGGTTGTGTGCGCCGGTAAGCGCAATTTGCAGATTGTTAAACTGTTCGTTGCGCTGTTGTTCCAAGTCAAAAATGGTTTGCTCTAACTGCAAAATACTCATTTTTTGATTTTCAATGGCCATTTTTGCGTTTTCAAAAGATTGTAGTTGTTGCAGATAAGCATTTTTTGCGTTTTGATACTCTACCTGCGACAATACTTTTTTCTCATACAATGTTGAATCTATGGCAAACACCTGCTCTGCTGCCTCTAACTGCCTTCTACTAAGGGTTAATTGATTTTTCGAGTGCTGTAAAATTCCTTTCTGCGATTGGATTTGTTTTTGTATAACCTCAATTTTTTTTCTATGATAATCGGTTTTGATGAAAAACTGGTAATCTTCGTACGCTTTGACGAAGGCGTTGTAGTGGGGTTGGAGCTCGCCGAGCTTTAAATTTGCAGAAAGCAGAAGGCAGAAAGCAGAAGGGAAATTCCCCTCCAATGAATTGGAGGGGTGGCAGCCGCAGGCTGACGGGGTGGTTCTAATTTTTAATTCGTAATTTTTAATTGATAAAACATCTTCCCACCGTGCTGTACTTT
>Ga0209737_10002968_pt1 | contig 11837 bp, 15 predicted proteins | sample TergutCu122P3_FD_187284 | JGI IMG/M metagenome (GOLD analysis project Ga0209737, IMG submission 187284) | Cubitermes ugandensis P3 segment gut microbial communities from Kakamega Forest, Kenya - Cu122 P3 (SPAdes) (version 2) | ecosystem: Host-associated > Arthropoda: Insects > Digestive system...
TGGTTATAGTGTTTCAAATATACCAAATGTAACAATTGATCCGCCAGCAGGAGGGGGTGTACGAGCAACAGCACAAGCAACTGTACGAGATGGAGAGGTAATCGGTATTATAGTTACAGAAAAAGGTAGTGGATATAGCTTCAGTTCACCGCCAACTGTTACAATAGATCCGCCACCATCTGGGGGTGGGAATAGAAAACAGGCAAGGGCGGTTGCGATTCTTGATGCTTGCTTGGATAGAATTGTATTAAATAACTCCGGTGGTGGATATATTAGTGAACCTTTGGTTACTATTTTGGGTGGTAATGACGCATCCGCAAAAGCAATTATAGAGAATGAAAAAGTAATTGGTTTTGATATTTTAAGTCACGGATATGGTTTTCATGAAAATGTTGAAATAATTATAGGTGGTGCACCTATTGCATTTACGTTAAATCAACCTAATGATGCTGATTATGATTTAGGGTTAGGAAAGACTGCAATCTCTAATGATTATAATGATTTAGAGAATCAACCCATTATAGGGGATGGGAATTTGATTATGTCTCTTAATAAAGTTGATTTAAGTAAAGATGGAAAATATTTTAACGCTAATTATTATTCTCCTTATGGTGTTCCGTATGAAGTTAATATTAATGCTGCAACCAAAATTGTTTTATCGGGTGACGTTTTATCTGAAACAGTTGGGGTTGATGAGAATGGTCTTTTTTCCGTTACAAATGTTCTGAAAGAGGTTCAAACAACTCATACAACAAAACCCCCTGTAATATATACACATGGTGAAACTCTACCGCCTGTTGTAACACTTAATATGGTAGATAGTATAACTACCGATGGAAAGGGTAGAATAACAGCATACAGCACAATTTCACGAACAATAGATTTAACTTGTGTTGTTAAAGATTGTGGATATGATGTTTTCAAAAGTAATACTGTTAATACATTAGCTAACCACAAAAGTAGAATTGAAACGCTGGAACTAATAGGTGGTCGTTGGATTGGGCGAGATTTTACAACCCTGTCTGATTTAAATAATTTTAATACAACCACGGTAATACCATTTATAAATCATGGAGATTATACTTATGTTGTTAGGGATGAAACGCATCCCGATGAATTTGGTAATCCGCAAATTTGTTTATACAGATGGAGTGGTACTCAATGGTTGTTTGCTCATGTTGTTCAAGAAGATCCTGTTGGACAATTTACTAATTCTGCATTTGGTTTTATAAAAGGCGATGATAGTAGACTGGGTTATGTTAATGCTCAACCGGATGGTACAGGAAAAGTGAATCTATTACCTACTGTATTAGATTTTGACTGTAGTACAAAAAAAATATGGTTATCAGGTGAACTTCCAGAAGGATATAGTTTGTTTGGATTTAGTAAAGGGAATATTGGTTTTAAATTAGAAACAGAACTTGTTTCTTGCAATAGTTGTTTTTGTGAATATCAAGAAACTGATACCGCTGAATTATGTGATCCACAGTGGAAAACCTTTATTATATGTGAAAGTGATACCGGACCAACTATTGTTGGATTAAGAGATTGGGTTCTGAGATGTGAATGGGTGGTTAATGGTACTTGTGATCCGGATTGGAAGATGTTTGATATTACGAATGAAAGTGATATTAAAGAATTATATTCAGGACACGGTAAAAAATCTTCTAATCCGGCTTATGCAGTAGATTGGGATATGGGTACAAATCTAAAAGATGCGTTTGTAATGCATGACCATGATGATATGGGTGGTTATAATTTCGATATAACAAAAGCTTATACAATTTCTGATACCAGTACACATTGGAAACCACCACCAGTTGATTTTGAGTCATCTAGTAGTACTCATGGTGCAGGAGAAACACATTCAATAATGGGAAAAGATATTCCAGTTTCAAATGGAAATATTGTTAATAAATTGAGATGGATTCAAGACAACCATACTTCAACTGGAACTAATATGATTTTAAAGGTTATATTATATAGAAGAACGGGTGGTAGTTATAAAACAATAAAAACTGTTTTCATGACATCTACTGGTGGGGTTGGATCAACTAACAATACAATATTATTAGTAAATGATGATAGTTCTATTTATAACACATTTTTACCAAGAAATATCAAAACACTTACTGATCCAAACGGAGCGGTATTTTTAAGTTCAAGAACATGGAACCAATTACACAACTGGTTTGAATTTGATTTAACTAAACCAGATTGGAACGATCAATGGAAATGTTTAATTACCGATTAAATTATAACAATATGCAAAATTTTTTTATAAATAAAGACAGTTTATTACCTATTCTCGAAATGAAATTAATAGAATATGGTCGTGTTGGTTCCGAAGCCCACAATCCATTTTATCAAGCGCTTCAAAATGCCAATATATTTTTTAATATGATTGATATTGATACAGGAGTTGTAAAAATAGCGCATCAACCTGCTACTATTATAGAAAATGCAGGTTGTTCAGGTCAGTTTAATATCGCATACGAATGGAAACCAAGAGATGTTGCAAGAGTGGGTAAATATAGAGGTCAATTTGAAATCATATTTGATAAAGATAATGTTCCTGAATTTGCTGGTAGAAACCTAATAGTTCCGATTCAAAACGAACTTATTATCAATATTACGGAAGGTGCAATAAAAAAATAATCATTAGTTATTATCATTACTAATAATTAGTTCCACATTTTCATCAAATATAAAATCTTCAATGGTTATACCATTTACGTATAAAAAATATTTCAACGATGAATAATCTTCGCAACTCTGATGGTCAATGTATCCGCTGTGTTCTACATATCGGCACACTTTTCCATCACTTCTTGTATATTCTTCCTGATGCCAACTATCATCTTCGATGATTATTTTTTTATCAAATAAAGATTGTATTAAAAGAAATCCCTCTGTATTGTAAACATCTTCGATGGTTTTACATTCATTTCCTTCTGTTTCGATAACCATCATTATTGCATAGGAAAATTTTCCCCAACTATTGGTGATACTTTGATATCCCCACCCAAATTCACATTCTTCGTCAAGACTAATGTGTATTTTATCATCAAAAATATCAACATAATCTTTTTGAAATTGTTGTATTTTCAATGGTAAAATTTCGCTGTTCAACTGACCATTAATACTAATAGAATGAGTTGAACTACTGTTTGTTTCAAAAACGCCAAATCTAATTTTTTTCATTGTTTTGTTCTTTTATTTATTTAAAATTTATATTATTTTTTCAAATATTCCAATAATGTTTTTAATGCTCTATAATTGATTTTCTTTTTTGCAGGGAAAATAACAGATTGGCGACATTCTAATGCCATTTTTAACATATTATTTTTAATATTCTTTTCAATATTCAGTTTAGGGTAATCAATTGTATTCAATACTTGCACATATTTACCATCAATTATAGTGTTTTTTGCCATATCTGATTCAATATCATACGACAACTGATTATATTTGTTTTTAATCAACGGTTTTAATAAAATATTATAATATATTGTATCATCGTCTATTTCGTTTTTCCAAATACGTTTATACGGTTCAATATTAATATCTCCTTTATACTTGTCATTTGGAAGAAATTTATGAAGAAATTCTTTATATTCTTCAGAACATATTTTATAATTATTTGTTATAATTCTCTCATATTCTACCCAAATATTATTATAGTTTACAACATCTATGAAACATCTTTCTACTTTATTATATACTGAACTAATGGTGGTAAATCCTACCAACACAATTTTAACATTTTTCCAAAATGTATTTGGAAGTGAATCCAATTTTGATAATTGTTTAATATTTAGCAAATCATTTTCCGTAGGAACAACACCAAACACAGGTTGTTTTGTATCCAATTTAATGTTAGTATAACCATCAACACGTTTAATTTGTATAACGTTTTTATTCAACTTTTTTATTTCCTCCACTAATAAATCATTTCCATAAGTCACAATAGCATCAGAGGATGTGATAATAGACTTAATTTTATTATGTATGTTATTTTCATTATATTTTTTATGCAATGGATGTGATTTTGGTAATTGCCACCATTCATCTACATAATATATAAATTCAGGTTTATTTTGTCCTTCAACTTGCCCTATGCAACCAACTGAAAGACCTTCAAACACCACATAGTCATATTTAGAATAATCTGAATATTCCACGCTACCACTTTTTATTGTAATATGAAAAGTATTACGTTTTTCCTGTAATTTTATTAATGGTTTAACTACATTATTTATATATCCTTTATTGTAGTTATTATTGATAATCAATATTTTTTTCATTTCTTTTTGAAAGTTTTTTCTGTTATATATTCAACAACATCATTTTTCAATTCTTCGTTTTCTTCATTACAAAAATACCAGAGGATTTCATCCCAATCGGGTACTCTTATTATGTCATTACCGATTTCTGAAAACATATTGTGGGGCATTGTAAATAATATTTTTTTATCACATTTTGATGTTATTATATTATTGTGATAATCATCAATAATAAAATCACCAATTATTAAACTCTTGTTTTTCGCTGTAATAATATTATCTGTACTTATATGTGGATAATATTTTTCAGTCCACTTATATTTCTCAATAATATTTTGAGGATATGTGCATGCCGTTACAATATACAAATCATAATATTTGGATAGTATTTCAGTTGCTTTTACACTACCCGGTTTTGGTTGCACCATTTCCGAGAATAATCCTGGTGTTTTTAATAATTCATATATATCTTCACCAACATCCGGCTTTGCATATTTTGACACATCCCAAGATTGTATACTCTGAAAATCTAAATTATCATCATATTTTTCGTTATACAATGATATCCAACACTCCAAAAGGTTGTTCAGAGTATCGTCTAAATCAATGAGAACTATAGGTTTTTGTTTCATATTGTTTATATATTTTTATAACAAATAATAATAATCCATTTCTTTTGAAGTAACAGGAATATTATTCTTCCATATAAATCTAAGTTTTCTTTGTTTTTTTTCTGAATAATATTTATTCAAAAGTTCATTCGTTTTTGATTTCCCAATTATATCAACCATAACATTTTCCAATAAATTTATCATCGACCGATGTTCGATGATTCGACCGTTTGCTTTCATCATCCAAACACCATCGTTTGAATCCTCACATTTTCGGAATTTAAACTCCGCGGCTTTTCTAATCTTTCTCAACAATTTCGTTCTCATTTGTCAAATATCTATATTTTGGTTTTAAAAATTCATAAAGGTAATTTACGGTTTCCATATTACCACCCTTAAACGAAGTCCATATTTGGGGATAATCTTTAATTAATTCTATAACCCTATCTTCTTCTGAAAGATTTTTATTGGTATTAAAATAATAATTCAACCAGGATTCCCAATATATTGAACTGCAACCAGTATTGGGTAAAAACCAAACTACTATTTGTTTTTTTAACAATACTAACGAAAACATTGGGTCCCATTCGTGGCGAATATCACCAAATTTCGTTTTCCACCCTAAAGAAACATAGTCAAATTTAAACCAATTATTCCTTGGTAAAAAATATGGAACCCCATGTTGAATATCACCGAAATACCATTTTAATTTCAATCCAACAAATGGTGAAGATAAAACCCTAACCCAACTCCAATTATATTCAATATAACTCTTTATGTGCTTAACAATTTTCATTTTTTTATGCTATTTATATTAAATAATAAACTAATAATACGTATTTGATATGGGATGTGGATGTCGTGGTAGTTCTTCAAGTAAAACCAGTGTGTCTAAACCAGCAACAGTAACTAAACCGGTAACTAAACCTAATCCTGTTGCTAATCCAAGAACTGTTCAGTCTTCTAGAAGAACAATAATTAGATCAAATTAAGATTTTCTACTTTTTTTAGAGGTCTTTTTTTCCTCTTTCTTTTCTTCTTCTATCTGTTTAATAGCATGATGACCAGCAAAAATAGATAAAACTACCTTTTCCCTATATTTCAGATATATCCCTTCGTTTAACTCGCAACCCTTATTATTGATGGTTGTTTTTCCTGTTTCTGAATTAAACTCAATTGCATTTAAAGCGTTTGCAATAATCAGTTTTTGTTGTTCCAACTCCAACCTGTCAAACGCCTCCTCATATATTATCACAAATATCATTTCTTCTTTCTTTGCGATGTAATTCAATAAGGGACTTGATTTTGTTATTTGAATGATGCTTGACTGTTTGTCAACTCCTAAATACACAAAATCTAAACCTATTCTTGCCAAATAGGGATTATCCTTTTCTAATGTTTCGTCTACCAACTTCTGCATGTCTTCCGACATTGGAAAATAATTTGCCATAATTTTTTTATTTTAATTTATTAATATTTGTTCTAAATATACAGGTTATAATGGGATATACCAAAAATTATTTTTACAACTGCTGGTATTTCTTTTTCAAAGAAGAAGTTATTTTATTTCTATACACCTCTCTCCAATACATAATCAGTTGGGTTGCGTCCTTATCAATAATATGGTTGGATAAATTTTCACACAAAGTAAAGATGCTCAACCAATATTTTAGTTTAATAAATTTTAGAATGGTAATTTTCATCGTCTTTTAGTTTAATTATTAATTATATATAAATGTACACAAAATTCCAATTAATATAAAAAACAAAAACCCCAGTAATTCAAACTGGGGTTTTTGTTTTTGTTTCAACTTTGTTATTTTTCTTTTTTTCGTGTGTAAAATAAATATGTGAATGTTATTATCATTAACAATCCCATAACCGAAAAAAATATAATTACATCGCTATTCATCTTCTTATGTTTTTATTTTTTATTTGGTAGGTAATTGACCACATGAATATATTCAGCATCTACCCATTTGTTCAAATCTCTTCTTATTGCATTAAGTATTTCCAAATATTCATCCCTTGTAATATATCCTTTTGCACATAAAGTGCCAAGCGAATTAAGTTTTGACAGTAAATATGAATATTCACGTTCACATACTTTTCTATCTAATACAAAGAAATGATAACTTGCATCATAAAGTCTAAATTCAACTGTATCTCTACAATTATTTACTGCTTCTGTTTCCAAAAAACTTTCATGTTCATTCGATTTTCTTGCTTCCGCGTTTTTCTGCGTATACAAGTAAATACATAGTGGTATGCCAATCGCAACAATAAGTGCCAAAAAACCTTTAATTACATCTTTCATTTTTTTTATTTTATTTTTGTTTAACATTACTAATCATTGATTTCTAATCTTTCTTTAACCAATTCAGTGGTTACAATTACATTTTGATTTTCTGCTGCATTGGGTATTTCAAACATATATTCGTTTAATACTTTTTCCAAGGTTGTTCGCAAACTCCTTGCACCTGTCTTATTTTTTATAGAATAATCTGCAATAATATCCAATGCTTCTTCTTCAAATGACAACTTCAAACCATCTATTTCAAATAACCATTGATATTGATTCACAATACTATTTTTAGGTTTTGTGAGAATATCCTTGATAGCATCTCTTGACAATGTTTCAGTTGAAGTTATTATTGGTAATCTTCCAACAAGTTCCCTCAACATACCATAAGATTGCAAATCTTCCGCTGTTGTATAAGAAAAGACTTTATTAGGATCATATTTTTCACGATCGTCAGGTTGGTTGTATCCCAATTTTTTCACGTTTAATCTGCGTTCAATCGTTTTTTCCATACCATCAAACGCACCCATACAAATAAATAATACATTGGTTGTATCAAAATCTACGTGTCTATTACCTGCGTCATAATTACGTCGTTCAACAGGATAACATCTCATGGTGGTGCCTTCCATCATTTTCAACAATTCGTATTGAACATCCATCCCTGAAACGTCTCTCTTAACTGATTCACTCTGTTCTTTATTTCTTATTTTATCTATTTCATCAATAATTACAATACCATGTTGCGCTTTTTTCAAGTCGCCACCAGCTGCGGTGAATAACCCATTCAACACGTTATCTACATCGCTTCCCACATATCCCGATGCAGTCAATGTAGAAGCATCTGCAATATAAAACGGTACATTTAAACATTGGCAAATACTTTTCAGTAAATAAGTTTTACCTGATCCTGTTCCACCTATTAATAAAATGTTAGATTTATCAATCAATCTTCCGTTTTCCTTATTAATGGTGTTATGAGAAATACGTTTATAGTGATTATAAACAGCCGTACAAAGTACTTTCTTTGTTTCTTCATTACCAATAACATATTCATCCAACCTTGATTTTAACACCGAAGGTTTGATAAGTGACAATGTTGGAGATTGCATTTCAGCAATTTGCTTATAAACATCCACTTGTTTGTCAACACCTGAAAACACTGCCGGTTTTTTCAAAAAATCCATTTTTAATGTTTTTATTTAATTAATATAAACTAATATAATATAAAAATAAAATTCTGATCGTATTTTCAAATCTACAAAACTACTAAAAATTTTTGACATTTTTATATATATTTTCATTCAATATAAAATATATATAAAATTCTGATCAGTTGCTAAAAAAATAACTTTTTTACTTCCTCAATGACATCATCAACATTTGCAATGTTATTCAATTTTAACGCATAACGAATAATATCTTTTCTTATTTCCTTTTCCGGATAATATTCAAACAAATATCCAATCATTTGGTCATACTTTAAACGTCTTTTTTTTAATTCATAAAAAAGATCATCTTCATCGGCTTCGTTGAGTTTTACTTCATCGTAATCCAATATATCATCTTCTTCGATGAAATCGTATTCGATATCATTCTCTTCAAAAAGTTGTTCAACTTTTTCACTATCGCTTCTTATTTTATAATAACTATACATAACATTTAATTTTTTAATGTAATTTAAATTCTTTGATTTCTGTTTTATCAACTCTTTTTTGTGCTGTTTCACAATACTTTTGATCTATATCAATACCAAAATATATTCTACCATTTTCTTTTGCTACTTTGGTAGTTGTTCCGCAACCGTTAAAAATATCCATAACGGTATCTCCTCTACCGGAGAATAATTTTATCGATCTGTATGCAATTCCTTCTGGGAACATCGCAGGATGACCATATTCTTTCATTTTTGCTTCACCCGGTAACGCCCATGTTCCGTCTTTAACCCATTCGCTAAATTCAAGTTTTTGCATATCATCCTGTTCTTTGTGATTTTTTATCGTGTGTTTTATATCACCTTTTGCATACACCTCAATAAATTCGTAGGTGTGTTTCATAAATGGACTACTGCTTGACCGATACGAACCCCAGCATGAATATGCGCAGTTTCGCTGATTTTTTAACCACAATATCTCGTCCCTCCATATCCATTTCTGTTGAATAAACCAATTAGTAATTATGTGATGCGTTGGAATAAAATCCGAATATAATGGCATAATATTTATGATTATTCTACCACCATATTTAACTACTCTAGCAGTTTCAAATAATATTTCAAATAATCTTGTAAAATAATCTTCATTGGTGGAATTATCATTGTATTCATTATAATTCTTTCCGAAATTGTAGGGTGGTGAAGTTAAAACCAGATCAACACAATTATCCGGTAATTTTTTCAAAACTTCCAGACTATCCCCACACACAATTTTATTTTTAAATTCTTCGGGTATTTCTACATTGACTTTTGAAAAATTATTATTGTTTGCGTAATAATGTAATACACGTTTCTTTTTCCTCTTTTGTATGTTTTTTTTCTCTTCCATATTATATGTTGAAATTTAAGTAATCGCTAATTCTATATATTATCCAACGTATTAATCCACGTCTATGTACTTTACAATGTCCAATTGTGTTATTTTCCATAAATTTTCTGTGTATATCTTTATATGTGTCATCACATGGATAATGCACTTTATATCTATCATATTTATCAACCAGTTTAAGATATGTTACTTGACCGCAATATATGCTATTATATGGGGTATATATTGAGACATGTCTATTCCGATATGTATCATGTCTAGCTAAATATAGTTTATAGAATCTCTTACTACCATCCTCTTTTTGAATATACAGGATAGGGCGGTCTTTCATTTCTTTGTGCAAACGAATTGCTTCCTTAATCAATCGTCGGATCATAATATTATATTGTTTTCTATTCTATCCTTTGCAATGTTATAATATGTTTCGTCTAATTCTATTCCAATGTAATCCCTGTTTTCTATTTTTGCTGCCAAACAAGTGCTTCCAGAACCCATAAAAGGATCAAGTACCAAATCACCTTCATTGGAATAACTTCTGACTAACCATTGTAATAAAGATACAGGTTTTAAAAATGGATGTATTTTTCCTTGCTGTTGTCTTGACCATTTTTGAGGAAAGTCAGATAAAACCGTCGAAGGGTGTCTTGTTCCTAAATTATTGGTTTCAACACTATTCACACCAAATTTCAAATTATTGGTTTTTGTAATTGTTTTTTTTCTTGCATAAGGTTCGCCAGATAACATTTGAGGATTATACAAACTGGCAGAATCGCCAAAAACACATATAAATTCATGTCTTTTCAGTGGCATGTATTTAGCGCTCAAAGGACTGCCACATTTGGATTTAACCCACAGGTTTTCATACCTGTACTTTTTGGGATTACTCATAACCAACCTGTGAAAAAACCACCCACCCGCAAAAATTAAAATGTTTCTTTTTGGTTTAATAATTCGATTAAATTGTAACCACATTTTATCCAAATCAATTTCATTATCAATATGCGAATTGTGAATACTATAAGGCGGATCTGTCAATATTAAATCTATGCTCTTATCAGGTGTTTTTTTTAATAATTCAAAACAATCTCCGTTATATATTTTGTTTTTTTCCATAACATAAATATACTGTTTTGAACCCTATAAATAAAAAAAAACAACCACTTTTGGTGATTGAATTTATAAAAAAAATTATGCCTGTTTGTTCGGAAATCTTATTTTCTCTATTTCTTCCAAAACCATACTTCCGACTTCCATGTAGTCGTTGCAATCGTAATTATATTCAAAACTTTTATCCAAAATATCATTACAAACTTGCATTATATTGAATTCAATAAAAATATTTTCATTTGCAAAATTGTCATTAATTTCAAAATATACTTCAAAATCACGATATTTTTCTTGAACTGTATGGACAACTTCTTCAATGATATTATCAATACTTTCATATCCGGTTTCAATAAGATCTTCAAATCTGAATATATACCACAGATTCAAAGACCAACGATAATCCCCCTCTTCAAACAACGGTATTGTAATAAAATTTTCACTACAATAGGGAATGATATTGCTCATTAATTTTTTAGAATTGGTTTTCATTTCATTTTATTTTAATATCTTTCTTCAACAGGTACTACTTGTATAGGAACTCCAGCATTGATATATAATTCCATTTCTTCTCTAACTTCTTCTGTTGGTTCACCAATAATAAGAGCAAACAAAAAAGTTCCTTCTAAATGTTTTTCTTTGGCAAATTCTACCATTTCTTCTGTACGTGTTTTTAATTTAACAGGATCATAGAAATCAAACCTGTCAAAATTTTCATCTAAAAACTCTTCCCATTCTTCGTTACATCCAGATGGTATTAAACCATTGATTAATCCCGGTTTTCCCAATAAATATAATTGAGTTTCCAAAATTTGTGTTTCCACCACATTTTTAATATCATCTAAATTATATTTGTATGGATTACAACTTATAGCGAAAAATAGTTTCTTATTTGATCCGCAATTATTGTATTTCAATACTTTATCTAACGAAAAAGGAAATGGGTAACAATACAGTTCATAAACAGGCTCTTCCTGTTCTATGTCTATCA
>Ga0209737_10002970_pt1 | contig 11837 bp, 9 predicted proteins | sample TergutCu122P3_FD_187284 | JGI IMG/M metagenome (GOLD analysis project Ga0209737, IMG submission 187284) | Cubitermes ugandensis P3 segment gut microbial communities from Kakamega Forest, Kenya - Cu122 P3 (SPAdes) (version 2) | ecosystem: Host-associated > Arthropoda: Insects > Digestive system >...
GAATATAAAGAAAACTTTATTTGCTGAAAAAATAGAATTAAATAAAATAATGGAACGAAATTATTATAGAGAATTGTAACATTTTTTACACCCCACCCCTGGCGTATCCCAATCCGGTTTCCGACCTGTTGACGGTCGATTTGGACCTGCTTTTGGATAACGGAGAGCAACTGACCGATGACAGGAAAATACCAGCGAGTAAGAATTTTGATGTTCGCCTGTATGATGATCAGGGCAATCTGTTGCGGCAGCAGAAAGCCAAAGGCGGCACGGTGCAGTTCGATGTTTCAAGTTTACCTAAAGGATTATATCTTCTGCACGTTTACGATGGAGTAAACGCTAAGCCGGTCATCCAGCAGATTGTAGTGGATCGCTGATGATCGAAAAGGCACACGAAATATAAAACTTGTTACGGTTTTTGGCACGCAGATGACGCAGATTTAAGGGATTTGCGCAGATTTTTATATAATCTGCGAATATCTGCTTCATCAGCGTCATCTGCGTGCTTATAAGTTGATAATTTTTCATGCCTAAATCAGATGTTTGCCGCTTTTTTCTTGCTGAATGGAAGTAAACAGTATAATTTCTGTAGAAAAAAGTGTACTTTTGCAGAAAATTTTTCAGATGGTTAAGAGAACGGCGATAATTGTAGTTGGAATTACGGTTTTGGCAGCGATTGGTCTGCTGATTGTTTTTTTTGATGATGTAAGCCCTGTTGTTTTTGGACAATACCAAATGCCGCGCGACGAAATTTTTACAGTTATCTTGACGTCGGTTGGTGTTATCGCAGTAATTGTTGCGCTTTATTACGCAGCAAAATACTTGCCTAAATTGAAGAAATACAATGCCGGCGTCCGTTTCAACAATGCCGTGGGGCATCTTGGCAGCGTTAGTCCTACTGTAGTTCTGGGAGGCATTCACGACCTGCACCAGATAGCCATCAACAACAACGACTACACCATGTTGGTTCATAACCTATTTTGCAGTTATATCAGGGAAAATTCTACACAACTTTACAGTAATATTGAAAATGAATCCGGCAAATGTCCTGTCGTTCTTCAACAATTGGTTGATTATCTTTTTAAACCGTATAACGGCAAGACGGTCTATAAAAAATTTTTAACAGACTTGTCATACAGTACACTGATCAATTGTGATTTCATGGAAACAGGTATTACAGATGTAAACTTCAGTAATTGCGATATCAGGAAATGCAGTTTTAACAGAGCCGTACTGAGACGTGTCATTTTCAATGATTCTATATTGAGCGATCTGGATTTCAACCACGCATCATTTCACGATGTTGATTTCTATGGCGCTGTATTTCGCGATGTTAGTTTTCTGAAAGCCGCAATTAGCGACGTCGATTTCTGGGAAACGACATTATGTAATGTCGGTTACGGGAATACATTATTAAACAATGTTGATTTCTTGAAAGCGACGATGAACAAAGTCGATTTCGGAGATACCACTTTTAACGGTGCATATTTTGATGAAGCCATGATGGATGATTTTACAATTGATAATCTTAAAATTAACAAAATCATCAAACTGCTTGAACCATGAACAAAAAATTAATCTACCTCCTTGCCGGCGAGCCATCCGGCGATTTGCTTGCCTCGCGGCTGATGCAGGCGCTGCGCGCAAAAGACCCGACAATAGAGTTTACAGGTCTTGGCGGCGAAACCATGACGGCTCAGGGTTTCGACACGCTGTTTGATATTTCCGAAATTTCAGTGATGGGTATCTTTGAGGTGCTGCCCAAACTGCGGCTCATCATGCGCCGGCTGAATCATGTGATGGACGACATCCGCTACACCCGCCCCGATGTAATCGTAACGGTGGACAGTTGGGGCTTTGCACATCAGGTGCTTGCGCGGTTGAAAAAGAAAGGCTGCCGCATTCCAAGAGTACATTATGTAGCCCCGCAGGTGTGGGCATGGCAGAAGGGACGTGCAAAAACCATTGCCCGCCTGGTCGATCATCTGATGACCCTCCTTCCCTTCGAGCCGCCCTATTTCGAAAAGCATGGATTGAAGTGCACCTTTGTCGGCCATCCTGTCATCGAAAACACCGCCAGCCTGACAGACAACCCGCTTGCCTTCAAAGAAAAATATGGCATCCCCGAGCAATGTACGCTGATGTCGGTGCTTCCCGGAAGCCGCCGCAGCGAAATCAAGCGACTGATACCCGTTTTCAAGCGGGTGCTGCTGGAAGTGAAAAAAACGTTTCCCGATTTATTTTTGGTCATACCGTCGGTGGTGGCTATTTCGGAAAATGTGAAAGATGCTTTTGCAGATTTGGATATTCCTCACCGCATCATTCTGGGGCAATACGAACGTTATGCCGCTTTTCAGTCGAGCATGTTTGCGCTGGCAGCGTCGGGAACGGTGTCGCTGGAACTCGCTGCCTGCGGCACGCCACACGTAATAGCGTACAAGTTTGGTAGCATATCCAACAAGTTGGCGCCCTATTTTTCAAGAACTCAATTTGCCAATCTGATCAATATTTTAGCGAACAAGTTGATTATTCCCGAATTTATTCTCGAAAACTGCGACGAGCTATTGATCACCCCTATCGTTCTCGACCTGATGCAAAATCACGGCAAGGCAAAAGCACAGGTAGAAGAAGCGCAGCAATACTTCCTGAAACTGAAGCCTGCCGGCGAAGCTATGCCTTCAGAAAAGGCAGCCGAAACAGTTTTTTCGTTTCTGTAAAGTTCCATCATTAGATTTTTTTAACCTTTATAAATATAAAAACAAATGAACAAGTACAAACAAATTCTATTTTTAGCGACGTTTTTCTTGCTTGGAATCGCTACCGCACAGGATAATAAAAGCAAGACTTTAACACTTGAAGAAGCCGTTAGTGGACGTATGTTTTCAGCGCGCGGAGCAGGAGCGGTTACATGGCTCAAGGACGGCGAAGGATACAGCCGTCTGGAACGCAATGAAGAAACAGGAGGCATGGATATCGTTCGTTACGAAGCATCCGACAACAAACGCAGCATTATTGTTCCTTCGGAAAAACTGATGAATAAAGCGACAGGAAAACCTGTTGAAATTTACAGTTTTACCTGGTCGGCTGATAACAACAAAATTTTGATTTTCAACAACACAAAACGCGTCTGGCGATACAACACCAAAGGCGATTACTGGGTTTTGGATATCAAAAGCGGCGAACTGAAACAGTTGAACAGGGAGATGGCGCCTTCGATTACGATGTTTGCAAAATTCAACCCCGATGCTACCAAAGTGGCGTATGTGGCCAAAAACAATATCTATGTGGAAGACCTTTCAACAGGAAAAATCACTCAACTTACCACCGATGGGAACGACCGCTTCATCAATGGTACGTTTGATTGGGTTTATGAGGAGGAGTTCGATTGCAGAGACGGTTTCCGCTGGAGCAGCGACGGTAAGTACATCGCTTACTGGCATTCGGATACAGACGGAACAGGTGTGTTCTACATGATTAATAACATCGATTCAATCTATTCGCAAATAATTCCCTTTCCCTATCCTAAATCGGGAACAACCAACCCGGCTGTGAAAGTAGGATATGTTCCCGTTGAGGGAGGCGCTGCAACATGGATTGAAATACCGGGGGATTCACGCAACAACTATATTCCGCGTATGGAATTTATTCCCGGTACCAATGAACTGTTTATCCAGCAGATGAATCGCCACCAAAGCGTCAATAAAGTATGGACCGTAGCCTGTGGCGAAAAAACGCCGGTTAATATTTTCACCGACACAGACGAAGCATGGACAGACCCGAATAATGATATCAGGTGGTTCAGAGACAATAAATATTTCACATGGTTGAGCGACCGCAACGGATATAAACACGTATTTCTCGTAAGCCGCGACGGAAAAGAAGTCCTCCCCGTCACAAAAGGCAATCTGGATATTGTGAATATTGCAGGTATCGATGCTAAAAACAGTTTTGTTTACTACATCACTACTCCAGAAGGGAAATACACCCAACGCTATCTGTACCGGTCGAAATTTTTTGGCGATGGCAAAATGGAACGGGTAAGCCCGGCAGGACAGGAAGGTACACACTCCTACAATATTTCTCCGACAGGCAAATGGGCTGTTCATGCATTCAACAATACCCATACGCCTCCCGTATCTGCTATGGTTGCTCTTCCAGCACACAAAACAGTACGAACCATATCAGATAACAGCGATGCAAAAAAAGAGTTTGATTCATGGGGTTTCAACTATAAGGAATTTATTAAGGCAGACGTGGGCGATTATGTCCTTGATGGATGGATGATCAAGCCTCGTAATTTCGACCCCGCGAAAAAATATCCCGTTATCCTTGATATATATGGAGAACCGGCAGGCTCAACCGTTACGGATACCTGGCAGCCGTCAACATGGCATCAATATTTGGCCAATCAGGGATATATTATTATGAGTTTTGACAATCGTGGACAACGTGTTCCCAGAGGCAGGGAATGGCGCAAGTCCATCTATCAAAAAATAGGTATTACTACCACCGATGATCAGGCAAAGGCTATCGTTGAAACAGGAAAACAATATCCGTTTATCGACATGGAGCGCATTGGAGTTACCGGATGGAGCGGCGGTGGTTCGATGACGCTTAACTGTATGTTCCGTTATCCGGATATATATAAAACAGGTATCGCCGTAGCATTTGTAGCGCATCAGAAATTATACAACACCATCTATCAGGAGCGGTATATGCGTACTCCGGATGAAAACCCCGAAGGATACACATACGGATCGCCGATTACGCACGCCAAAAACCTTAAAGGGAACTTGTTGCTGATGCATGGAACGGGCGACGATAATGTGCATTATCAGGGCTGTGAAATGCTGATTGACGAATTAGTGAAACACCAAAAGATGTTTCAATTGATGTCCTATCCCATGCGCAGCCACGGAATCAGCGAACGTGAAGGTACATCCATGCACGTTCGACGTGTGATGGATAAATTCTGGAGAGAAAATTTGCCTGCTGGCGGAAGATAGTTGGGAATTTTAAAAAATAATATTAGATGAGATTTTTTTTTGAAAAATATTCAATTTGGGCTGTGATTTTGGTGATTACACTTGTCGCCTCCTGCACCGAACGTATCGATATCAAAACCGACGATGCGCCGCCACGATTGGTGATCTATGGCTACATCACCACCGACACCATGCAACATTCGATACGGATTACCCGTTCGGCGGGCTATTTCAATACTGACAGACCTGAAGGTGTTAGCCGTGCTACGGTAACCATTTCGGATAATGAAGGCAAGGTGATACCATTAGTTGAAAACGATTCAATATCCGGCCTGTACCAGACTGCCGCTGATGTGTACGGCGAAGAAGGTAAAACCTACAGTTTAGACGTTCATCTGGATTTCGACGGCGACGGCAAACCGGAACATTACAGTGCATCAGCGTATCTGAAACACATCCATCATATTGATTCGATAAGGTTAGCGCCATCTGTCTTTGACTTTCTGCCAAACATGGTGGATATACGTCTGTTTGCGAAAAATACGCCCACAAACGAAAATCATTTTTTTACTATTTTCGTTGCTATCAACGATTCAGTTGTTAATTCCAACATCAACCGCTTTTTTGTGATAGACAACGCAATGTTCAGGGGGATGTCCTATATCTACGACATACCGTGTTATTTCCTGAGCCAGGACCCCGACAGGGAATATCGTAACGAAATACTGCACGTTGGCGACAAGGTAACGCTCAACATGAATGCTATTTCGAAAGAATACGCTACATTCATCAGCAACGTCCAATCGGAAATCAGCGTCTCCATTCCGATTTTTGGCGGCCCTCCTGCCAACGTACCCACCAATATCCGGTGCATTGAGCCAAAAGAAGGAACGCCAGTATCCGGATTTTTCACGGCATTTCCCAGCCGTTATGCACACACATGGGTTAAGGAAGAGTTTAACTTAAAAAAACAATGAAAATTTACACCAAATCAGGCGACAAAGGCCAAACCGAATTGATTGGAGGAAAGCGGGTGGCGAAGAATTATCCGCGAGTTGAAGCGTATGGCACAATTGACGAACTGATGGCGCACACAGCCTTATTGATGGATTTATTGACAGACGGGCGCTGTAAAGATTTTTTGCTGTGGATATTGGACAGGTTGATGACTGCTTCGTCAGTACTGGCTACCGAAGGCCATGCGACTGAAAAAAATCCCAAACTGGCAACAACTGACATCACACAGATTGAACAATGTATTGATGAAATGGAAACCGGTTTGGAACCAACGGACAGTTTTATACTTCCGGGAGGACATGTGGCAATATCGCAATGTCACGTAACGCGGACAGTTTGCAGGCGCGCCGAGCGGGTCATCGCTGGTTTGACGGTAAATGGCTGCGAAGTTCCTGATGAACTAACAGGATTCATCAACCGTTTATCGGATTATTTTTTTGTGTTGTCCCGAAAAATTGCAAAAGATATGAACATCTCAATAAAAAAATGGTTTCCTATTGTTAGTGAATGATTTTTTTTATTACCTTCGCAAACCCAAAAAGAAAATTATTTGTTTAATTTTTAGACAGTTAAGATATGTATTGGACTTTAGAATTGGCTTCAAAACTTGAAGATGCACCCTGGCCAGCCACAAAAGATGAGTTGATAGATTTTGCTGTAAGGTCGGGCGCCCCGCTGGAAGTGATCGAAAATTTGCAGGAAATAGAAGATGAAGGCGAAATATATGAAAGCATAGAAGATATATGGCCTGACTATCCGAGTAAAGACGATTTCTTTTTCAACGAGGATGAATATTAATACTCGCTTGCTATTTTCAGGAATACTTCGCGATCCTGTTGCATGTGTTTAGGACTTTCTTTGAATACTGTTATTTTGGATTTATTTTGATAAAGACCGGACTTCCTGTAAGTTGTACAGTATTGCCATTGATGCCGGTTTCCTGCTGGTTCCATGAGAAAGAGGTCATTTCTTTGACATTCATTGATTGTGGAAAACTGTATGCCGCCGATACTTCTTCGCTCAAATCTTTTGTGGTTTTAGCCCATAGCACATACATATAATCACGGTAAATTGCTGAGTAAAACGCTCCTCCATCAATTTGTGCAGGCAGGTTTAACCGTGCAGTTTCGGTTTCATTGTATTTTCGGTCACCTAATAATCTGCTTGCGGTACGCCAGGCTATACCTGATTCGTTCATTCTAAGACCGGCTCCGTCAGGCGAATCGGGGAGCGGCAAATAAAATCCCATAAAATCATAAGTGGCGCCATCCTCGTTCAACTCGTTATTGTTCCATGGGCCAAAAACATATACACCGCGAATCTGTTTTTTCTGCGCAGCAACAGCCAATTTTATCAGATAATTCCGCTGTGCTACAACCGAACCGATAAAATCCTCAATCTGTTTGTTGGGAACGTTGGTTTCGGAAATAATCATTTCTTTTTGAGGATATTTGCTGCCGTAACCATATTTTTCCAGAAGTTCAATGTAAGCGTCGGTTTGATTTTCAATAGCAGCAACGGCAGCGTCGGAGTGCCGAAAAAGATTCCACCCCTGTGGCGTCCAACTTCTTATATAATACATTGGATAAATATGAAAACTGAGGCAGTCAAACCATGCGCCACCCCTTAGCGGGTAATTGTCTGTAACTTTTCCATTGTCAGGATTATCGGTATTTCGTAAAATCGCATCCAGAAAACTTTCATATCCAATACCTCCTACACAGATGTATGCGTGTGGATCAACAGATTTGATGACTTCATAAGAAATCCTCAACATGCGGATGTAACTGTAAATCGGGGCGTAAAAATTTTCAAGTTCTTCCGGTGACGGGTCTTTATCCCACCAATTGCAATCGCTTCCTTTTCCGCTCCACCCACATTCGGTACTGGTAAAATCAGGCTCATTTTTGATTTCCCAAAATTTGACATAATCCTTGTATTTTTTAACGAGTTCGTACACATACATGGCATAATAATTTTTTTCGTTCACCTTATCGTCAACCCAAACAGGCTCATACAGATTTTCGTATGATTCCGGCGGCATTCCTGAAACATACTGTTTTTTTTCGCGGTGCTGATCGGTTGGTTTGTCGCCGATAAAGAGCACATTGTTTTTTGCTCCTCGTCCGGAAAAATATTTGAATGTATGTACTTTTGCAGCGTAACCCCATTCCTGTACATAGTCATAGTACAGCGCCGGCCGGAGACTGTTTACGCCAACGCCTTCCCATTTTCTTCCGGGATTGCCTGTCAAAATATCGGCTATATCTTCATCTTCCCAATTTTGGTTTTTCCATCCCATATTCGATCCATACAAAAAATTACCGGTATATGGATTTACTAATGTATTAGCGGTATCTCCCGAATATATATCGGGAATGTCAGGCTTGTCTTTGCAGGAGATGATGCAAAAGAACAAAAGGGACAACAAAAATAATGAGTATTTCATGTCTTGAATTGTTTAGGTTTTAAATTTAAAAAAATACTATTCCTATACAATACAACTGAAATAGAAAAAAGGGTAGGTCAGATGTAAAATTTTTTTATTTCCCGATGCACCAGAGTTGATTTGCGGTTCTGATAATCAACTGTTTTCCGGCAACTGCTATCGATGCACGTGTCATTTCGCCGTTCAATGCGTTGGTTGCGACTATTTCAGCGGGTTTTTTAGGATCGTCTGACGGCTTCAACACTACAGTCGTTCCCTGTTCCGACAGAACATAGATTTTTCCATCGGCGTAGACAGGCGATGGATTCAGGTTGCCGCTTCTCAAACGCATCTGCCAAAGGGCTTCGCCTGTGGACGCATCCAAACAGGAAAAGTTACCACCGTCAGAACAAGTATATAAACATGGTTTTACATATAAATACGAGGATATCATCGGGGTATTGCGTTTTTGTTCCCAAACGACATGCGTTGCCGTGCAGTCGCCTTGACCATCGGGACGAACGGCCAAAATAGGGTCAGTAGCCGACGGATTTGAGTAAACCAGCCCATCGCCGAAAACAGGCGAGGGCACACAGGGTTCACCTTTATTGGTAACTGTCCAGATCAATCTGCCGTCGGTTGGATCAAATCCCTGAATTACATCGCCTGCCGGACTGATGATCTGATCCTTTCCGTTGACCTGCATCACTGCGGGTGTAGCATGTGCCAGACGCGACATGCCCCGTTTTCCCCGCCAGCGTTCTTTGCCGGTGGTTTTGTCAAGTGCAAGTAAATATCCTTTGTCCCAAGGTTGTTGCCAGCCAAGCCCCTTCGGATCAGTACGGTTACTTTGATCGACGGCCAATAGTAACAAATCACCGTACAAAATCGGGGAAGTCCCCATACCGTGCTGCGAATAAAATTCCAGACCGGAATTGATCCATTTAACATTTCCATCGAAATCTAAAGCCGCAATACTACCGCCACCGAAAACAGTAAAAACGGTTTTGCCATCAGTAACGGGCGTTGGTGTTGCATAAGAGTTCCAGTCGTGCCTGTGCATCTGCGGTTTTTGACTGAAAACGAGCTTGTTCCAAAGAATTTTTCCCGTCTTGCGATCTACAGCAATGACATGACATTTTTCGCCATCGTTGGTGGCTGTAGTCATAAAAATATGATCGTTCCAGACAATTGGCGAAGACCAACTTTCACCCGGAATATGTGTTTTCCAGGCAATGTTTTCTTCGGCATTCCAGTGCACCGGAAGTCCGGTCGCCTTAGAAATTCCCTGACCGTTAGGACCGCGAAACCGCGCCCAGTTTTCCGGTGTCTGAGCCGAAGCCGCAACAATGGTGAATATGCAGCTGATACTGATAAGAATCGTACTTTTCATATTGTATTTTTGATGTTTATTTTTTAAAGTGAATTGTGTACAAAGAAACAATTTTTTTTGCAACATGCAAAAATCTTTTTAAATTTGTACTTTTGCACGTTTAACAATCCATTAAATAAAAACCTTTTATCATGAAAACAAATACTCGTAGAGATTTTCTCAAAAAATCGATCATTGGCGGTTTTGCCATTGGCGCAACAGGAATATTAGGATGTACTGGACAAAATCCTGAAAAGACACGAAACACCCGTAAAGATATAACTCATCCGCGTCAGGGAAAATCCGTGATGGGATTACGTTGCGATCCCATTCCAACAGTCAGGATCGGTGTTGTAGGACTTGGACGTGGAGGCGGCGCCGTATACCGGATGGCGCATATTGAAGGAACCAGTATTGTTGCCATTTGCGACATCAGACCCGAACGTGTCGAACGTACTCAAAAAAGCCTGTCCGACGCCGGTCGCCCTGAGGCTACAGCTTATTCTTCGAGCGAAGATGACTGGAAAAAGATGTGCGAACGCGATGACATCGACTTGATATACAATGCTACACCTTGGGAGTTGCACGTTCCAATCGCTCTGTATGCGATGGAACACGGCAAGCATGTGGCTGTTGAAGTGCCGGCAGCGCTCACTGTCGCAGACTGCTGGGCATTGGTAGATACAGCCGAAAAAACGCAACGTCATTGTATGATGCTGGAAAACTGCTGTTATGACTTTTTTGAACTGACTACTCTCAACATGGCGCGAAATGATGTTTTTGGCGAAATATATCATGGCGAATGTGCTTACATACACGATTTGAGAGCAGCCAAGCACAGAAAAGACGGTTATTACAAACAATGGAGACTTGAGTACAGTAAGCAGCACACCGGGAATCCCTATCCAACCCACGGTTTAGGCCCTGTAGCGCAAATCATGGGAATCAATCGAGGGGACAGGTTCGACTATCTTACCTCTACATCCACTAATCAATACGGACTAACTCTGTATGCCGAAAATGCTTTTGGAAAAGATTCACCCGAAGCAAAAGATACTTACCGGCTGGGAGATATGAACACAACGCTGGTTCGTTCATTGAACGGACGTACGGTCATGATACAGCATGATACAACCAGTCCCCGTCCCTACGATCGTATCCACAAAATCAGCGGAACCAAAGGGTATGCCACCAAATATCCCGATGAAAAAATAGCATTGGAACCCAATGCGCATGAGTTTCTGAAACCGGATGCATTTAAGGCATTGATGGAAAAATACGAGCACCCGCTATCAAAATATATCGGCGAACAGGCCAAAGAAGTTGGCGGTCACGGTGGTATGGACTTTATTATGGATTGGCGGCTGATCTATTGTTTGCGCAACGGTTTACCCTTGGATCAGGATGTGTACGATGCAGCAGCATGGTCATGTATCGTTGAACTTAGTGAACAATCGGTTCTTGACAGAAGCAGTGCAGTTGATGTTCCCGATTTTACACGTGGCGAATGGAAAAATGCCCAACCATGGCCGGTAATTGACATGGTGAACGTATTCACGTATTTATAACATCATTTTTTCGACTTGGGTTTTTTAGCTTTCCCCGACATATTACCACCGCCGCCTTGCTGGTAGTCGGAAGCTTTTTGCCTGTTTCCGGATCTTCCAGTCTGATAGGTTCCTCCTCCGCCTTGCTGGTAGTCGGAAGTCTTTATACCATTTCCCGTTCTTCCTGTCTGGTAGGTACCACCGCCACCCTGCTGGTAGTCGGAAGCCCTTTGGCCTTTTCCTGATTTTCCAGCTTTGTAGGTTCCACCTCCGCCCTGCTGGGTTTCGGATGCTTTCCTCCCTCCCGATTTGCCTTCTTTGTATGAACCGCCACCACCATGCTGAATACCCGATGGGCTGGCGTATTTTTTAGCTTTTCCCTCCTTGTAGGCGCCACCACCTCCTTGTGGCATATCATTCGGACTAGGTAACTGTTTCTTATTTTCTCTGGTTTTTGTAACCCTCTGGAAACCGGATAAAATAAGAAA
>Ga0209737_10002971_pt1 | contig 11835 bp, 8 predicted proteins | sample TergutCu122P3_FD_187284 | JGI IMG/M metagenome (GOLD analysis project Ga0209737, IMG submission 187284) | Cubitermes ugandensis P3 segment gut microbial communities from Kakamega Forest, Kenya - Cu122 P3 (SPAdes) (version 2) | ecosystem: Host-associated > Arthropoda: Insects > Digestive system >...
TTAACATTTTAGACTAATACAGTTTTGAATGTGAAAAAGTGCATATGTTGGTGTTTATCAATTATTGAATTGAAAAATGCAAGGTGAAACATTGAAATTCGAAAAAAGCGATTGTTTATGTACGGTATAAAATAGGTTATTAAGCGATAGCCCCTCTAATTGAAACACAAAGTGTTCTCCGTAAGGTGAGAATTGTGTCCATGTGTGTAATATTTGCCTAAAAATGCGTAATAAATTTCGACCTTTTTCTAATATTTTCAACAAATATATCCGATGTGCACAGTGCGTACTGCTTGCCGGTTCATAATTCTAGCATGTCCATTAGTGCTGTATTATTAGATAATGTTTAATTTCAACACGTCCTACTGGCACCGGCCGAAAGAACTGCGGAGCCAAGAGAGGAATATTTAATACGAACCTGCTGGTAAAGTTTAGCGAAGGAAACAATATCTGAGTGGCAACTGTAATTCTTAAAATATTTCACTTATTTTTAAAGGACATAATCAATTTTTAATACAGTTTGCTTTCATAAAGACCCATTAAAAAAAACAACGGAATGTTCTGCGAGCATTTCGACAGCAATAAGATTTTGTAAGATAAATGTCGCAAGGCGATAGTTTGTAGCATTCTACTGCCAGATAGCAGACGAACTACGTAATTTTGATTTAAAATGAAAGTGACCGATTGTGTTTGCTAAGTTATTTGTTGCGCATGAAACACTGGACTATTACTAACAAACTTCGTCTTGTCTTTATGTAGAGCCTAGTTCCAAATGCTCGTGGTATTCATCTAGAACTGTCGCGAAACTCTTTTCCTTGCACATTGTTGGTTGTCTGGATAGGGAAGAAATTAAATAAATCAGAGGTTGAATAACTCTTCCCTCCCCCCTCGCCCTCTTCATTTTTATGTAGGTCCGTATAGCAAATAAAAGGTGTCTTTTTGTTAGGCTTATTTACCTTTTATTTAAGCCTGCAGACACAGTTGTAGGCCTAAAATTCCATTCTTTTATATGGCCAGACAAGATAATTTATATGCCGTTTCAGACGCTGATTGTTTCTGTCTTCAAATCAATTCTATGATTACAAAGAGAGATGTAATCATGAAATGTGTTATTTTTCAGTCACTGCTACATCTATACGCTCGTCACTCCAACTTCGATTTTATAGTGGCACGTCACATTTGTAATTGCGTTTATTTTAAACAACACAATCAAAGGACTCTCTTTATTTTGTGTCGTTGCCCGTTCTACAACACAGCAGTTGGTGCAGTGCCGTTGGGTTAGAGGACACACTGGTAAGCCTTAAATCACTTGTCTTCACCCAGAAGAGCACTTGACAGTCGACATCACGGTAATGCCATTGTGTGTGATGAGGTGACATTAGTGGCCATACTTACTTGCGAATCTCGGGTCGTTGGCTGTGGCACCGTACCACCCAGAGTTGCGCATGTCGCCATAGTGCGTAGAGATGTCGGAGCCGTTGCAGTATTGCGCGGGAAACTGATGATGCGAGAGCTGCCCCACGTGCATGTAGGGGTTGGCTGCCATGACGGCGGTGGCTGCACCTCCACTGGGACTGGGTGCTGTTGGAACGTTGCTGATAACAGTGCCACCCCCACCGGTACTGCTGCCGGCACTGCTACCGCCGGTGCTGCTGCGATACGGAGATGGTGGTGCTCCGGATCCGGAAAGTTCTAGTTTTCGATACGATTCCTCTATCGGACTGAGGATGTCTGTGACGGAAAAGGGCGTGGTGTGCGGCTGGTGCTGATGGTGCTGTTTGGGGCTCAGGGACATCGCCAGATCAGCACCATTAAGTTCCGGAAGCAGGCCATGGAGGTCCGCCGCCGCTGAGCGGGCCAGGGCTGCTGCCGCAGCGACTTCCTGCTCCTGCTGGCTCAGGTTGGCCAGCAGCGAGAAGCCCGCAGGGACAGGAACCGACACGGAGGATGACGAGACCACTGGGAGAGCCAGGGTGCAGGAGGTTGCCCCCGCAGACATGCGCTGGCAACACTCTCGACTTGCCTCTTGTAACCCTGACTACAGTGCTTCTTCCTCTCGCGGCTGTGGAAACTCTTCAAGTGGAGCGCTCTTCTCCCCAGGGATGGAATTATGGGTAATAAATCAGCTGGAGACACTGTAGGGAGGAGTCAGCCGGACCTGGCCAATCAGACGGCGGGATCTACCCACTGGTGCTTGTGCTGGGAAGCCACGCCTCCCTCTCCCTGCACTGGCTCTCGCTGGACCCGAACCCACACCTCAGCCCGCCCTAACTAGAGCAGGTAGCGCGTCCATTACGCACTCTTGCTAGTTTCCTTTTTGTTTGTCAGAGGCAATAAAGGAACGAAGAACGGATGGTTTTCAAGAAGTCAGTTGTGATCCTGACATTCTTACGATTGTTTTATTAGGTCTTCCGGGTATAATGTCGATCTCCTTACATCGCACTACTTTTTCTTCCATCGAACTTCTGTGGGGCGAACAGGAGTAAGCCCATTATATGACTGCACTGCAAACCAGGAATATTAGCAGATTCTCGATGCTATATCCTAAACAGGCAGCAAAAACACTGCAACATTCAAACATTCACGTTGTGAGACGAACAACAAGCAGCTGAGGAAAGCGAAGAAACCATAACAAACAAATTTTGAAATTTATCTGAAACATTGTGAATACACTTATTGTCGTCGGTGTGTTTCAGCTTCATCAATTGAGTACATTAATTAAATAGTAATTAATTAATTTTTATTGATCCTACGTATATTGTTTTAGAGCACTGAAAGTAAGCCAAAATAATGAATGAAGATTTAGGAAACACTTTCATACATTTATTTAATAAGAAAAGCAGAGCACAGTGGCCAAGCGTCTAGGCTTTTACCACTCGAACATTTGTATCGTGGGTTCAAATCCCACATTGGGCTAGGGAAACAGAAGAATCTGGGCCATTCAGGCAGGAACGAGTTGTTGAAATCGGGATCTATTGAAAGCGGAAACGCATTGTAGGACTTGGGATGTAGGTTCGTCTACTCTGCTTTGAAGTGACAAAATCTATCTAAAATAAAAATTAGTTGTGATTAAATTACCAGAAAGATAAGACGGCGAATAACTTGCTCTAGTGTAACAGAAAGTAACTAATTTGAGGCTTTCAGAACTAGGTTTAGACAGTGCTGTAACAGACGAAATTTACTGCAACCCACACGATCAGTTATACTGTCCACTCTCCAAGCAAAAAAAGCCGCCAACGACTTACACATTCGAAATATCTTTTACATGCATTGTATCCTGTGCAAAAAATCTTTAATTTAACTTAAATGGCACTATTAATATGGTATCTTGATGAGTTTTAAAAGATGCAGTAACACTAAAACTGTCTCTTGTATCACCTCATCCTATTACCAATGAAAACTATTTACCTTTCTATCGTGAAAGATTTGCTGCAGTTTATTAACTATGACACGTTTCCCTTCAAGGCCTCAGTGAGGTCTTGGAGTGGGCCTGCTCTTTGCACGTGGAGTTTCAAGCCTAAATCGTGAATCTCTAAGAGGCTGTTAACCACAGCTCCTGCATGGTATGTTTCCCACAAGAGCCATCACAAAACTGACTTCTCTGACACTTTAGATAGGATACCATACTTTGGACACTGAAACTTCCCCTTTTTTGGGGTGGGGAGTGGGGAGGGGTGGGAGCGATTGCTTATTTGTTTTGACAAAGAATTGTGTCCGATTTGTTCTTAATTAAAAAGCTGTTCAAAACACCGCAGGTTACTGTTTTTGTTTTTGACATTTCTTTTCCAGGATAAGAGACGTGTCGTATTTCGGAGGTTAAATCTGCATCTTTCTTCAGGTGTAAAGCAATGAATTGGATAAATTGGATAAATATCAGTAATATCAGTTGGGGACCTGCAGATTAAGTAAGACCATAGCTTCCGTAGGACCTATACTTAAATAAAGAAAGAGAGTCAGCCTCGGAAAATTTGTAGGCCCATACCTTGTCTGGACAAAAACATATATGACAAATCTGATTGGAAGGTATGGATGGTGAGTCGCATAGGATTTGGAAAAATGAGGTAATTTTTTTTTTAAAGCAGACAAACTACTCAAGCATTCGCTTAGAGAGGCCAAGGGAAATTGTTAGTGATATACCTGCCTACCTCGGCGGCAGTTCTGACACGTGTTCTACATGCCTTGATAAATAGGTTGATGTTCAAGTAAATTACACGTGAAAATTAACGATGTAATTATCAAACAGTTAAAAAATTTTAAAGTTGATTAAAATGTACCTGGTAAATTCTGATCACTAGCTACTATCACAATGTGTTTCCCTTTCGCACCAACTCATAATTCTTGGTACTAAATAGGTACATTTTTGGAAACAAGGTCACTGTTTTTTTTTCGTAGGTTCCATATTACAATAATTTACGAAAAAGAAACAATAGTTGTCTTTATTTGCTGGTGATCTGTTTGTGATACAGAAACTCTCTCCTTCTCTTGTGTGTATGAGCTTACCTCGCTGACTCTTTTATTTCTGTTTTCGTAACAGTCATTATTTAATTTAGATTTTCTCCAGATTTTTTTTGAAGTAAGGTGGATTGAATATTGCCTTTATCGTTTCCTTGACTTCATCTTCTGTTTAGGTGCTGGTAAGTTTGTCTTCAAATTTGATTTAGAGAGATATTGTTTGTTGTTGAAATTTTTGTCGTGTTTGAAACTGATTGTAATTAGTTCAGGTCTGATTTTTTTTTTTCTTCTTCTTTTTACTTAAGCGTTACACCACTTGTACGACGTGACCAAATTTCCAGGGAAGAATCAGATAATAAAGTTACTGACAAAATTAAGTTCAGCGTCTCGTAAAGACAATTTTAATGACACTTTATTTCATATTAGATTATAAAATTATGGACGTGACGGTGGCAGTTGTTATGACGATGATGAAAACGATGACGACTATGATGATAATGATTATGATGGCGATAGTGTCAGGTTTAGATTTCTTGCAATGTCAGTGCTCTCAGCAAGTGTTCAGTACGTATTTTCTCACAATAAATGCCTATCTATTTGCTAGGTTTAAGGGACGCTTATTTCTTACATGGCCCAACAGTCCCTTGTGGGCCATGGCCTACTCGAATTTTCACGGTCATGCTCATACACACCGCACTCGGTAGAACTCCTCTGGACGAGTGATTGTCCCGTCGCAGGGACCTCTACGTCGCAACACACCACACTCACAAGGGACAGACATCTATGCCCCCGGCGGGATTCGAACCCGCAAGCCCAGTAAGTAATCGGCTGCAGACCCACACCTTGGACGGCGCGGTCACAGACGACGGCGCAGGGAAGTTTATAGGTTCCTAAAATTTGGTTTAGTGATGTCTACTAATACCTATTCCTGAAAATAACTAAATTTTACAGTACTGTTCTGTATCATACTAAGTGTCAACAGCTTCACGCTGCTTTCTATATATTCTACTATCCATAATACTGAAAGTTTTGGCCACTTCAGTAATCAGATGGTAGATAAAATGTGTCCGGATGAGAGGCAGCCAGAAACAAAAATTCATATCGAGAAATGAGTCCCATGTACACATGTCCGGTTTACATTATTACAAAGAAAGCCCTCAAAATTTTTATTCATACCCAATTGACGCGCCAAGTGACGTCCTTGCGCATCCTCAGACAGACTCTCGAGCAATGGCGACGCCGCAGGATAAGGTTGCGATTGCTGTGTGTCTTGCTGAGCTGAAGTCTGTGACAGCTATTCAGAGCCGTTTCGGAATTAAATATAGACGAGAGCTCCCACAACGCAAAAATATCAGGTTTTGGAACAACAAACTGAGGCTTCCAGGGTGTCTGTTGCTTGACAGAACGCCTGGTGAACCACGGACGTCTGAAGAAGACGTGAAACGCATCAGGAAAACGTTCCGGCGGTGTCCGCGTAAATCAATACGTGCCGCCAGCAATCAGCTACAATTTCCACTTTCGACTGTACACGGTGCTCTGCACAAACACCTCCAAGGACTTTACCAGATTCAAGTGCTTTGAGAGCTGAAATCCAGTGACGCTTTGGCTACGGCAGCCTGCAAGATGCTTTAAATCACGTGGACAGAATTCGAATACCGTCTTGATATTTTCACACATACACACACACACACACACACACACACACACACACACACATTGAAATCTGATAAGGTGGCAGTATTCAGAAAGAAGTTTAAAGTTTCCTTTGTAATGACGCAAACCAGACATCTGTGTAATAACAATACTTCGAAATATCAAATTTTCTTTTTGGATACCTATATTCCGGACACTATTTTTTTTGTCCTCATGTGATCACATTCAAAGTCGTATCAGTTTTCTTGCTAATCAGGCCCTATTGATAAAACATTATAAAATGTAAGTTGTGTTTAATATTGTAAATAGATAGCTTAGTCTTAAACAAGGCAAAGTTTACACTATGAGAAGCCTTTGTAGGCATAAAAGGGAAGTAAAGGTACAGCTCCACACATTCTGAACCTCGGAGCTAGAAGGAAATGGTGTGATCATCACCACGCCCAGGCAGCTGTATCTCCGGGAAGATCTGGTACTCATTTTAAAAAGACTGCGTGGACCTTGGGGGCATTTTGGTTGGCACGTCAAATTCCGTCCTCACCGGGATTTTTTCCTTGGACCGTAGCGATTCACTATACCAAATACAACAATCCGGGCGCCACTAATCTTTAACTTCCCCAAAACACTATATAAAATGCACAATGATAGTTGGAGGTTAGACGAATCCGGTCGGAAGTCCTCAAATGCACAACTGCTTGCGATGGTTACTCTGTACATTCTCTAACTTTATGCCTGTTATTGGCTTTGAAATGGATTTTGTAAAACAGTTTCTTTCGATGGAAATCTACTGTAATGATTGAAAAGTGCATGAGATGAAACAGACGCAAAAAACAATTAATACCAAAGCCTTTCAAGACATGGTAGTACAGTAGTCCCCGGTAATTTGGATCCCCGGATAATCCGGACAATTTTGGCCCAGCTATAGCCCTCTATTTCCCCCAGTATTCCGGTCATTGTTCGGATAACCAGGGGGAAATCGGAGACAATCCTACTCCGAGGCGAGTGGCGTACATAAAATGGGAAGTGCCCGCTAGTCTTTAACTCTAGTACCGTCTTATCTTCTCTCAGTTACATGGTGTTCAGTTTTTTATACACACAAGAAAGGGGAGAAAAAATCTAGCTCAAGTTATTAATTGCAGCATCGGGTGGTTTTAAGTATTCATTGTGTGCAATTGTTGTATATTTTTTGTGTTCTTGTCTGTCACCTTGAAGATGGGCAGAAGCGACCGAAATATGTCGTTGAATAGTGATATGTGGTAAACACAATTCGTCAGTGTGCATCTCTTTGTTTGTTACTTAAGCGTACATAGCTCAAGTCTCTTTGCAATAAAACCAACTAGACGCACCAATTTCACAAATTTATTTTGTCATAAAACTCTACACGTTTCAGACAGTTCGTCTGTCCATCATCAGGAGTTTATTCACTGTACACTCAGCAATGGTATACGTCATACAGGTTTGTAGACAGCTTTCGAGCAGGACCAGGATGGAACTGCGTTCTAGACTATACTAGAATCTGCAATTTCTGTGTTCAGAAGTTCAACTCTGCCCAAAATTTAGGTTGCAATGAAACCGGGGTGAGACTGTACGACCTAGGAAGTACGATATATGTGTGCTTCAAGTGGTAGGTAGGCGTGCTTAGAATGACGGTATGCACATTTTTTATTCATGCAGCACCTGTAATATTAGCGAAATGAAAAATGCATGCAAATATTGTCATAAATTGGAGAAAATATATGGCTTCCAGTTCTATGTCGGATGTTGTGGTAAGAGGATAATATTAAAAGGGGTGCTATTAAAATATATCGTTACCCAGGATATGACCGACTGCCAGGTGTCTGTGAACTCAAATTCTGTGTAAACGAAGTTTTTTTTATGAGGTGAGAAGAACAATTAAGGCCTACGGACTTCGAAGAGTCGGAAAGTTAATAACTTAATCCCTTGAAGAATGACAGTCATCTAAGTTATACTGCGGATAACCCATGTACTAAACCTTCATTCACACCTCACAAAAATAAAATCCCGCATCTATTACAAAGGCCAGTCAGTTATTGCTCTATAACGAATGTTACCTCAATCATATACGAAATGTACTGTGACAAAATTCGGACATTTTTAATGGTAGAGTAGGTGACGTGGCGTTACCACTGGTCTGTAAATACCGAACTTTTGAATTATGTATTCCTTACTATATTTTAACCGCAAGTACTATGCACGATCACATCCAGTGAAAGAAAAGTACTTCCATGCTAACTTTATAAGCGTATTTAAGTAGCTTAACACCTATTCGTTTATTCGTAAGAGCTGACATCTCTAGCCACATTGAGAGTAAATAAGTCTCCCGTTAACAGTGGCCTTTAATGTCACCACGAAACGGGAAATGAGACATTAAAAGAAGAAACACTGCAGTGCACTGCCCCTTCATTAAAAGCTTGTACTTATCAAAGCTTTTCCTCGAATGTCGCCTTGCTGCCCGCGTTTAATGCAGATTCCAGATTCTGTAAGGAACCAAATGGAGAGGTCAATTTAATAGCTCTCAGTGAGCGGTCAGCCAGTGTTTCTCACAGTCCAACACCAACTGTCGTTTATATAAATAGGCACTTTATATTTTTCTCCTGCAGCAAGGAGCAGACAAGCGACCTGCAGCTTTCGGTAGGGAGAAGTACTATTAGGACATAAGTACAGAACAAGGGACCGTGTCTGTTTTTACCATCGTCCTGCCTTCCTTGTAATAAGCCTTCTTCTTTTTCATCCACACTGCCCAAAATTTAATCTAAAAGCCTGTTTTTATTCAGCTCTACACAAAATCCGTAAAGTGAAGATAGTCTATAATGAGGTGTCACACTTCAACAGCTGTTTGCAGTAATTGACAAACACCAACACATGCACTTCACATTCAAAAATATATTAGTCTAGAATGCTGATTTCAATGTTAAATACATCAAAATACATAAAAGTACTCCGACATGTTTCGATCTTAACAGAACATCATCAGGGAGTAGGTCTATACCTCGTTAAAGTTACTGAATTATTTAAAACACTGAATTTAAAATCTTGAAGTTCAGTCTCGGTGTTGTGGCAGCAATACATGTAGCAGGTGTACGTGGTGACCCTTGTGGTGCCGTGCGTTGGACTGCCTGGCAGTAAATTTAAAAGTCCTCCATCCTGGGCAGTAGTCATAATTTAAAACCCATCGCCACTGAAGAATTAAACGAGCTTAAAGAATGATCCAACTCAATCGAAGTGCTCATTACTTACTTGATGTGAAAAAATACGATGGACATTTTGATTTCATATGGGTATTAAACTTGAATTTCTTGCCCCATTGAAAGTCGATAGGTTATGGTCGTCGTACTGTTTTATGTCAGTTCACCTTCATGTCTTGTAACGCTCAACTTTCATTAGGCTACAGCAAGTCCGCTGCAGAAAGCATTGCCGTTGGGGCAGCCAGTATTACTTATACTTAGCGATATTACCTGCTCAGTGCAGGTTCATGTGAATTCTATTAGGTCAAAGAACTAGTTCCTAATAGGAATATTTTCACGTTTTCTGTGGCATTGTTTCATGACGCCGGATCAACTGTAGGCATTTAAGATAAAGTTATACGATGCTTGATTGAAAATGTGGTTGAGCATTTGCAGTGAGCTTTATTTGTGGCCTATTTTGTATTAATGGCTACGCGGACTTTATGATCGAACTATAGTACGAGCCATGGCTCTCTTCATTAGAATAACAGTAATTACAATTTCAACCCAGTTTCTTGAATGAAATTTCCAACATTCGACAGCCACCTTTTCTAATCCTGCCAACCGGCATGTTAATAACACTAGCGGTAGTGCATTTGACCCGCATTTAGTACACTGTAAAGGTGTGTTAGATTAGACAGTATCGTGTAACGGAGTCTGCGATTTAGTGAACCTGTGGAAGCAGACCTCGACGCAGTGTGAGGGAGTAGGCCAAGAGCAATCAAACTCCGCCGTAGCAGTCTTGTGGCTTGAGAGTCTATTCCGTCTTCAAGCATCATCAATGGCATCGTTTCTCACTGGTATTATACCTATATATATACATATGAATCCCTTGAAACCTCTACTAGCCTGGACAAGATCTCTGTTGTTATTGTTGTTCAATTGATACCACTTGTCTTTGCTGAAATGGTGGCGGATGTTCATTCTATATAGTTTCCATTGCCAAGAAATGATCATCGGCATTTACAGATTTAATAACATTCTTTGTAAAATTACAGTAAGATAAATATGTATTACATGTGCATGTTTACTTACAAAAGAATAACATTCATAGTTTTGGAATATTTGGACTTTTTAGGGTCAAAATTAATTTAACTCAGAAATACATTAACTTATTTAAAACGTGTTAAGATTTCTTTATTTATTGATACATTTGTTTGTTCGTTTATAGATAGGCTACTTTACGACGCTGTTTTAACTTGACCTTGGCTTAATGTCTGCCTGTCACTTAATGACGTTTATAATTACTGAGGTTACGTATTTATCGTTATAGAAGAAGAAATGAATACGGCTCATTTATGGAAGGATTCTCGCAAGGCAATACCAAAGTACGTGGAGAAAAACCTCATGTCACTTAATGCACCACAAATCCCACATGGAATTGTCTGGGATGGAACCATGGTCTTCTCGGTGCCAGGCCGGCGACTAACTTCCTGAGTCCCAAAACGGTACGATTTAATGAAGCTCGTGGTTGGAAAATGATAATAAATTGTGACTATATATGTAAGACTATTTCGAAGTCATCCTTCTTCAAAAAAAAAAAAGTCGTTATTTCCTTCGCACATTTCTGTTATTGTCCAAACTCGTGCTCAATGACAGCAGACCTTTAGCATATTTCTATGATCATTTGAGTATCTTTAAGAATTACATAATTTTAAACATTTTTTATTCCTTTTTTTTCTTTCTTCTTTTTTTGAATTATGTTAACCTGACTTAGATGTGTCATAAACTCTCTGGCTGTTATGAACTGAAGGGTGCAGACCTGTTTTAACATACGTGTATGAACATGTTACAACTTGTCTTTTCTCCCATAACCTGTACGTACCTGTCTAATGCACTCGGATATTTTGATATCCTTAAGTTTTCGCCCTTTACAGAACAGTGCAAACTTATTCAGACAAGGCTGTCTCATGCCCTGTTCAGAAATGCATTGTAGTATCCAAACATGTTCTCACTTATCGTGACTTCTATGACCTGTTATGGACCCTAGTAGTGTATCCTTATATTTTCGGACTTGTCCAGATTTTAGTGATCCGTTCTAAACCCTCTCAACATGAGAAATCCTGCAAGATTATAGGTTCTGACAACAATGTTGATAGAGATTTAAGTCCTCTGGTTTGTTGTTCCATGTCGACTTCTAAATAGTTACTGATGGTTTCGAGAAGCTTGATGCCTCGGAAAATTTCTCCATTTGGTCCTGAAGAAAGAGGCACCACAATTCTCCGAAACTCTATCATTAGGTGTTTATCTGTCAACGCATCGTAATATCTCAGAAGACTTGATTTTTCAAGTATAAAACCTCCCCCAAAAGAAAGTCACACCGCTCCAACTTGTCCTAATCCAGGAAGAGTAATTTCCCTATTTTACGAGGGGTGATTGATAAGTAAGGTCTCCAATTGTATAAAATAAGTATCTGACCATGTAAAATAATAACAGTTATACCAGAATGTAGGAAATTTAATTCTCTTCCACTCTGAACACTTATTTT
>Ga0209737_10002972_pt1 | contig 11833 bp, 6 predicted proteins | sample TergutCu122P3_FD_187284 | JGI IMG/M metagenome (GOLD analysis project Ga0209737, IMG submission 187284) | Cubitermes ugandensis P3 segment gut microbial communities from Kakamega Forest, Kenya - Cu122 P3 (SPAdes) (version 2) | ecosystem: Host-associated > Arthropoda: Insects > Digestive system >...
GACAGTTTCCCGCACTTAATTAAAAAACGTAGGTCGTAACTTGGATTTGTAACTTACTTATTGAATTACCTACGTATGTTGCAAACAGCCTATGTGTAAAATGTTCTGCCTGGGCACAAACATTTCTATGGTTTAAGCCTTCACAAGAGGGCAAAGAGAATGTGGATTATAACCCTTACTGTGGACGACCGAAGTCGGCCTCCAGCCCAGAAGTGGTGGACACAGTGAGCATATACAGGCCCCTTAATGTCACTCAGAATGACAATAAGTGAATTAAAAGAGAACAGGCAAACCGTAATTAACACACACACCTGCGTAAAGGGAAAAATGTGTGAAGTTTATATTCCGAAGTGAGCGTGATGAGGAAAGACGACTGGATGCCTCCAAAGACCATGTGGAAACAGTCGACGGTGAATTGCGTTTTCTGAACACCAATTCTGGAGCCGAGTCTAGGGTTCCGGTTTGATCCTAAGACGGAGAGACAGAGCGCAGATTGATGATCACCCAGCTCAACAAGACCAGGAAAGGTTCGTTTCCAGGAATCTTGCGGATCACTTTCTTCAATTCTGAAGGGATAAAATATAAGGACCAGGCATGACTTCCTGTGCTACCTGGAAGTACTGTAACGCTGGTTAGCGTGAATCGAGTGCGTGAGGTCACATGTGGAACATGGGCAAATTCACAAGACAGTTTCCTGCTCGCGTACCAAACAACGTAACAACGCGCTTAGAGTGAGTGGAAAGTCCCTGTCAGAGGTTGGAGGTGCACTTGTGGAATCAGAGTGCTGTCATCTCCTGGAAGTGGGAAAGTTTCCTACATCAGATGCTACGGGGGGTGTACATGAACTCTGTCACTTTCCCGCAATTTTCTCTCTAACTTACATCACATGTGACATTTGTCGCTTGTACATGGGCATTATTTCCAACATTTGATGTAACTGTAAGTACTGTACATTCCCAGTGGTTTCAATCTAACAAATATTCTACTGCCAACAATTTAACATGATCGTCAGCATCCGATAGCACGGGAAGGTGGGAGTGAATGCTGTCCCTGAAGACGCATTTTCAGCATGATTTCGAAGTTACGATGTATGAAATCAGTGATATTTTGTATCTGGACCCTTGGGGACTGTTAAGGAAATGAGTAAAATACATATACCCCATACATCGTTGTTTTCATTACATTTTAGTCTAATTACACTATTATCCATGTGTGTACTTGGCATCAAAGAAAATAATGTGTAAATACCCAAAATTTATTGTCTATTATGGTGAATTCGAGAACTGGTTTTAATTTGGATGATAAAGCTGAGAAGAAAAGCATATATGATGTAAGAAAACGTTTTGGTGTAAACAGTGAGCTAACATTCTGAATGTGACTGATACCACAATTCCAAAGAAGTTGAAAACTTCCATGCAGGATTCATTTGTGTTAAAATGCTTTTAAATTGCAAGTGCTTGATGAATTCAAAAATTGTGGCACTGACTTTTTCAGTTTAGTGAAACCATCTGATGCAAAATACTTACACTTGTTAAAATAATATCCAAACCCTATACACACAAAGTTCCTTATCTTTGAACTTTAAAACAGCTCTGTTTTTTGAATATGTATTACATTTTCTGTCCCTTTTGATGTTTGCAATAAATAGTGAACAACAGGTTGACAGGTGCCTTATAGAAGCGCTTCCCCCTCCGAACACCTTCCAAATTGCTGAATGCCTGCAATTGCTGTCATGAATATGTCTGTTTCCCCATGTGTGCAAAAACAGTTCTCCAGCCCATGCTCTGTTGTCATTGAATCAATACTAACATGCAGTACTACTAAGTGATTATACTATGGTATATTAAGGGGTGACATATATCCAATAATCTAGTAAATACTGTATGTTTTAATGGGGAATTTTGATGATAATTTCATTCTTTTGCCAAAGGTTGTGGTTACTGTAGCCATACATTAATGTCTTAACACCTTTCTGCTTTTGAATTTTCATTTTTGCATGCTAATATTAGACAGTAATTTTCAACAAGCCATTTCATATTTTGCCTGTTTATGAGGCAACATCCAGATATGGTGGGTAACTGTGAATGCTGTCTATTGAGTAAGCTATCGTAGACTGCTTACATGGTTTGGTCCTCCAGCTTGGATGTGGAGCAAGTTTGGTACACTACCAATACATATGGTGCCTAGTTTTGTTACAGCTGAGTAAATAATGTGTTTATTATCTGGATTGTTTATTTTTGTTATGTTGGAAAGCCCTTGTTCTGTGTGTGCTGTACTTTTTGGTTTCATATTGTGCATTTATTATTTACTCTAACACCAGCTTGGAGTCTTCTGGTGGAAGCAGTTTGATGAGATTTAATTTGTTGTTACAGTATGGTGACTTTGGCATGTGATGTTTTGACATGGTTACACACTTTACCAAGTAAAGATAAAACTTTTTTTCTCTCTGTATGCCTGTGCATGTGTGCCTGCATGAATGTAGTGGTAACACTTAGACTTGTAGTCTGGAAGTGCCTGATTTAACTCAAGGCCAGGTTATCAGCCATCTTGGTTTGAGGTTTTTATTGCTTTTCTCAGTACCTCCAGACACATGCCAGAATGTTATCTTGGTCAGGCCATGACCACGTTATTCAAAATTATTTCCAGTTCTATCCTTCACCAGTCATCCTGCACTCAGTGCTTTTTACTGGGAGGTACTGACAGTGTCGTAAAGTAACCCACAAAAGAAAATGCACCAACAAATCCTAAGTTATTGACAAGCTCAGCTGAAGTCCCTTGATGTTATGTTAATATTGGAATTAATTAGCATGACTAAAACACAGATCTGAGACAAGCTTTATGGTAGATACTGTCATGTGGGCACATACAGAAAAGGTTCAGGGATAGTCACCATACTGAAAAGTTGTTTCTCAAATATTTTGTTTTATTGCAGCACCCCCACGCTTTAGTGTTACACCTGAAGACGTAATCTATGTCAATTTGGGTGATGCAATAATTCTAAATTGCCAAGCCGAGGGCACGCCAACACCCGAGATCTTGTGGTATAAAGATGCGAACCCTGTGGAGCCTTCAGCTACAATTGGAATTTTCAATGATGGCACAGAGCTACGCATCTCTAACATCCGGCACGAGGATATTGGCGATTACACATGTATTGCCAGGAATGGGGAAGGGCAGATCAGCCATACCGCCCGGGTGATCATTGCTGGTGAGTTGATTTTACGTAACTAGTGTAATTTCTCTAGTGATTTAGAAGAGGTGCACATGACAGATACATTGTGCCAGGGTGGTTGATCAAAGAAAATGGTAGAAAGAATTCAGAGTTGCCAATCTCTGCAGGACTCTTCTGTGGTACTGTCTTAAGCATTACTCAATTGCTAATGATTGCATTAAATCATATATGTTTCTCTCATTAATAAGCAGGTTGTTCTAATTGTTTGTGACTGCTTTGACATTGCCAGGGAAGTGTTTTTTAAGCATAGTCCATTGTCTGGATAAAAGAGTTACAAGACTTTTACATCTACCTGAAGATGAAGGTAGAACTAGCCTACTAGACACTGTGTGCCACTTTTCTAGACAATGGACAGTGTTCAAAGGTAACACCCTTAAAGTTCTTTATACTCATATATTGCTTAGACACTTAAATCATTGCCTTTCTCCGTTCTAAGTGAGTAACATAATTATCTGTTTGATTTTTATTGTGTACTTATTTCCCAATTTTGTCACAGAATGTGTTTAATAGTACTGATCAACTAGCAGGGTGTTTGTGTGTACAATAATATGTGACCAAGAAATGTGTTATATTAGAAGAGTGCATGTTACAAAGCTTGGTGCAGTGGTAAAAAGAATATATTACTATATAAAAAACAGTGCGGAAATAAATCATTATTTATTATTGTATTTGAACTGTGTAACGGGAAACTTGTGGTTCAGTTTATTTAATCAGTTTCAAGTTTTGGTTCATAGTCTTTTATAAGGCTGTGAAATCCTTTTTAAGAAAGTATGTGTCAGTGAAATATATTAATGCATTGGTTTTCTTTGGCATATTAAATATTTATTTTTTGTGCACATACTATGCCAAATAGGTATCTCTGTTTCAATAATCATCAGTTTTAGAAAGCCATGTTTCAAAATAATGATGTTTTGTAAAGTGGTTGCAAGGAATCGTAATGCCAACTCTTTCCTGCGACTTAACTTATATGTAAATACTCTAATCTTTTCTTGTATCTGGCGTATTTTCAGACCAAAGTTTGGTTGTATGATTTGTGACTGAAGTCAGCTCTTCTACAGAGATATTTTCACTAATTTATATGACTCATTTATAAAAATGGGTATTTGAAAGCAGCTGTTGAAGTACTCTGAAATTAATTTATTTCAAGGACACTCAAGGTTACAATTTTAGGGAACATTTCCCCCACCATTTTGTGTTAGTGGGAGTGATTCTGAGAGTGATTCATCATGTCAGAAATAGATTATGGTTTTCTTTGTCAGGACACTGCATATTTTATTGGTGAATTTCAGTATCTCAGAGAAACATCCTGCCTTCATCTTAAGGGTTAAAATGAAGTAAAAATATATGTTTTGTAAGTATATTTCAAATCAGGTCTACAGGAGGGTGTGAGGACATAGGACCCAATGCTAACAAGTGGCAGCAGTGCAATGGAAAAATATGAGAATACATGACCATTTTCAAGGACACATTACATCATCACAGGAAGAACATAGGCGATTATAGAAAAGAAAATACAGCTTTTTTCAGGGCCACAGCAGTGGGTGGGTATTTAGAAGACATATCTAGCCTTTGGGGTTGAGGGGGGGATAAATGGTCTGCGTTTCAGGAGGATGTGTGTGTCTTGTTCTTGAACAGAACATTATGCCTTTCCTTCAGGGAGTGAATAAGAGGCCTTAGCCTACTAGTTTGACCCTACAATGCAGGCAGCGTGTTCCTCCCAAAGGTTGGTACCCACAAATAAGGCTACATGGTGTCACAAATTGAATACACTTCTCTGTGAAAACCTCAAACCTTGCAAGTTTAAATGAACTGCAAGCTGCAGGAATGAATTTACAAATCATGGCCAAAGTTGTCACTGGAAAAATATTGTTGCAGGACTGTTTCTGAGTTTTTACCTTAACTGATGAGGTTATTACTTGATAAGTTTTATTTAGTTATGCTGGTAGAGTGAATGTTATGTTTGAGGTAATAGCACTCTGTATTTGGCAGGTATTAGATTAAAATCTCAGGTCTGAGGCCTGCTATCTTCATGAAGGTTTTTCATAATTTTTCTCAGTCCCTCTGGGCCAAGGCTGATAGTCCCTCAGAATGGGCCATAACCACTTGCTTCTGCATATTTTCCATCTCATCATTTACTGATTATACTACTGCTGGACATTATATATCCAGAGCTTTGAACATCACCATTAAATAACAGACATCAATAATACACTAATACAGCTTTAAGAGGTGGGCAATATTGTTATCATCAGTTTGCCATAGTGATGAAAAGAGTGAATCTTGTGTGAAAAGAGCCATTTTCAAAACTTGGGTAAGTGCAAAAGTATAAGTTTTGCACCATGTTGGAAGTTTTTCGTAGAGGTTAGTTGATGTACATTTGGCTTTGATGTTTGTTTGCGCAGAGGACACAGGCCTAGGAGAAAATGTGCCGTTGTTATACATTCCACTCACAGAGACCATAGTTATCAGTGTGTGACAGATGGCATTAATTGTAAAGTTGCTTTGAGGTATTAAATTTGAATTAGTAATATTCTTTCCCCTTGTACAGAAGGATTTCATTTTAAATTTACAAAGTTCTATAATGTTTACAGGGAAAAAACAAATTGGTGCTTGATATGTTTGGGGATGGGATTTAACACAACCTTGTCTTCTTTTGGTGTATGATTCTGTGGTGATTAAGAGCAGGATTTGTGTGATGATATTTAAAAATAAATAATACTGCATTACTTAAACTTTAAAATTTAGAACTTAAAAAGTACATGTATAATGCTTATGAAAGATAAATACACACACTGAAAAATTCTTATATCCTGCAAATATCATCCAGAATTGTAAGTGAGGGGAAGTATCTCTAGGAAATGTAGGTGACTCACTTTGAGAGGTTGGCATGTCTGAACATGTTTGATTATAAATTTATGTCTGTCAAGTGTTAGCAGGAACACATTTAATCTCAACAGTGCTGTAACATTTGTGGTTATAAACACCCCACCTTGCAATAATTGGCCCCCTCACAGAGTGATGACTTTGACTCTCTAATTCTCTTGATATACTTACATGCTGTAAGTTGTCCCTCCACGTCTCTCGCCCCTCTTCCAAAACGAACAACAGATCAAGGGGCCTAACGCTGACACTGGTGTAAAGGGACATGATAAAATTGGTAAGTACATTAGTATGGCATGGCACAGGTACCTCATTGTTAGCATGAGTGCTTTGTATAAAAACTCCTACAGTATGAACTACAGCCACCTGTTCACTTAATATGGCAGCAGTACTTAACCTTCTGTCAGCGGGGGCCATATAGCATGAATACCCAATTTCAGTAATTTGCACAGCTCCAAACCCCCCACCCCCCCACCCCACCGCCTTTACAGTCAGCACTTAAAGAATAGTAAGAAATGTACATTCTGTACTGCTCTTCCAATACACTTTCACTGTATTGTGCTTAGACATTTGTGTAACTTCACCTAGAATTAATTGACCCCATGTTTTGCGTCTTCCTTGAAGAGTGAGTAGTCACTTGACATCACATGAACATTTAAAACCAATTCATCGCAGCTTCTTTATCTGAAATAATTTAAAATGTGTACTTTGGTTTCAAGTATTCTCTTCCATCTGGTTCTTCCACTCACTGTCCATACGCATTTCTTGTTTCCCCAACCTGTGCTACATGCTGTGTCCATCTCAATTGATTATACCCCTGGCTTTTTATTTATTTATTTATTTATTTATTATTATTATTATTATTATTATTATTATTATTATTATTATTATTTTGTGATATTCATTTAAGATGAAAAGCAAACTTAGACACTGAAAGTTGGGTATAAAATTTTTGGGTGAAAGTTGAAAATAATTTCACATTTTTAACTATAGAAACTGATTGTTTACATTTTGTACATCATGTGGCAATTTTAGTCACATACTGAGTTTTACAGTTTGTGCAGACTGCTTGAACACTTTCAGAGAGAAGTTTACATTTGTTGCTATCTAGGAAATTATTTTTTCCAATGATATGACACATCATACAGAGTAATGAAGCAAATTGATGTTATCTTTGAGGTTCTACAGCAGTGAGGTTGAGGATTTGAGTCTTCTGTGATGTGACACAGAGTTATTGGGTAAGTGGTTGTCTGCATCTTAAGGGCAAAAGTCTACTGCTCGTCCGTGAAGATGGCAGTAACATGATATTTTTAATCATTGGGAGCTACTCATCCAGCATCACAATGTCACATCTCTCAAGGTCTGAATCCTAAGCAAAGTGTGGTTAATGCTTAATGCAGGTCTGTAATTAGAAACATGCTAACAGATAAGAGAAAGTTTTGTGTTGCACAGTATTTATATCAAGGCCATTGTGTCTCTAGGCCATGTGCTTGGCAACACTGATCATATGTATATTGGAGGTACAGATTTCATATGTGTGGTACATAGAGAATATTACAACTGAGTTGAGTTTTTGGCGTCAGTTTTCTGTGAAGTGAGAGTGGAACAAATAACTGAGACAGTGGAAAAGCCTTATTGGAGTCCCTTTATCTGGTTTCAGTAGTGTGTATGTGTAGCTTAGCATTTTCATGATGGTCCTCATTGTCTTGTGGTCTACGACTACAAATATTCTACTTGTTGTTGGCACCATCTGCAGTTAATGGCACTCTCAGCAGTTGCTTGGGGCCCTGTAGCACCTCACTGAACATCAGTTTTTATGAAGTTGAAGTTGAAGTTGCAGGAATAGTGTCCAGTTTTCTTGGTACAATGGGGGCTCATAGAGTCTCGTGTTTAGTGTTGTATGATTTTACCACGGCTAGAAAACATACTACAAACATTTTTCAGTGGTGTACACTTGAATTTTTAGTTTTATTTTCTTGTCCAGTGAGTTTGTGTTGAATGTAACTACTAAATTGTCTTATTTTTCCTTTCATCATAATTTCCTAATGTGACAGGTTGACCATGGAATTAAAATGTAGATGGTTTTGAGGAAAGTCACTGTACCTTTCAAAACTTGAGGATGTAGCAGTGTTACAGACTGCAGACTTTGGGAGACACATATACCTCACAATGTATAAATTTTATCTGTTACTTGATAAATAATTTACAATTTAAAATGTTCAGGGTTTGTATGCATGGAATCTATTACATGTTAATACTATGCAGGGTCACGGATTTTTATGTGTAAATAAATGTGTTGAGATGTGCTAGTAATAATTAAATTTGTGGAGCATTACGTATGATGTAAAATACATGACACAGCACTGATCTAGGAAATCTACCATTTATTTCCCATAAAATTCTGGGAGCCACTGTAGGAGAGAACCTAATGCTTTAAAATATTCCTTCTTTCCTTGACTATTCTGTGCAGTGTCATAAATCATTTTTTGCTGAAGTGTATCACGGTATTGTAACTTTTATCTTATGTCTCTGACTACACATTATTTTTATTCAGTTTTATGAATGAAAGTTTAAGAGTAGCCTATTTTTGGGTTGCAGTGTGCATATTTCACCCATCCCAAATAATTTTTTACAGTGTGACTGATACATAAAACAATTAGGAGGTCATGCAGTCATCACAGCACCTCCTCTTACTCCTGCTCCTCCTAATTGTCTCTCACCTCTCTGTCCTTACCCCTCTTGCCTCGTCCTTGTCATCATCGTCGTCCTCCTCCTCCTCCCCCCTCATCATTATCATGATCATCATTTTCAGAATTTTTTCTTTTTTTGGTTGCTTCTCCTCAGAAGGCATAGACCCCATCTTGACATGTTACACTAGTGCAAAAACTGCTCCTTCCATCTTCTGCATTCTTCTCCAAGTCCAGCTTCACACTCTGTATGACCAGTTTTTAAAAAACACCTTGCCGAAAATCAGGGCTGGAGATTGGCTGTATTGATTTCAAGCTTTTATGATTTTTCTCGGTTCTTTGTAGGAAATTCTGGTGTAATACCTGAGAATTGCTTTCACATTCTTTTGAACCCTTCATTAACAGTCATTCCCTCACCAGATCCTATATATTGCAGTTGAGAGAAGATCAATAAATAAAACTAACACTAATTGCAGATCTACTCTATAACCCTCTTTGATACCATAACTAAAACTGTAAACCCCATTTCACAGAATGTTGTGATTCAGTGATGAGCACTTCTGCTTCATATTTAGGATGCCCTGGGTTCAAATCTTTCATGTTTTTCCTTAGTCTCTGTCCAGCAGTATTCCAGAATAGTTTCTTAAACTTGACATCACACCCTCCTTTCACGTTCTCTTCACAGGTTGTCCTCTGATGATGCATGATCTAAGCAGTTACAAAAGTGTTTCAGAATGAATAAGAATCATTTAAGCAGTCGTTACCAAAATTCTGAAGCTCACAGTCATAATGATGATGTTCTGGTGTTACAATATTATGATCATGTTGAATCTGGTAAACCATAAACCATATTGAGTGAATGGGTTAATGGTTTTACTGTTGGAAATGCTGGAATAGTTTATTGAACAAGCCATGGCCATTTTTATTCATTGTCTCAGTACCAACTTTCCCACTGCTATTCCTTAACCCTTTCAATGTTATAATGTCTGCACTGTATCAAGCATAACAATCTTTTGATATTTCTCCTTCCCAAAAGCTATTTGCAGATGAAATACAAGAAAGGCACCTATACAAAGAGCAATTCTGTGTTGATATCACAGTATAGGATTGCTTCATATTAAACTTGCAGAATTAGAATGTATGTGAAACAGATTGTTTCAAGGATGTCCTTTAGTGCTAATTATCTTGAAAAAATCCAGGTACAGTAATGTACCCACTTCTGCTTTGCTTTCATGAGCTTCTTCAATTTATGCATTGGTTTTACAAATTAAGTATTCTGTCATATGAAGATGAATGACTAATTTGTAACATGAAAATGAAGGGCTGTAGGAGCTACTTTTACAGATCTACACTAATGGTGCTCACTTTATATGCTGCAGCACACTAATGTGCCACAAACATTTGCCAAGTGTGTGAAAATCGTGCTTCTTGTAGACATGCACACACAACATTGAGAAATGGGGTAGATGGCCAAGTCTTTGGTAAGATGAGGAGCACCATTCTATGAAGTTTGAGAACTACTACAGTGATTTAAGCGTTTCAAATTAATGTTTATATGAAGATTACATAATTTTGTTGCATTATGACAATTTTATATTTTTATACAAAAAATACATACATGTTATAAATTTTAGTTCTCCATTCCGATTTTAGTATGCCTTAAAAAAGAAAAGAAAGAACATCCTAAGTATGCTTTGAGCACAAGAACATTGAGGGCAACTTAATTAGAGGGCCAAAGTTTAGGACTTCCACAGGTAATGCATCTTCTGGGAACTGTATATGTGTACGTGGTACAGTGCCTCACAAGTATATTACTTGCTTACTATAAAAGTAGAATATTTATACCAAGTTTACCCTACTACTAATTTCTTTGAAAGACATTTTTAAAAAATCTGTACTTCATTTGTAATAACCCTGTATGTGAAATATGCCATATTCCAATTAACACTGTCTGTAAAATAAATAAATGTAAATGTTACATGGTATCTTAGTACATGCAGAGGCCATCACAATGCAGACTTTACTTGGGATGACATTGAAAGGATTAATATGCAGAGACAGTATTAAACTTCAGCTATTTCTGCATGCCATGAGAAAACAACTGAATGTCACGTGAATACTGTTCCTGAATGGGAAGATTTACACATTTATGTAATACTACCACAGAAAAATGTATGTGGACTGAGACTGCAAATATCTCTTTAATCATTCCATGTATAAAATGTGAATCCAGTGTCATAATGCATGCAGGATCTTCCCAGAAGCATGTTCTATAGACTGAACAGGCACCCCTGATAGTGAAAATAAGGTTTTGAAATTTTAGTTGCTGTTTGCATTTTTTTCATTCCTAACATACTCATGACAGGACAACCTACTGGTGGGCCACTCTTTAACTATCCATACATTCGAGTGACTCACCGGGTCACACCACCTGTAGAGGTCTGTCATGTTGTTTGAAGCATCGCATCATGAGCTTTGGAGTTTTTGTTTCTGCTTAGCACTGACAAATTGAAAAGCTGTTTCATTAAAATTGTCCCTTTGTAAGCAAATTTTATCTGTATGAGAGCTGAGATTTTCTTAGTACTGGAAATTAAGATTGCAATCTTCTTGATTATGAAATTTTGTAGCTTGGTAGGTGGTGATCATTTTGTAGGATCCTGCTGCCTCCATTTCAGAGTTATGCCCAGAAGATGGCAGCAGTAGGTACCTTCAAAACTATAGTAACCATATATCAAACTACCAGGTGGAGTAAAACAGATGACAGCAATCTTCAGTGTAGCCACTTTACCTAGCAAAGGAGGGAAATGTTTGGGTGTACAGATATCAAACAGGTAGTGTGGCTCAGCAGAATGTTAGTGAGTGCAGATTTCAGTGACTAGTTTCTGTTAAAATGAAATATACTTTAGGTATAAATAAATAAATAGAAAGGTCTTAAAATTAGTTTCCAGCAAGATCCATAAAATTTATATAAAATTCAATGTATGTACATCTATATAGTATGAGTTAAATGCAAACCTTTGTAAATCATGTTAAA
>Ga0209737_10002973_pt1 | contig 11831 bp, 10 predicted proteins | sample TergutCu122P3_FD_187284 | JGI IMG/M metagenome (GOLD analysis project Ga0209737, IMG submission 187284) | Cubitermes ugandensis P3 segment gut microbial communities from Kakamega Forest, Kenya - Cu122 P3 (SPAdes) (version 2) | ecosystem: Host-associated > Arthropoda: Insects > Digestive system...
TCTTATCGCAAATTTTGTCAAAAAAATATAAATAAATAGACAGTATACTTCATTTGTGATATATTTGTTTTTGAGGGGGGAGAGTACTATATATCTGTAATTTCCCCATGATTTATAAATAAACAATTCCCCTCCCTGGAGGGGTGGCGCGTAGCGCCGGGGTGGTTAATCATTTAATTGGTTAATATTTCCCCTTTCACTAAGACATATCCCTGTCCTAGTCTTTTGTTAATATAACCTAAGAAAAGTTTGGAGAAAAACCAATGAGAGAAAAAAACACCAGAACCCTTGAAATCTTCTTCCGCGCCATCCGTGGCGAAGACATCTCTCCTGCCAAACTTGCCGCTTACTACGGCGTCTCCACCAAAACCATCACCAGATACTTAAATGAAATAAAAGATTTCCTCGCCGAGAACCGTGAACTAGTCGGGCATACGGAATTTAAATACATACCTGTCATTAAAGCATACCGCCTTTACTTTGATGAGTTTCTTTCTGACAAAGAATTATTTGCAATAACCAAAGTAATCATCGGCACAAGGGCTTTTTCCGAGAACGATACATCCTTGATAGTTTCAAAGCTTAAGAAATTTGCCTCTGCCGAAGATCGCAAACGTTTGCAGGAAATCATCCGCAAAGAAATGTATCACTACGCCGAAATCAAACATGACTGCAATAGCGTCCTCGATAATTTGTGGCAAATAATCAGTGCTATAACTGAAAAAAAGGAAATCACCATCAGTTATTGGAAGAAAGAACGGACACAGTCCGATAAACGGATTCAACCTGTTTCATTGTTATTTTCTGAATACTATTTTTACTTAATCGCTTACTACCCCGGCAAATACGATGAACCGCGCTTTTTCCGGGTCGATAGAATAACTAATATCGTCGAACATCGCAAACGCTTCACCGACGACGATATCCCCGGCTACGATGAAAGCGAACACCGCAAACAGACCAGCCTTCCCCCCAGTTTTGACGAAGGCGAATTGCGCAAACGTAACCAATATATGTTTTATGGCGAACATCGTAAAATCCGCTTTGAATATACAGGACCATCTGTTCAAGCGATTCTCGATAAATTGCCAACGGCGAAAATCATTGAACGTGGACGGGGGAAGTATCTGCTGGAAGCATTGGTTTATGGTGATGGGATACGGATGTTCCTTTTGAGCCAAGGGGCGTGGGTGAAGGTGGTTGCGCCGGATGATTTTGTGGATGAGATGAAGGGGGAGGTGGAGAAGATGCGGGGGTTGTATGGGTGAAAATGAGGAGGTGTGAATGTAAAATAGGATGAATTTAAAGATACTGATTATGGTAGTTAAAGATGAATTCGGAGGATGAGTAAATGGAGGTATACATAATAATAGCAGTTTTGATTTTGGTGCTTGGATTGGGTTCTTTTTTCTTTTATAAACGATTGAAAACAGGACATTTAAAACTATTAAGAAATAAAAAAATCGAAAGAAGCATACCAATAGATGATGTCGGACGTTGTGAAGCAAGAGGGATTCAAGAGGATTTTGAATTGCGATTTTACAATGATTTTATAAAAAAGAATATAATTTTTAAGAGTGAAAACGGTATTATTACAGCATATAAAATTGGGAATTCTGATTTTAAAGAATATACAAAGCGAGGATAAATATGGGATTAATAAATAAATTCACAAACGAAGAAGAGATAAACGAACTTCAAAGAAGAAGCGAACGTGAATATGAATTGTATCTGGAACGTGTTGCTGAGTTAAATGAACAATATAATGTTTTAAAAGCGAAATATGACCCTTTGATAGGGGTTATAAATGGCGCATGTCATGAACTAAGAAATGAAATAAAAAGTTTGTATTTTTTCCTATCAAAATTTGGGAATGTAAATGAAGAAATTACTTCGTTTGATTTTAAAGTAGAAACGCATATGAATTTAAATAATCATATTAATATTATTGATGGTTTTGAAGGTATTAGTACCACTAAAGTCGGAGCAGGTGATGTTGCCGCTACAGGAGTCACCGGGGTTGGAGCTGCCGTAGGAGTTGCAGGAGCAGGCGGTGCTGTTGGTGGGATGGCAGGACTTGCGGGAATGGGGGTTGTATTTGCACCAGCTTTACCTGCAGTCGCTGCGATTCCACTTGCTGGTCCATTGTTGATGGGAGCAGGTGGTATCTGGGGAGGCATAAATTTAATAGGAAAAAAAATAAAAAACAAAAAACTTATTGAAGAAGTCACACCAAAGCTAAATCAATGTATTTTAGAGTTGAAAAATAATATTTCTGAGAGGGAACGACTTATATTATTTTGTGAAAACGCAATTAAAATAGCAGATATTTATCGAGTGTGTGTGACTCTAACAAAAGATACAATAAATGAAAAAATTATTCCGGAGTTAAATGCCGTAATGTGTTTCTTTTATGCTGATTCTATTAAAGAAGATGTATTATATGACAAAGAAATAACTAATGTAAAACTATTACCACTTGAAAGCTATAATAATACACAGTATCAAAAGCATTATTTATTTGTAAAGAATACATTTGATTTCTATCGATTGATTTGTACATTTTTTTCACAGACAGCATTAACCGATTTGCTATGTTATACTGAAGTTTCTGATGAAGAATATGATAAATTAACTGAAAAAGTTTTAAATATCGAACAGCAAAAAGAGGAAATTCAAAAGCAAATCGGTGAAGTTGCAAATAATATTATTTTCATGGAGGGCGAATAAATGTCAGAAAATAAAACAGTTGAACTTAGTAAAGTAATTCAATTTCAAAAAGCATATGCAAAATACAAAGACGATTTATATTTTAACTTAATTAAGCAATTCAATTCAGAGTGCCAAGATATATTAAAAGATGACCTTGGTTCGCAATTCGTAAAATCCTGCGGTCGCGATTTGGCTGGTGAAATTGTAAGGAATTTCTTTGACACATCAGATTTTCATGTTACGGTAGACCAATTGGCTGAGCGTATAATAAGATTTGAGTATAAAAATGAATATGACCCGTTGAATGATAATTCGCAAGTACGTAAAAATGTTTATAATTATAGCGAGATTACTTCGAGCAGACTTGATGATATCACTAAGGATATGGATGAAAATAAAGAAAAGCTATTTATGAAAGTGGAGGGTAAAAACGGTAAGCCAAGATATGAAAATCAAACCATGATTAATGAAGGTAAGGATGCATATCATCAGGAAGTTATAAATGAAGACGGCACTACAAATGACGAAATGACCGGAGATATAGGTATGAGAAATCAAAAAGGTGCCGACACAAAAGGACTGCCAAGGCATGAAGTTGACCATGTACAATCACTCGCTTCTGCAACATATAACGGACGATATATCAAAGCTTCCGGAATTGAAAATTTACAAGAATTTTATAACTCCAGAGATAATTTTCAAATAATATTAGGTAAGGCAAACAATACAAAAGGCGATGCAAAAGTTTTTGACAAAGATGGAAATGATATTACACATAGAGCAACACCGGAACAACTTGCCGATGCAATTGCATCTAAGTTGGAAGGAGCAAATGCCAAAAGAAAACAAGAATTAAAAGATAATGGTTATTTGAATGAAGACGGAACAGTTCCTAAGCATATAAAAAAAGAGCTTATATCAAAAATAAAGCACTCACAAAATGCCGAAAGTAAAGTTATCTTAAAAAACACTAAATATGGTGTTGTTGCTACGGATGCTGCGAAGCATGCTACCGCATCCGCATGGAAAATCCTTGCCGGACAAGTAATATATTATACTGCCCCTCCACTAATCTACGAAGCGAGACTAATAATTCAAAACAAACCATCTTCTATTGATAACGCCCTTGATGAATTAGGGAAAGCGGCAAAACGTATAGGTAAATATGTGCTTTCAAAATTGAAAGACATGCTTGGGGTTACTCTCTTCAATAGCTTTAAAAATTTTATCAAGATTTTCATGGATATACTCATAAACCTTGTTAAAGCTACTGTAAAAAAGCTTTTAAAGATTATAAAGTCATTAGTCCTATCGGTTGTTGATTCGGTTAAAATACTAGCACAAAAAGACACAAGCACGGCTCAGAAAGCGGATGCGGTTTGTAATTTGTTTGGTGTTACTATAACGACAATAGCTGTTGATACGCTATTTGAAGCTATAAAAGGTGGTTTACCTATCCCCGATTTTCTATTCATGCCATTACAAATTTTAACAACAGTTGTGTGTACAAATTTTACAATGCTAATTTTACAAAAGGCAGACTTATTCGATGTTCGCTTTGGCTTTAAAATTAATGCGATTAAAGATTTATTTGAAAAAACACAAAATGAACTTGATGGAAAATTAAGTATTGCTAAGGATTATACAGCCAATCAAATCGAAGAGATGATTCAACAAGCTAAAAATGATGTGTTAGAAATATATCATCATCTTATGGAAAGTGATATATATGAGGTAGATATCCGTGAAGATTTAAATAGAATTAATAAAATGTTTAATATGGAAATAGATTTTGAAAATGATTTTAATAAGTTTGCTGGTACTCATTTACCTTCGCCTGTGTAATCATGTTATTTTTATTTAATGGAAATTCGCAACTCCCACTTCACCCAGACACCCCCATGTCCCCAATCTTTGGTATAGTATCGGTATAACACCCCTACACCAAACCAAAGAGAGGAGATAGAGGTTATGGAAAATAATTTTGATGAAAATATTGAGGAGTTAAACTTAAACGAAACCAAAGAGGATGTAAGCGAATCGGATTCTTACGAAACCGACGAGTACATCGATGGTGATTGGTTTTACGAATTTCAAGATGATGAAGACAACGATGATTATGAACTAGTTAGTCATCAAAAATCGGAAATCTTTACCACCAAGAATGTACTTATTGCCACTACTGTAATTGCCGCGACGGCATTAATTGGATTTTATTTTGGATTTTGTTGTGGTGGCGATGGTGGCATCGAAAACGATGTAGACCTAAGTGAATATGAGAGGGTTTGGGGTTAGAAACAGCGTAGTGGGGCAGTGATATGCCCCTTTTTCGCATACTTGTAAATCAACACCGGAGGGAGTATATGAATACTGTTTCTTTGCTATTATCAGCTGTCTTTTTCAATAAGTATCATAAATATGTATATGTGAAATGCGATGAGACCTCGCAGTGGAGCAGGATCTCGGACAGCGAGATAAAAAAGATGGAAGAAAAACAATTAAGTAATCTTAGTACTAACATACCGGGCATGTATGGACCTATTTACTATGGAAAATTGATTGATGGGAAGCCGACTGGGTATGGGGTATTACTTTTAAGAGGTTTAGACATATCATACAGAGGAAAATTTAAGGATGGTCGTTTCCATGGAAAAGGTCGCTTCGAATACCTGGGAAGCTCGACTTCGTCACAATATTATGGTTATTTCAAAAATGGGTTGAAGCATGGTATCGGTATAGAAGGTGATATATGTGGGCTTGATTTCAAGAGCCTTGGATTTTGGAAAGAGGATGAAAAGTTGGATGTTAGGCGTGAAAAAGGGAATAAGTAGAAAATGATGAGAATTATTATTGAAGCAATAAACCGTATTCATGGGAGAAAGTAAATGGACAAAAGAAAATCAACCCCCACCCGCATCGACAAAGCCCCCTACAAGCGTATCGAACTCCACTGTCATACCAATATGAGTGCATATGACGGTATTTCTGATGTAGCTGACATAATCAACCGTACCCATGAATGGGGACATAAAGCTATCGCCATCACTGACCATGGTGTTGTTCAAGCGTTCCCCGATGCCTATAAAACTATAAATAAAATAAATGCGAAAAACTCGAAAAAATCGCCAGTGTTCGAAGAATTTCACAGTTTCCCTGAAGAACCATTTAAAATCATCTATGGTTTGGAAGCTTACCTTGTTGATGACTCGATAAATAACAAATATATTTTTCAAGGAGTCAGTGTCGATGATATATATGAGCGCAGTCTACCAAGTTACCACGCCGTGATTCTGGTTGCCAATGAAACCGGGCTTAGAAACCTTTATACCTTGATATCGGAATCCCATCTTCGTTATCTTAGTAAAGTTCCCCGGATTCCCAAAAGCCTTTTACAAAAACATCGTGAAGGTCTGTTAATTGGAAGTGCCTGTGAAACGGGAGAGCTACAAACTTTTGTGAGGGATATTTTTCAAAACGGACAACAAAACACCGATGTAGAGTGCTTAAACTACCATTATCCCAACATTAGAAAAATCTTTTACTTCTATGATTATCTTGAAATCCAACCCGGCAATAACAATCATGATTTGAATAAAAAGATAGTTGAGCTGGGTAAACACTACAATAAACCTGTCGTTGCGACCGGAGATGTCCACTACCTTGACCTCGAAGATGAAATTTGCTACCGCATTTTGAAATCCGTTAAAGGTCAAACTGATATAGAAGAGCCAAAATACCTCTTAACGACCGAAGAGATGTTGGAAGCATTTGCTTACTTAGGTCGTGAAAAAGCATTTGAGGTAGTTGTAACGAATTCCAATTTGATTGCCGACATGATTGAATCGATTTCACCAATACATCAAGTTAAATCCCTACCTCAAATCCCTGAAAGCGACAAAGTTCTAACGGGAATATGTAGTACCCGTGTATGCGAATTGTATGGGGGTGAAGGTATACCGCAGATGGTGGAAACCCGGCTGGACACAGAGTTAGCAGCAATCAGGCAGAGTAAAACCGCTATTTATTATCTTGTTGCCCGTGAAGTGGTACGAAAAGCGAATGAGGACGGATATTTGGTAGGTTATCGTGGTTCAGTTGGAGCTTCATTCGTAGCATTTCTTGCCGGAATTACCGAAGTGAATCCGCTTAGACCACACTATCATTGTCCATGGGGTTGTTATAATGATGTACCCGAAATGGAGAAAAATATCCACTGTGGTTTTGATTTACCTGATAAATTGTGTCAAGAGTGTGGTGAAAAGTTGAATAAAGATGGCTTTAATATTCCTTTTGAAACATTCGCCGGTCTATATGGTGACAAAGAGCCGGACATTGACTTTAACATTTCAGAGGTGTATAAGAAAAAACTATTTGGAAATTTTGAAGATTTTTTTGGCATAGGACAGATAATCCGTGCCGGAACTTTAATTACAATAGGAAGAAAAACCGCATATGAGTATATGGAAAAATATTTTAAAGATTGCGGAATAACCAAGACAGATTATGAGCTTGCAGGTATTGTTGACAAGTTAGCCAATGTCCGTAAGGGTACAGGAATACATCCTGGCGGTCTCTTTATTTTACCATATGGTGAAGATATTAACTCTCTTACCCCCATCCAGCGTCTGGCGAATGATTTGAAATCAAAAAATACCACTACTCATTTTCACTATCATTTTCTTGACAAAAGTCTTATGCGGATTGATTTACTTGACCACATTTTTCCGGAAATATTAAAACAGTTGGCAGATTTGACCGGAACTGATATCCAGACCATCCCTTTTGATGATGTGAAGGTTTTTGACTTCATCATGAAAAATAAAGCGGATTACATACCTGAGTTTGGCGGTAAATATGCCCAAGCTATTATAGAAATTACACAACCGAAGACTTTTGCTGATTTTATCAAGGTATCGGGTTTGATTCATGGAACAGGTGTATGGCAGGAAAATGCAGAAGTTATTTTGACAGAAAATATCGCTGATTTTTCCGAAATTATAGCCTTCCGGGATGACATTATGCTTTATCTGCTCGAAAAAGGTTTCGCCAGGGAAACGGCATATGAAGTCATGGAAAATGTCCGCCGTGGGCGCGGGTTAAAATCGGAATGGAAGGAGTTGATGTTCGAGGCAGGAATACCGGACTGGTATATTGAATCCTGCGAAAAGATTGAATACCTTTTTCCCAAAGCCCATTCGGTAGGTTATGTAAAAATGGCCATGAGGATTATTTGGTTCATTGTGTATTATCCGCAGGAATTTTGGCAGCTTTATGAGAAATTACACTAAATATCTGCTTCACGCGGACACCCTCTTGTCCCACATATAGGCTATAATGTTCGTATAAGAGTCAGAATCATACGGAGGAGGTAAGCCATGTTATTTTATAAAGCAAATGCCGAATTAATTGAAAATGATGTTAAGCTTAAAAAAGAAGAACAAGTAGAACGTGCTTACGGGATACAGGTAAAAGTGGAAAATTTTTTCGTCGAACAGGAAATGTCCTGCCATATCACGGTAACGACCATAAACTACCGGAAGAAAAAAGTGGAGCTTTGTATTGCCACCCGCAAAACTCCCTTCTCGGCTGATAATGTATATGAATTTGCAAAATTTGCGGAATTGGAATTAGGACATATCGAGCTACGCGAAATTACCCTTGATACTTACATCAGCTTAATAAAAATTGCCGGCCAGAATGACTTCCTGAGTAACTACTTTGAGACAATAATGAGCTTAAACCTATATGATTTACATGATGGTTACAGCCGTAATTATACTAATTACCAAGAAACTGTTTTGATAGACAAAGGGTCGAAAAAATCCCTGATGGAGAAAGCCAAAGGTCTTTTATGCACAGACAGTTTGACGATGGAGCTTGAACGTATTTATCAAGGAACAACACAAACCAAGGCAGTCGGGCATCCGGTACATTACCTATTGCAATCGGATGAGATTGACGCCAGAAAGCAAATCCTGAAAATTTTACTGACTTCCTTATATCAGAATAACAGGATAAAAAGCCGCCGTTATTCGGAAATCAGCCTTGATGAGGACTCCAGCCCCCGGCCTGATCTCGTGAAAGCGCTATACGAAACCAGCGTAGGAGGAACAATCGTAATTTCAATTGCCGGAGAGGAACGCGAAGATTCCGAACATGCCCTGCCGGGAGCGGGTGTCATCGCGATGGTTTGTAAAATGATGCAGGCGAACCGCAACAAGGTATTGACCATTTTCTGCATCCAACGAAAATCGGAAAAAGTGAAAACACTGTTCATGGAGAATCTGGGTTCAGTGACTATCGTCCCGATTATCCAAGAGACAGCTTTCGACGAAAAGGCAAAAGATTACCTCAAGATGCTTGCAAGGGAACACGGCGCGACAGCCGACCGGGCTTTGTATAAAGCAATTGCAACCGGAAAAGGCTACAGCGCGGGTGACCTCAAGATTATTTTCAACGAATGGTACGATAAACGGCTTAAATCCAAGATATACACCCAATATGCCAATGTCGAAAGTGTTAGTAAACAATTCGCTGCCAGGAAACCCAAGGGTTTGGCGATTGATGAGTTGGAGCAAATGATAGGTCTGACCGAAGCCAAAAAAGTAATACATCAAGCCTTAAACTTTTACAAGGCGCAAAAATTGTTTACTTCCAAAGGGTTTACAAATGACCGCCCCGCAATGCACATGGTTTTCACCGGCAATCCCGGAACGGCAAAGACCACGGTTGCACGGCTTTTTGCCCAAATCATGAAGGATAACAACCTGTTATCGATAGGTGGTTTATATGAACTGGGACGAGCCGATTTGGTCGGAAAATATGTTGGCTGGACAGCACCATTGGTAAAACAAAAGTTCAAAGATGCCCAAGGTTCGGTACTATTCATAGATGAAGCATACTCGCTGGTGGATGATAAAGACGGATTATATGGTGATGAAGCGATTAATACCATAGTACAGGAAATGGAAAACAACCGCGAGGATATGGTCGTCATTTTCGCCGGTTATCCCGACAAGATGGAAAAATTTTTACAAAAAAATCCCGGTCTGCGTTCCCGGATTGCCTTCCATGTCCCCTTCGCTGACTACAACGCCGACGAGCTTTATCAAATCACGGAGCTGATGGTAAGTAATAAGAAGTTGAAATTGGGTGACGGAGTGCGGGAAAAATTGACCCCGATATACGAATCCGCCTTGAAATCAGAGGATTTTGGCAATGGGCGTTATGCCCGGAATATGTTTGAAAAGGCAGTTATGAAGCAAGCAAGCAGACTTGTCGAGATGGATGTGGATAATGTCAGTCATAGTGATATCGAAGTGATTTTGCCCGATGATTTCGATAACCCGGTGGTGATGATGCAACCCAAGAAAAAATTTGGTTTCGCGGTGTAGCCACCCTAGGGGGGTATTTCAAAGCAAAACCCTTGTAGTGATTTACTACAAGGGTTTTGTGTCTGGAAGTGATTGGGCTCGAACCAACGACCCCCTGCTTGTCGAGCAGGTGCTCTCCCAGCTGAGCTACACTTCCGCGAAGTTGATTATATCATGAGGAATTTTAAATTACAAGTACTTTTTAAATCCCTTGACGTAAAAATCAATCCAACTTATACTCAAACATAGGGGAATGTGGTTGAAAGGAGTCCTACAATGAAAATCTATGATATTACCCAGGAAGTATTTACCTGCAATGTTTATCCCGGTGATAGCAGTCCGAGTTTTAAACGGCTAATGGAAATGAAAGAAGGTGCATTATACAATTTTTCAACCATTGCCATGAGTCTGCATAACGGCACCCACCTTGATGCTCCCTGGCATTTTGTCAATGACGGGGAAAAAATTGATGAAGTTGATTTGGAAAAATTTATCGGTCAAGCGGTAGTCGTGTCGGCAAATGGTGACATTACTGCCGATTTTATCAAAACACTGCCTCCTTGCGAGCGTATATTATTCAAAGGAGACTGCGTTTTTACCCTTGATGGGGCAGAAGAGCTTACTAAGCGGGGGCTTAAATTAGTCGGTATTGAATCACAAAGTGTTGCCCCGGTTGAAAATCCTATCCCCGTCCATGTTGAACTATTAAGTAATGAAGTGGTGATATTGGAAGGTCTGGTTCTAGGTGATGTTCCGGACGGTGAGTATTTTTTGTCTGCCCTTCCTTTGAAATTAGGTGGTCTTGAAGGCTCGCCATGCCGTGCGGTATTAATCGAAAAGTAAACCAATTTTTACCCATAAAAACGTACAACAGGAATCGTATACATAGAAAGGATTTATCCTTGACCAACCAGGAATTTGAATTGTGCATAAACCGCATATTGAAGGGCGATAAAGATGGCTTAAAAGATATCTATGAAGCTTATCTCGCTTATATTTTCCGCATCGTTTACGAGATTTTGAAGAACCGTGAAAATGCGGAGGATATTACCAGCGACTTTTTTATCAAGCTTTGGGAAAAGGCTTCGAGTTACCGACCCGGTAGCGGGCACAAAGCTTTTCTGACAGTGATGGCGCGTAATATGGCGATTGATTTTTTACGCAAGCACAAAAATGAAGAGCTGACAGCGATGCTCCATGAGCTGGGAACAGAGCCGGACGAGGATTACAAAGCGCCTTACGGTGTGGATCCAGAAGATAAACCGACCGAAAATGAAGTTATTGCCGAAATGACATTACAAGCGGCTTTGGATTCACTTGGAGAAGCGGAACGGCAAGTTGTCAGCATGAAAATATTGGGAGATTTGACTTTCAAGGAAATCACCGAAATATTAGGTTGCCCGATGGGTACAATAACTTGGCGCTACCAAAATGCCATCAAAAAATTAAGGAGGTGCGGATATGAGTAAAAATTTGACTCACGAATACGAAAAATTAGCAAATAACGACCTCCCCGACTTGTGGAGCCGGATTGAAGCCGGAATCACGGACGGAAATACTGCCGCGCCTTCGGAAGAAAAAGAAGTTTACAAGGATTTTGAAGTAGAAAAAATAAAAACTGTCAAGTTAGAACCTACCAGTTATCAAAACCGTTACATCTTCGTGCGTCGTTATGGGGGATTGATTGCCGCTTGTCTTTGTGCTGCGGTGATTTTACCAGTCATATTCTTTAATAGGAATATGCAT
>Ga0209737_10002974_pt1 | contig 11828 bp, 7 predicted proteins | sample TergutCu122P3_FD_187284 | JGI IMG/M metagenome (GOLD analysis project Ga0209737, IMG submission 187284) | Cubitermes ugandensis P3 segment gut microbial communities from Kakamega Forest, Kenya - Cu122 P3 (SPAdes) (version 2) | ecosystem: Host-associated > Arthropoda: Insects > Digestive system >...
GTAGACGGTGAGCGGCAGCGTTGCACTGTAGTGCAACGCCACCGCTCACCGTCTACCTACCCACCACAAACAACAGGATACCATATGCTGTAAATATCTCAGTCTCACGCTCCTGATGATGGGCAAAATATTGCCGAAATATGTTGAGCTGATCTTATAGATCAATAAATCATTGTTGCATCTAGTTGGTTCATCTATATTACTTTACCTAATACAGAATATGTGTGTGTATGGGACTATTTAGGTTTAAGTGGAACACAAATTAGAGTATAGTACCATAGTAGAACACAAAATATAGAATCATAGAAAGGAATAGTGGGGGCGGTATAACGTAGGTGTGTGTACTTTGTGGTCAGGTGGGCTGTGGGAAGGGGAGTGGGTACAAGAATCAAATTACAGCGTGTGCATATCTCGTCGCTGTTGGGGTGGTGGGTCTGCTCTCTGTGCTCCAGAGCGTTGGGTTGGTGACTGCGCTGGTGGGGTGGAAAATGTCTTCTTCTTATTGGCTTGATGAAAGCAGGTGTGTCGTGCGAGTTGGGCGGTTGAATTAGGATTTTGTATCGATCTGTAAACGACAAGGTAATGGATTTTGTGAGAGAAGACGAGGTAAGCGTCGTGTGTGGCCATGGGATATCGTTAAAATGTTTGTTGTTATACTTACGGAATTAAGTTGGCCTAGAAATTCCACTGGAAGAGCTGCTGATTTCCCTTTGTTTACTGTTTTTTATACTTTGCTTGTGTTATTGTCAGCGTCGGGGATCCCGCAATGCGTAGTGCATTCTTTGTATGGATCTAAAACACGAGGGCCTGAAGATGATTCAGTATAATTGAAACATGTAGCTCTAATATCACATTATAGGTTTAACATTACTACTGGTGTGTTTGACTGATCTTCACGACCTTTTACTTGTTACAATAATATTTAAAAATTTTATTTGGTTAAATTTTATATAAATTAACGTCATGTAATAAAGGGTGAGAAAATGTAATGTGGTGAATATATACTGCAATATATACTGCAATATATACGTCAATTAAAAACCTTCATGTTACTGAAATAGCCATGGCATAGAGAACAATAAAAAGGTACTGATTTAAAAACTTCCCCCTTAATTTAAAGAATTTCGTTGGGTTGTCGACAGAAAAACATGTTCGCATTTATCCGTTTGTTTGTGTTTCAGCAGGCCTGAGGAAAAACTGAGCTGCAAATATGGGATGTATATTTGAAACTCTTTTCTTGTACGTTGTGGTTCTTGTGGCCTGTACCCTTGCAGTAGTTTACACCTATTTCAAAATGTCGTTCAAATACTGGAAGAAAAGGAATGTACCTTATGTCGCACCAAGCTTCCCGTTTGGAAACATCGCTGACGCTTTGTTTTTTAGGAAATCCGTTGGACATGTACACGAAGAATTTTACAAGAAGTTAGAAGGGGAAAAATATGGAGGAATTTATGCGTTCACAAAACCCATATTTGTATTTCGTGATCCCGATATTATTAAAAATGTTCTCGTTAAGGATTTCATCAGCTTTCATGACCGTGGAATATTCATGGATGAAGAAATTGAGCCACTGACAGGTCACCTGTTCTCACTAGGAGGAAGCAGATGGAGAAATCTTCGCACTAAATTAACACCAACCTTCACTTCTGGTAAAATGAAGATGATGTTCCAGACATTCGTTGATTGTGGTCACGAACTAGGATCCATTCTAGAGAAATGTGCTAGTAATGAAGAGGTTATTGAAGTCAAAGATATTTTGGCTAGGTACAGTACAGATATAATATCATCCTGCGCTTTCGGTATCCAGTGTAACTGCCTCAAGAACCCGGACGCCGAATTTCGACAGTGGGGAAGAAAATTCTTTGCACCGTCATTCAGAAATGCAATAACAGCGTTTTTTAGTCAGGTATATCCAAGTGTATTGAGGGTGCTGAGACTAGCTCCTGTAGACCCCAAAGTTTCAAAATACTTTCGAAGCATGGTCGAAGAAACTGTGAACTATAGGGAAAGGAACAACATTACACGCAATGACTTCATGCAGCTCCTTATCCAGATCAAGAATAAAGTAAACCTTGACGACGAAAACGAGATTCCTGAGATGAATGGCTATAGAAATCTGGAGAACAAGACTAGTGAAAGTAGTACGTATTCCTAGTAATTTATTATTCTTAAGTTCATGCGCTCTTCTCCCCAACCTGTAATTTAACCCCTTAGAGAATATAAATCTCCACACAAAAATTCAGTTCCTTCTCCTTTCATTTAACGAATTTCAGGGTCAAACACCTTCTTGAGTGTTGGGCCCATATTCATTTACATTCTCCATTTCGATTTGTCAATGATTAATTTTGTGATGCCTTCCAAAACAAAACCAAAAATAAATTCATATGACACTTTTTAAACTAATTACATACATTTTATTGAATTTAACGCAGTTAAATGCCCAGAGTTTCTAATTTTTGTGTAAAATAAATTTCCTTTTGAAAGGACCATGTATCTTTATCTTGAACAGCCGGCAGGACTGGATATGTTATTTTATTGCACAATGTATAAATTTTTAATATGATATTACTCGAAGTACGTATAATGTAGTGCAAAAATACTAAGAACTTGATGCGAATAAGTCTTCTGTGTTATTAGATTATAATATACTCTGAAGTATTTTAATAAAAAAAAATTGTAGCAAAGAGTTAAGTATGTTGATACGAATTCTATAGTTGAATGGTTGGCGTGAGAGGTCAAATTTCTATCCAGGATATATGTAAAATCTGACCTATAAATTGTGCATTAATTTTGTAGGTATCTCGAGGGACTCCCTGGCAGCACAGGCCTTCGTTTTCTTTCTTGCTGGTTTTGAGACGTCTTCATCTACAATGACGTTCTGTTTGTATGAGTTGTCATTGCACCAAGATATACAGGATCGTCTTCGGCAAGAGATTGATGATGTGCTGCAGAAACATGAAGGCAAGATTACTTACGAAGGCATTCAGGAGATGGAATATTTAGACAAAGTTGTTTCAGGTAAGACACATTCTTTTTAGTACATTTATATATTCCGAAAACAGGACATATTGACCTTAATAACGCTAATCTTACTATAACAATCGTCACTACTTCAGTCAAATTTGCATTCAGTACTGGATAGTAAAAACAATCAAAATCTTTCTTTGTTTCGAAAGATTTTCCTCTTTTTCATTCTTTCGTTTTCTTGGGATACAATTTTGTCTAGAAAATATAGTCCATCCATCCATCAGCATCTGAGTAGCGAAATTAATTTCTTTTACACTTATGTTCTTTACTAATTAGGAATTATTTCTTTGACAATATCTAAATAGAACGATTAATTTAAGAATTATATTTTTCATCTTGTTACGATTAAGAAATAAAAAAAAGAAATATCCGAACCCCAAGTACAAATGGCGTACAATGAAATACAAGTAAATTTTAGTAGAGACATCTGAAGGGGGGGTTAATAAGTTAACCTTGCAGTATGTGCTTCAATAATAATGACATAAATTCACGAAACAAGGGTATAGCGAGAAGGAATGGATTAATGAAAGTCTGAACCGTGCCCAGAATGTCAGTTTCGAAAAGGAAAATAAAGAATTTGTTTTCCTATAAAGCATACGCTTGCTTGAAAAACAGACTGAAACTTGGTACTACCTAGATATAATCCTACATTTTGTCACAGAGCGATTCTTATCTAGAACAGCCAAACCTATTAAAGTTTTTACATACCGTCACAGACTAAACTCTTTTTTATTTGTTTACCTGGAAAACTACATTCTGGGATATGGATGAATGTTCACAAAAACATTTAATTTCAAAGTACAGGGCTCTTCAAGAAGTTAATTTTTAAATGTATGAGTGAATTAAGCAATACTGACTTTCTACTAATCAGCGTGAAAGTTAGACCATATGAGTTCCTTTTATAAAGAGAAGGCATCGTGCTCTTTAAATATTCATTTCAGAGACGCTTCGAAAGTATCCGACAGTTACCTTCTTAACTCGTGAATGTAACAAAGACTACAAGATACCCGGCACGGACGTTGTTCTGGAGAAGGGAATGGCGACGGTTATCCCTGTTTTGGCGCTTCATCATGATCCGAAATATTACCCTGATCCTGAGAGGTTTGACCCAGAACGATTCAATGGAGATGAAAAGGCGAAGAGACATCACTACGTGTATTTGCCCTTCGGAGAGGGTCCGAGGATATGTATAGGCAAGTTCGCAGTTTTGTAACTTATATTGCAATACAGATAGTGTTAGAAACAACAGAGATTATCTGTCTTGCATCTCCTTATATAGTATCATATTGTTGATTTTAAATTCACACTGTGTTAAATTCATATCCAACGGTAACTTCAAGATTATTTGAAGGGTAAAAGAGCTTTATCTTTAATTACATGATATTTGCGTGCTTTGTAACGATTTTGCTCCCAAGATCCAGAAAGTTGATATTTACGTAATTATACGGCACGCCGCAGCATGAAGGATGATTCACATTTCTCTATGTTGTAGCATTTAATATTTTCAATTTAATTAATCTTGTCCATTATAGATTTCGCAAATTTTTTTAGAATGCACAGATCTGCCGAGTTTTGATCGTAAAATGTATGACAGGAATGAGGAAGTAATGGAAGTTATAGAACGGAAAATACCTCACCATTTAGAGGTCTGAAACCACGGAAGAGATATGACATTAATTTGAATCTTAGATCACCGATTTATGAGCAGTTGGCCTGGATTCTTCTTACTTTGAAAGGGAACAAGTGGCAGATCCCTGTGGATATAGAAATGAAAGATCTAATTATTTAAAAACAAGGAGATTTTCTTGAGTAGCTAAATGTCTGTTAACTTCTAATTCTCTTTCTTCCGTGGAGTTAGAAAAGGATTTCTATCTTCAGGGAATGCCAAAGACAAAAACATGTTTTTTGTAGTATAAATACAAAGATATAATTCATTCTTAGAGCTGTACTGAAATTAATTTTTAAGGGAGGGTGCAATAGTGATAAATTTAGTACCTTATACGTCAACGATGCTAATCTAATAATCAAAATTGTAAATATGTTTTAGGTCAAAATGTGAACACAGTTTTCCCTCTGCAGATTTCAAGAGAGCTTACGAATCGATGACATGGGAGTTTTGAAAAATAGAGCCATTTAATATGGTACCCCATGAACCTTGAAAAAACGAAATGCTTATTTAGGTCTAGAAGTTACAGATTAACCCTTATCCTGCTAACGTGGAGTATATGGTGAGCTCCTAATAATGCCAGCAAATGACAGATGGAATTTAACTCGGTGTTTAAAGGGTTAAGATACTTGGTACACGATATGAAGGGTAGGGCATAGACATATAGAGTAATAAAAAAGTGGTGCTGAGGAGTATATTGGTAACAAAAATACGCGAAGAAACTGAAGGCTGCAAAAAATTTCATATTGAAGAACACTGTGATATTTTTTCTTCAGAAATTATTTTTCGGATATTCAGATCAAGGAGGAAGGAAGGAGCGGGAAACGTGGCAAGTGTTGAGAAGACAAAAACGTATTGAATTTTCTTGCTCGAAAATCTGAAAGAAAAACGAAACGTGTAATAAATTTTGATATGTGAAAAAAAAAATATTCCAGTGAATCTAAAATAAGAGGGGAAGGGTAAGCTGCATTTATCAGGAACAGAAAGGAACAAAAAACGAACTGTAGTCACTCTGTATTAGACATTTGATTCCCTGAAGTACAAAGACTTTGTCATCATCATCATCATCATCATGTTCCTGAAAGGTTAGCCGTGTCTCCTGTTCCTTGATACTCAAAATGAAGTTGGTCCCTCCAGCTCTTCTTCGGTCGTCCTATGTTCCTTCGTCCTTTTGGTCTCTATCGTAATGCTTGTTTTGTTATTCTATTTGTGTCCATTCTCCGTACGTGTTGTAGCCACTTTTTCTGGTACTGTTTTATTTCCTCCACTATGCTCTGTGCTCCTGTTTTTTCCCTAATACTATGATTCTTTTCTTTATCCAATTTTGTTATTCCTAGTAAGTGTCTCAAAAATTCATCTGTGCTGTTTCTAAACGTTATTCCTCTCGTTTCTTCAATAGCGAAGCTTCACTTCTAAATTTCAGTGCTCCTTTAGCTGTAATGTAGTGAATTATTAATTTTGTTTCTTTATTCATTTTTTTTCCAAAATGTCTCCGTATAGCACCGTTTATTTTGCTGTATGTTTGCAATTTGTCTTCTAAATCACTTTTGTATTCTGATATACGGTACCCCAGGCATTTAAAATCTGTTACCTCTTCAATAATACTGTCGTTTATCACAATTTTCACCCTCTGTATGTGGTTCCCACACATTGCCATTGTTTTTTCTTTTATGCTGGATATGGTCATTTTGTATTTTCTTGCTATATAGTTCAGGTGGTTTGCCATTGTTTGTAATTCATCTTCTGATGTGGCCATTAAAATTTGGTCATTTGCATATAATATAGTGTTCACTAATTTCCTGTTATTTAGTGGCATGCCCTTCTTTATCAAAACTCCTGAGAAAACCAACCGCAACAAAAGCGGCGGCTCTGTCGGCAAATCGTACTCACACGTGTACGAAGGCTAAGGCTACGTGACCACTGGGCAATGAAGCTGAAACTGCGGCAGACGGGAGAGGGTGCAAGAGAAAATCCATCGCCTTACAACTGGGCCCATACAGCTAAGGAGGCACACCCCTACAGAAAAGCGTGCAGGTCTAGAGGCATCAAGGTGGCAGCCCCACCACTAGACTCACCCTGCGACAGGCCGGTAACCTATCCAGGGTACAGCAAACACTACTCGTAAAATCTTCAAAAGAAAGAAGCGGACCAACACTCAATATGACAACACGGCTAGGTTTGACGGACAAAGATTTGGGAAACTGAAAGTAGCCACGTGGAATGTAAGGAGAATTGCGGAGAAAACGGAGGAATTACAAACAGAACTGCTAAAAAGAAAATTTGACTTTGTTATTTTAACAAAGACATTGTTACATGTCGAAAAATAACCTCTCTTCTTTGGAATGAGTTAGATTAGTGCAGAAGGTTTTTAGATTTCTTTCCACATTCACCAAATCACTACCATCCCATACCTTCATATTATAAAATTAAGGGATCGATGCCTGCCTAAAGGCCCTAACCTGTGTCTCTGGCTGAGGATCATGGCCGCAGTAGCCGCAAAATTCTTAACTAGAATTCGTTTTCATTTCAGGGATGCGGTTTGGACTGACGCAGACCAAAGTGGGATTGGTCTCTATTCTGTCAAAGTACCAGTTTATTGTGTGCAAGAAAACTGCTGTTCCATTGGTGTTGGACACAAAATCTATGGTTATGTCACCCGTTGGTGGAATGTGGTTGCAGATCAAAAAGCGGGTGAAGTAGAGTATAGCAGTATATGTCTTTACAAAAAGACAAGAAAACACATATTATTTTGATTCTTTGTTTTAAGTAGGTATAAAATATTTCATTAAATGTATCGAAGTAAACAAAGGGGGAAAATATACAATTATTGTTATGTAAATTAAACAATGTCAGTACAATAATAGCGGTGTAAATTTAAATTATTCATCCAGTAATCATATAGGATCCGAAATTATCTAGCCAATACAGTCACTAGGATACCTGCCGGACACCCCAGAAATACCGGGTCTATACTATCCAGGTTCCAATTCCACGTAGGAAAAGCAATTTTGTGTTTTTTTCCAGCAATGTTCTTGAACATTCCGTTCTTCAGAGACGTACTGGGTTGTTAGTTATTGACAATCCAAAGTACCTTACAGCCTTCATGTTCAGCGGTCCAGACAGTCTACAGGAACACATATAACTATTCAAGAGAAGCTTGGATTTAAAAATTCTTATGAAGTGGGTTCTGGCTATTAATTAACAGGATAAAGAGGCGACTGCAGAGTGAAGCTAAATATTCATAAACATCTTGGGTCGAATTTCAGAATGTGTGAAAGCACCGCTTCATTTGCCCCCTTGGTCTCAACGCAAGGAAAAGAAGATTGGTATCTTTACATACGATTTCTTTGACTCCGGTTCACGTGCATTAAAATAAAAAAGATAATTTAAAAATGAAAACCACAAAGGGATTTAACATTGTCATTAGTTGAGTATGACGGGGACCGTTTTACTTCTGTTACTTTAGGCACGGCAAATATCAGATGTAAGATTCTGCATAAACACCAGAGCTGGTCTGGATTCAGTGGTGATAAAGAGATTATTAAAAAAATAGACAGATACATCACTGACTGAAAAATCCTGCTTCACTTTCAAGTGAGGAAAGAAATATGTTCATTTGTCAGGAAAGGTAATTCTAGGGTAAAAACTGGAGACTCGAGATTACTCATTGTAAAATTGATTTTACCCATTCGGGTGTCATGCTGTGTAGCTGGACTCTGTGGCAGTAGTTTCGTTACAGCAAACATTTCGGAATTCAGTAAAAATCTATATTCAATTGTACAGTGCGTTAAATGTACTCCGCGTACGAAAGACAGTGTTTCGCAATGAGATCTAACTACACTCAAAGAATGGAGTTTCCGAAAACTTCAAATTACCTCGTACTATCTCAAAGACGACTGAGGTTTTAGACATTCCGAAATCATTGAGTTGTCATTGTCTGAGCGTAATTATGTAGCACAGCACTATTTTTCAAATATTTAAAAGGAATTCGACTTCTACAAGATAACGTTTCACTCTTAATAAGGCCGTAGAGGAAAATTGTTTTATTAGATCCTCTCCTGACTTTATTCCAAACTCAGCTCCATACGTCACACATATTTCATTCAAAAAACGCGATAGTGTGAAGTGGGTCGTGAAGGAATAAACAGTATTCAGTGTGCAGAAAATGTAAATTATAGCTGCTAAGTATCAAGATGACTTAAGGTTGAATACAAAACTTTTAGAGTGGAACCTTCCGCATTCTTAAACTGTTTATGGATATTAGGTAACAATATATGAGAATCATTCAGTTAGTTCCTTAAGTTTATCTGTTGAGTACTGTGTATAAATTTTTACATTCAATTTCTAACTTTGAATTTAAAATTTATTTTCTTATGTTATTATATTCGATAATCACTTTTATAAAAATTTCTCTATACAGTACAATCAATAAGCATTATAAAAAATTGACTTCACTAAAAACACGCACAATTAAATTCCCTACCAGTTCCTATTTGCTATAATTCCACTTTGCTTCTACGATGTCCCTTCCGCCATCCAGTTTATGTTCATCCCACTGACTTGTATTTCAGTTTCTACTTCGTTATTCATTCTATATGCAATCTCTATGTATTTTCAGTCAGTCCTTGTATTATTTATAATTTCTGTGGTCATGCACGACGTTACCTTCATCTTTGCCATGAGTACCGCCGGTTTTACTGGAAGTTCAAAAGGATGTTGGCAGGCTTTCAGTGGATAAACCTGTCGTGTTGGAGATGAAGACAAAACATATTATAATTTGAAGTTTCAATTACTCTACATGTTTATGTTCACAACATGGGCCGTGATTGCTTAGTCGGTATGGCGACTCTCTATCGAATATAATCTCGTTGTGCGCGAGATATTAACCACGTATCCAGAATGGCCCGTGGACCCACACAAACTAATCTACAAAGCATACCGAATAATTTTCGGTTTTGAAATTTGGAGTTCTCACCATATTCTTATCTAGCGCCGAGGAAAAATAAAGAGTAAAACTATTCATGTACTCCTCACCTGGAATGTTAGAGGGTAAATTTTACTACTATTTAGGTTTGTTGTTTTATACTATTTCGTTGATTCATAATACCATATGGAATTTCTACGTAATGAATAAAGAAATTTGTTTATTTTAATTGATGTGTCTAAAATATCCTGCACGATGTTTGTGCATGTCATTATTTCTATCTCGAAAATAAAAATGTATTTGTTGGTACTCAATTGTGCCCTTAGATCTTCCAGTCAACAACTGATCTGGAAACCAGCCAAATAATATAAATATTTTGTGAGTCTTCTCGTTCTGTCGCAAAATACCCAATTGCAGCTGAAAATACAGCACGATTACAGCATTCCAAACATTTATCCTTTTCTTGTGTACTAAATATATTCCGTTTTGCTTGATGAAATCCGAGAAAGTAAAAAGGATTCATCAGATCAATAAAAAGTCCTATGTGTCCACGCGCTTTTCTTCTGTATTAATTTTAGCTCTATGATGTTATAGAATTCAAATATAAATTTCGAAATTTGTATTTTAAAACCAACAAACCCTCACATCAAAACTCATTTTCCTTATAAAATTTTGCATCGTCTAGTCATTAAAATTATGAGTAATAGCTGTAGTCAAGGTCGTTTATATGTTGGGTACACAGTTTGCTTAATAACATAACACTGTGTGCCCCAAATTATTGCGAGCAATATTACACATTATTTCAGCCCTTTCCTTCTTGTATTATTGCGTATTGGTACGTAAGTTACGTAGGTATTTTAACATACCAGAAAAAAGAATGCAGAAATGGCAGCTCGGTATAAATTCGACAGCAAATATTTTACTCAATTAAATTGTACGTAGCATTCAGTAAAGCCTTTTTTTTAATTTATGGATATTAAATATTTCATGGTACACGATTACGTGTAACATCACGTCCGCCTCTTTAACCCCTCCCCTAAAAAATTTACGGCTCTCCCTACTTCGATTGTCACGAATTCTGCAAATGCTAAGAAACATTATTTTCTCATTTCTTATGCCAAATGTCACATAAATTGGAAAATAACTGTAGGAAAAAAAGATAGTAACAGATGAAACTCACTCATCTGGCATGTACGATAACGTCAGATGAAGTTTTGTGAAGATCTCCAATAACGGATTTTGTCAAAATCAGATGACGTGTTTACAAACACTTGAAAAACTCATTTAACTTTTAATTTATCTTTGTCTTGGTAGGTACGTAACGCACAACCGGGGTACATTTTTTAAAAAAGTCAAAAAACGCACGTGATCTAGTGAATTTAATGTTAGTAAGTTGTAACTACAGACATGTATCTGTCACTCATCTGAACGTCTGCAGGGTGGTGAGAACAAGAATACAATTACAGACATTATGTGTCCGACATATTATATTTGTAATTGTATTTTGTGCTCACATACATTAAGATGGCCACGTGTGTGTTACAAACATTTCGGTGGTTACAATGTTACAAAATAACATTCAAAATTCAGGTGCATATTTTCGTCTTTTTGAAAATAATTTACATACGATTCAATGCACGCAATATGTCACATACGAAATTGTATAACCACAGATTTCGTAGTACGTCTTAATGATTTCTTATACGATACATCCTCTTTCACAGTCAGCCTTGTTTAGGCGAGTTTTGGTACTCGCTAAAAGCGAATATCGGTTTCGTCATCTGTCCATCGGTCGATTATCTTTCTGTCTGTCCGCAGCTACAGAAATATGTTGGGCAACTTACGTAATGACGTAATTACCATTTATGTTGCCAGCCATGTGAAATCGTCATAATAACATTTCATTTCATTTTTCAGTAATAAATATAAGGGAGAGGAGAGACGTTTACAGGGTTTTGGTGGTGAAACTTGAGGGAAAGGGACCACTTGGAAGACCCAGGCGTAGAAGTGGGGGTAATATTAAATGGATCTTCAGGAGGCAGGCTGTGGTGTTATGGACTGGATCGAATTGGCTCAGGATAGGGACAGGTTGCGGGCGCTTGTGAATGTGGTAATGAACTTTCGGGTTCCATAAAATGCTATAAATTTCTTGACTAGCTGAAAACCGGTTAGCTTCGCAAGAAGGACTCTGCTCCATGGAGTAAGTAAGTA
>Ga0209737_10002975_pt1 | contig 11825 bp, 8 predicted proteins | sample TergutCu122P3_FD_187284 | JGI IMG/M metagenome (GOLD analysis project Ga0209737, IMG submission 187284) | Cubitermes ugandensis P3 segment gut microbial communities from Kakamega Forest, Kenya - Cu122 P3 (SPAdes) (version 2) | ecosystem: Host-associated > Arthropoda: Insects > Digestive system >...
AACGCCGGGGGGTATGCCAGAAAATGTGATAGGGAATATGCCGGAAAACATGCCTGAACCTAATCCCGGCAGCGGAATGGTAAAAACCGCTCCGGCTGTGCCAGAACATCCCCGTTATAATTTGAGACCGATGGATGGGATGAAGCCAGTGCAACCAATGGGACGCGAGGTACAAAAACCAGACCCACAACCGACGGTTGAAGTAATGTCCCATTCAACAACCACCCCGGTCTACGATTCCTTACCTTACGGAACAGGTGTCGCCGGGACTGAGCCACTAGGAATGAAATTCTCCGAAAATGTTGCCAACAGACACGGATATGGTCACGGCCACCGTGAATACGGTCATTCCGACCGCGTGCCACCGATGCCACCAAGACGTGACTATGATTATGACTACAGGGAACGCCGCTATTCCGACCGTGGTCCGGACAGAAGGGGTTACGGATATGGATATCGAGAACGTAATTACTGTGACATGAGAGGCCGAGGTGATGGACGGTGTGGTTGCGGTTGTACGAGGAAGGAGTGTCGGTGTAGGAGGAAGTGGTAGGTTGTATTATTGACCCAAAATGTAAAAAGGGTTAAGTAATAGAAGCAGGGCGCAGGAATGCGTCCTGTTTTAAATGATTAAAGGGTATTGCTAGTTTTGTTAGTTTTCTATATAATTAAGACGTAAACTAAAATACTGCAGAAAGTAAATGTATGACAAAAAGTATTGTTAAATATCTGTTTTTTATTCTAATGATAAGCGGATGTGGTTATACATCCTCCATTTCTAACTTTGATATGGAGATATCGGGGACAACTGATGTAACAGCGAAATCACATCTTGAGTATTTAATTGAAGATAAAAATCGAATATATATTGGAGAAGAATTTCATATTTCCAATTACCATATTACCAATAAATCAGCCGGATTAAATTACTATTATATAGATGATGAAGGCATATTATGGGGTTATGGATGCAATAAATATGGTCAATTAGGGAATGGTAAACAATATATACCCCAAAACGGATATGAAGATTTTATTGAAACTGTACCGCAAAAAATAGCTGAAAATGTAATTCATGTCGATGTCAGTGGAGAATTTTTTGTCATTTATTTAACAAATGTTGGAAATCTTTATGGAGTCGGTGCAAACATAAATGGTCTTCTTGGCATGGATGAATCAAGTAAGGGTGATACAGTTTATGTGAAACCAAAGTTATTAATGGAGAGCGTATTATATGCCAGATGTGGAAATAGAAGCATAACGGCTTTAAAAACCGACGGTAGTGTCTGGTGGTGGGGTGAATTTATCACACTATCGTCAAAGTCAGGAGAAGCTGGACTTAAAATGAGCGAATCAGAACCAAAAAAAATATTGGAAGATGCAATATACGTAAGCAGTGGTCCATTCAGTGCCGGAGCGATTAAATCAGAGGGTTCATTATGGACATGGGGTAACAATACCTTTGGTTCATGTGGTATCGACAATGGAGATGATGATTTCATTTTTGAACCGGTTAAGGTATTGGATGATGTAAAAATGGTTTGGTTTGATTCGATGGTATTTAATTGTAGTATGAAAGATATATCAATTGGTATTGGAAATTATTATAGCTGTTATTATCCATATGTTACATTTGTGGAAAAAATTGATGGTAGTTTACTTGCTTGTGGGTTGGATGTAAAAGGTGAAGACAGTAAACAACGAGTGTTTAAATATTTTGGAGACTTATTTAAGGAAGTTAATGTTACCTATACAGATAGTTTTCAACCGATAATAATTAAAGAGAAAAATAGATTTCCAAATTCCAAATTTATAGATTGCAATATGGCTGGTCAAAAAATGACTTGGAAAATTATTTTGATAAAATAGGTGAAGAATTTGTCGCAACTGATATTATTGATGGGGAGAAGCACATTTTTTATTATATAAATAAGGAACAGTCAATGATATTCATTTTTGATGAATTTGATAGATTAGCTTCTTTTCAAGCTTTAACCCATGATTCAAGGGATGGGAAATTACATATCGGTATGGATAGGATGGCGGCAGAAGAATTATTAATTAAACCAGTCGATGAATACCATCCAAATGATGAAGTAGCAATTGTTACATATCTGGAAGGTAATATATTCTATATTCTTCATTATCGAAGCGATAGAATATATTTGATTATTGAATCATTAGAGTACTATTCATTTAATTAAATACATATGGTTGAAATTCATGTGAAAAAATTGCGGGGAAATCTGTTGCCTCAAAATATAAGGGAATAATTTTTTCTTCATTTCCTACGCCCATACCACATATCCAAAATGAACCGTCTGATTTTTCTATAATTGTATTTTCAAGGTCACGTGGGAAAAAGCCATCAAATTCGTTTATATCAAACACGTCTATGTTTTGGTATAAACGTCCGGTCCAAACCATGATTGCATCGCTGAAAACCATTTGAGGTACTGAGACAACTGGTTCATTTACAGGAATGCCGCAATTTCCGGAATAATTATATCCCCAAGTCCAAACAGTACCATTTTTGAGTAATGCAGCATGATTAAATTGCCCCCCGGTAATTAAAACGGCATCATCCAATACTTTTAATGGATGTTTTTGATAATAGAAATTATTTTCATGACGATACCATATTACTCCCCATATCCATACAGAATGGTCGTTTTTTAGTACTGCAATACTACTTCTGCCTAACCGGGCATATGCTACATCGTCCATAAGCAATATAGGTTCATTGATTGAATTTAATTCATTGCCATAACTAAAAAAGTGCTCATGTGAAAATGAAGTGACCAGTTCCAAAATGCCTATCGAAGCATTTCCCAATCCATATAGATTACCATCAGTTGTTATATATATAACTATTCCATTTTGAGTGTAATCAACATGAATTACGTTTTCGGCGATTTTAACCAATTCATTGTGAAAGAGTTGATCTTGTTTTCCCAGCCCCAATTGACCATAATCATTTCTTCCGGTTCCCCATAAGATTAAATTATCATCTATAAAATATAGATTATCGGGATTTCCTATATTGGTTATATAGTGGTCTGAAATATAAATACTCAGAATACTTAGATTGTCAATCTGCTCTGTTTCTTCTAACTGATTCGCTTGATTAACATAGGATTCTTGGTGTTCGAAAACAGATGAAGAATAAAGGCTTTCAGTTTCATAATGCGAAGTTTGAGGACGTTTGAATTGTATATAAATGAATATTGCAACTACAAGCATTACCGATATAAAATGAATAATTTTAAAAACTTTGCTTTTCACATTTTCGCTCCAATCATGTAATAATTTAAGTATATCATATTATTTGTTTTCTATCTTACCAATAAATCTTTTCCCGTACAATCCTATTCTCTATAATATCCATTACATCATCAATAGATTTCTGCCCCGAGAAGTAAAAAGCGGCTTCTTCGCTAATTATGTTCAGTAAGTCCGGTTTTATTTGCCGTATTGTTTTCGTTTCATTTATTAACTGTCGGATTTCAGCTATATCGCTTTCCTTGGCAGCATATACGTCAATATAGTGAGACAAGTCATCCGAGAGATATGATAAAATAGGGACTTCTTTCTCATTTCCATTTTCGTCAATGTATGTTTGAATTGACATGGAATTAATAAACTGTTTTTCAAGGGTTGAGCTTAAAATTGAAAAATGCCAGTTTGGGGTGATATTTTCTTGCCAATCATTTGTAAAGAATTTTTCGATAAACTCCCATGAAATATCCTTGTTGGTGCTTTTGCTATTTATTCCAAAGCTGTTTAAGGGAATAAATGAAGCTCCGTTTCCGCTGGTATCGGGATATCCGATTAACAATGAATTAGTTCCCCAAATGGATTTTTTGAATTGATAATCTTGGATGTTGGAAAAGTTAAATATGTCAAAAAGGATTTTACCTTCCTTTCGCTTGGAATAACTTCCATCGAACATAGCGTTATCAGGTAATAAATTGGCAAATTCCAAATAATTGCGGATAGTATCTTTTGTATTAAGAAGTTTATCGTCAAAGCTTAAAGCATATGTGGTTAAACACCATAATATGATATCTTTACCCATAAAATCAATGGCAAGATCAGGATTTTCATTAATCATATGACGGATCATGTTAATTGTCCATTGATCCCTGCTTTTTATCAAGGGGTTATTAGTGATGAGCGTACTGACGGCAAAATTAGTCGGTAATATATAGAGGTTTTTATCAGATTTAAGAGCGGAAAAAATTGAAGCTACAAAATCGTCTTTGTTAATAACATTGCTACTATAAATATATGGCAGTAAATCAACGAGAGTTCCCCGCTCGGATAAAACCATATAATCAATATAATTACTGTTTAGTTCAATTATATCAGGCCCCTTTCCTGCAATTATATCATTATAAAGGACATTTAAATTATTTTTCATTATCTCATCATCATGAGACCAGTAATCCACTACCTTGATTATATAATCGGGGTTTTCCATGTTAAATTTCACGACGGCGTTACGTAAATGTGTTTGTTCATTCATACATCCCAAGATAATTTCTGTTCTTTGATTTTCCGCTTCCACTCCCTGCCAAGTAGTTATGATAATCGAATCAGTGTCATCGGTAACGCAAGAAAACAATCCATTGCCATCAAAAAAAATTGTCCTGATTTTATCTCCGGTTATGCCATAATCTGACCATCGCCACAATTCCGTTAACTGTGATTTTGAAAAGTCATACTCAAGGAGCTTTGATTCAGTTCTGATAAGCAAGTTTTCTTCCGGGGTAACGATATATTCAAGTGCCAAATATTTATGCATGTTATAAAGCGTTACTGTTTCATTATTAGCTAAGTCCAATGTTGATAAAACCCGTTTACCGTTTTGATATTCTTGGATGAAAGCTAAATCGTCACGGAGTAAAATCATATCGAAAAACCGCTCATGCTCCCATCTTTCCTCTGACAGTAAAGTGCCTTCCCGGGTAAGATAGCGGAAGCCATAAGGCGAAAAGACCAAAATGTTTTGTGAGGGACTAATTGTAATATTCCAACGGTAGCAGTCGTCATAACCTTCATAAAAAAAATCGTTCATCCACATAATATTTTCCGGTGCGGAGGGTGGGTTTGTACTTGAATATTTAACTCTTTTGATGTATATATCTTCGCTTTCATTATTTGATTCCAGGACAAGAAAATATGCAAATCCACCATTTGCAGCTTGAAAATCGAGAACGGCGTTGTTAATTGTCCCTAATGAATAAAATGCTTCATTGCTATGGTTATTTATATTATGGTAATAAAATTGCTCGCTAAATCCTCCATTCAAAGTAGTTGAATATACAATTGAGCCATCTTTTGCGCTAATACTTTTTAAATTTTCATTGTGGGGAATCTTTATATTGGTAGTTTCAATATGATGGAACAATATTGCATTTTCTATGTGTTCATATGTACCGGGTTTTGCTTTACCGCATGAAATCAGTAATGAAGCCAGAGTTATCAATATTATGAAAAAATTGATTTTATTCATGTGCATTAAATGCCTTTCGAATATCTATAGTATTAGTGATGTTATCATGGTCTTATTAACATGTAAAGAGACATTCCCATCTTCAGCAACTTTTTCACCGATATTTGCAATTTGAACAAATTTATTGTAGATTAATCATAAAAATGCTATACTATCAATAAAGGTAGGTGAAAATCGAATGGATAAAGAGTTATCTTCGGCAATCAATTTTCCAAGTTCATTTACAGAAGAGCAACTTAATTATATCAGCGAAAATATAGTTGATGCGGCGCGGAAAATATGTGGCGATAAGCTTCGCAACGTTATTTTATATGGTTCATATGCCCGTGGTGATTTTAAAGAATGGTCTGATGTTGATATTATGGTTTTAGCAGATGTTGAGGATGCAGATGAAAGGCGTTATGAACATGAATTTATTAATGCTTTGTATGAACTAAACCATCATATGAATCTTTTGCTTTCCGTACTTGTAACGCCATATGGCCGTTTTGAACGTTTAAAGAATGACAATCCTTATTACAGAAATATAGTTCGGGAGGGTAGGCAATTATGTTAAATGATAATCAACTTAACTTATCAAAACATCGTTTGGAAAATGCTAAAGAAGATTTGAAATAATATATATTGAAAATAGACCATTTAATTAAGTTAGTAAGGTACGCCAATGAAAAAATATTTAACTATTTTATGCTTACTAGTAATCATCCTACCGTTCAATATTAAAGCAAATGCAATTGAAAATGAAGCCGAAAAGCATTGCTTTGATGCTGCTTTTTATGCAAGAAATAATCCAGATGTTGTAAGAGTTTATGGGGACAGATTGCTTGAGCATTATTTGGAGTACGGACGGAATGAAGGAAGGGCGGCGAGCAGTTATTTCAATTTACAGTTTTATCGGAATCGGTATGAGGATTTACGTAATGATTTTGGCGATGACTTAGATGCTTATCCGAAGCATTATCTGGAGCATGGAAAGGCAGAGGGGCGGATAGCAGTTGACATTGCAAAGGAGCGCGATCTCACTAATTTTGCAATTGCCTTACAAGAGTTTAAAAGAGGAGCAATCGGATTAGTAACCGCTGTTTTAGTTGATTTGGATGATTGTGGCGTTGAAGAAATGATAGTTTTTGCGGAAGGAGTTCCGCTTTCGCAGTTTTGGGCGTCGGTTTCGTTCGGTAGTATGTTAACTGTTTTTAGTGAAAAAGATGGGACGATTATATCTTCAAGTGTTATACCTGATTTTGCCCACCGGACACATCGTTTATATATTACAAATATGAAAGACTTATTTTTGATTGAAATTGACCATGGGGTGTTCTATGATATTTATAGATATCAGGACAATGTCCTTAAAAAAGAGATTTTTCTGGCTGACGTTACCAGAAACGAATATTGCTATTATATAAATAAAGATTTATCAAGTGCCACTCAATTTGCAAGCATATTAAATGAATATGGAATTATTAATTATGGAGTGAATGAAGAGGGGGGGTTCATTGGCATTAAGGATGCGAACAGTTTTATTGCGGCGATAAGCTATGGTGAAAATGCCAGTCATCATTCTTCAAGGAAAGTTATGACAAAAGATGATACTGCAAGAATTCTTGATTTTTTACCTGACTATTTGGAACAAAAACCATTACCAGATGCAGAAAGTGAGATTGCCCGGATTAATGAAGTTTTGATGACTGATTCCGAAGCGATATTGAACCAGAAATATAAGTCTCACAGCTTCAAAGTTAATGAAGTGTACTTGGGGATTTATGATATGTATTACGGGATTACGGCATATACAGATACAAATTTATGGTGGTATTTTAATGGATTGAAAAGACTCGAATTGGAAAAAAATACTAATGAAATAAAGTTCTCAAGATTATATCATTTTGAAGAAAGCCAGCTTATTTTCGCTTATTTTGAAGGGAAAGATGCACATCACCTTTATTTCAAAGATGGCAGGCTTTTTCGCTGGAGATATACACCAGATATTAGTAAACCTTTAGAATGGATTGATTACGAGAATGAATGGAACTTTCCCGAATATAACAGATGGAGAGATTTTGCGATTAATGAAGCATATTGGTTTGCAGGTATGGTGTCACATTCTATTGGTTTATAAAACGGTTAAATGTAGCATCGATTTAAAATTTAGTCATTATTGTATAGGGATTCAAATGAGCTAGGGCGTAGGAATACGCCCTGTTTTCAACAGTTAAAAGGTATTGCTTGTTTTATTAGTATTCCATATAATAGAGATAAGGAGAAGTAGTTGATATATGTTAAAGAAACTATTAATCATTTTATTAATACTTATATCAGCCTATCTAATCTTAAGTTTCTATTTCCATTTTTCCAATAGTAATATACCCTACTACAATAAAAAGCCACTAACAAAACTTGTTGATTTATCTGATATGGATAAAAAAAATCCTAATATTGTCCGCATGGAAAAACCGATAAAGATGAAGCGTGGCATTTTAAAGGAATTCCCAAGCCTTGTTTATTATAGACATTTTGAAATAGATTTAAGAAGCTATGATATTTCAAGAATAGATTTAACCCAATATGAAAAAGAATTAGGGTTTGCCATTTTTGATACAAAGACAAAATGGCCTGAGCTTTTACCCGGAGCATTTAATCCAGACCATATTATGGAGTTGGGTAAAAATCCAGGGCTTGGTATTAAGTCACTACATCAACGTGGGATAACCGGGAAAAATGTCAGTATTGCAATTATTGAGGATTCAACATTATTAACTAAGCACAATGAAATAAATGAAAATATCGTATTCTATGAATTGTTGCACAGTCAAGCCGCAAGCTCATTTCACGGAACCTTTGTTGCCAGTGTGGCGGCCGGAAAATCACTTGGTGTTGCACCCGATGCCAATATATACTTCATTGCTTGTACGCCAGGTGAAATAAAAATATCCGGTGGTGAAGTAAAAGAAGTAAATATGGATTTGGATTATTATGCCGATGCAATTAAACGCATATTAGAAATAAATGACCATTTATCGGCTGAAGAAAAAATCAGAGTGATTTCTATTTCGTTGGGTTTCGATTTTTCATATAATGGCGCGGACAAATTCCATATGGCTATTGAAGAGGCAAAAAGTGCCGGGATTTTTGTCATAACAGTTTCACCGGAGCACAATTATAGTTTTAACTTGCGGGGGTTGGGGCGAAATCTTAATGGCAACCCTGATGATATATATTCATATGGTATGTCATTGATGTGGAAAGACTTTATTATCAACAACGATAATTATGATTTTATCTCTGGTGAGGATATTCTGTTCATTCCAATTGATTCGCGGACAATAGCTTCCAGCATTGGTTATGATGATTATATATGGAGCAGTATGGGTGGAAACAGTCATGCACCACCATGGCTGGCAGGCTTATATGCCTTGTGTATCCAAGTTTATCCGGAATTGACACCCGATATGTTTGTTGAAGTGGTTATGGCAACCAGAGAAACAATTACTATAAGAATAGGAATCAAGGACTATATACTGCGCGGAATAATCCAGCCAGAGGCTGTTGTAAATAGGTTATTAGAATTATACTAAGTCTTTTTGGAGACATAACATGGTCATATCAAATAAAATATATTCTACATTTTACACTATAATCCTAATCATACTATTGATAGGATGCCGTAGCGAAGTTGTCGAATCTAATGAAAATCATATAAGTAAATCCGAAGATAAAGAAATGACATCATGGGTAAGTGAACGTACCAATTTAGATCATTTACTCAACGCTATTGCCTTAAGTAATAATATGATTATCGGCAGTAGTAATAGAGATGGTGAAATATCAATCGTCTATCTGGACACACAAACTGGTATTGTAAAAAATGAGATAATATTGCCGGGCATTACCAACGTCAAAAGTATAGGTATCAATAACGACGGATACATATATGTCATAGGAAATAGCAATTCATCCATCAGAATTATTCGCTTGGATTCAGAAGGAAACAGAAGTGATTTCGGTGAACTGATTTTATGTGATACCGAAAACGCATTGTTTATTAAACTAAAAAATCTTTATGTTGATAATAATGGAAATATTTTTACTTGGTACAGCATGAGTTTGCCGGCTGATGAAGTTTTTACAAACAATGAACTTGAAAGTATTTATGGTAAAACAGAAGCTGATTTCATGATAGAAAATAACGTTCATTTTGATATTAACCGGATATATGTCATGGATTCCAATTGGGACACCATTTTCAATGAGCAGTTTATTTCATCACAAAGGGAAAAATTGTTGCACTTTGGTTTTGATAAAAGGAACATTCCATTAGTAATCTCAAAGGATTCGGGAGGATTGTATACGCAGGAATTGAATATACAGGATAGTAAGCTATCTGAGCGGGTTCGCTTAAAAAGTTCGCTCAGTTTCCGCTTTGAAGAGGGAAGCATTTTTTCTTCTGATATGGGGTTTTTATTCCATGAAAATAATTATCTATATTCATATGATATTGAAGCTCAGGAGTTCGAAAAGTTGCTTAACCTATCTTCCCATGGGGTGGCACCAGCAGACATTGTCCATTTGTCAAAAACAAACAATTTAATTAAAATTATTGAAAACAATAGTAATTCCCAAAAATCAGACTATATTCTAATTCGAAAAGGTCAGGACAGCAAGAAAGTATTGACTGTCGGCATATTACAAAATTTTTCTGGATTGGAAAAAATTATTACCGGATTTAACCGTATCAGTAAAAATACTAGGGTTGAAGTAATTAATTATTACCGCGAAGGGCAAGATTTTATCGAGGGAGTCGAACAGCTTAAACTGGATATTATCAGGGGGGCTGCACCTGATATAATAGACGTATCAATGTTTGACCATGCCATGTTAACGGATAAAGGAGTGTTTGCCAATTTGCTTTCGTTTATGGAAAATGACCCCGAGATTAACGCTGACATGATTGTACCTTCGGTATTGGATGCGTATAAAATCGGAGAACATTTATATAATATTGCACCTAGTTTCCAACTTTACAGTATGTGGGGAAAGAGCAGCCTAATCGGCAATGAATATGGTTTGACGTTAAACGACCTTATGGTACTGCTGGAAACCAACGGTAAATCTATAAATGCGATTGACGGGTTTTCGGCGGATGAGTCTGTGCTGACGACTTTAAGCACATTCGGGATGGATGAATTCATCGATTGGGAGAACTCAACTTGTACTTTCGACAGTGAATATTTTAAAAGTCTGCTATTGTTTTCTAAGGAATATGTTGGTGGCTACATGGGTAGCCGGTCAAAGGGAATTCGTGAGAATGAGATTTTGTTATCCGTTGGAATCATCTCCAGTGTAGTTGATTATCAGATACAATCGGCACTTTTTGACGATGATTTATTTTTTATCGGATACCCAACCGAAAGTGGCTCAGGCACTTCCCTAAGCTTTCGAGGAAGCCAAGTGGCAATAAATGCACTATCAGAACATCAGGCAGAGGCTTGGGAGTTTGTAAAATTTTATTTACAAAACGGTGATTCAAGTGGTGGGTTCCCAGTTTTGACAGCCCATCTTGTAAAAACCATGGAGCTGGCAAAAGTTAGGAAAATTACCGAAACTTTTGAAGGTGTATTTGACATTGTCAGCGGAACCTATACAGACGATGACGGTTTCCTATATATTTATGAAGCAGAGCAAAAACATATTGATGCTATATATGAATTGATTGACCGGGCGAAAAATCGTTTTGAGTATAATATTGTTATTTTAAACATCATCAATGAAGAAGCTTCCGCATTTTTTTCGGGACAAAAAGATTTAAACTCAACGGTGGAAGTAATTCAAAATAGAGTACAACTTTATCTTCATGAAATTAGGTAGTGTAAAATCAATTATACTTGCAACACCAAGTTAAGCAAGCTATAATTTAAAATATTAAGATACTTAACAATTACCGAGAATAGGAGTTTGTAAATGAATAAAACTAAAAAAAGAACCAAACGTATGATTACCATATTATTATCTGTTTTACTTGTAGCAATGGGCACTGCCTGTACTTCCGATAAAGCAGAGGACAATCCGCCTGAGCAAACGGATATCGCAGCGGAGGCAGAAAAAACTGGACACGATGTCGAAACACAGAATATAGATGAAGGGCAGACTTCCACGGATAACACCCAAGATAATGATGGGCGGATTTACAATTCTGATGGCAGCTATTCAATGACTACCAATGACCATCTTTTGGGTTTCAGAACAGTTAAAGATTTCGATGCAGATGGGAATTTGATAAAGATAACGAATTATATTCGAGATGACATTA
>Ga0209737_10002976_pt1 | contig 11823 bp, 12 predicted proteins | sample TergutCu122P3_FD_187284 | JGI IMG/M metagenome (GOLD analysis project Ga0209737, IMG submission 187284) | Cubitermes ugandensis P3 segment gut microbial communities from Kakamega Forest, Kenya - Cu122 P3 (SPAdes) (version 2) | ecosystem: Host-associated > Arthropoda: Insects > Digestive system...
CATAAAAGCCCATTTGAATATTTTTTTGGTAAAACATGACGCGAAGATACAAAAAAATTCAATACAAAACACTATTAAAATATTAACAACCAAATGTTTATATCATATTTTGTCTTGCAAAGGTCTCACCTGTTAATATCTTCTCTTTTATTATATTGTGCAGTATGATATAAGGCATAGCAGATGAAATTCAAGTCAATATCATTGTTTAAAGGTTTTAGTGTACCACAAACATTTGTGCAATTATGCTTACCCTCTCTCAAAAAAACAGTACCAGCATTTGCACCGTCCGTTGTCCATGTTAATTGTGAACAATCAAAATCATATGTTTTCAAATATCCCATACATCCGTTATTTAATGTTTGAGATGAATATACCGGAAAACCATCCTCCTCAACTTCAGTTACAGCAATTACCCTCCCTCTACCAATTTCAAATAATCTTTTTACTTGCACTACCTTCCACCCTTCCGGAATCCCCCCAATCCATTCCACCCCACTATTCACTAATCTCTTATCACTATTCACTATTCCTTTGGTTGTAACTTTCTGAATGAGAGATTTTTTATACGCTGCCAGTTCGGCTATTACTTTTTCCTGATTTTCAATAAGGGCGTCAATTTTTTTGCATTTGTAGTCTAAAAAGTTGGCAATGGCGGTTTGGGCAGGGAGCGGGGGAAAAGGGATATACAGATTCCTTATAAAATCCCAATTGGCTCGTGGCATTTTTGTACCATAAGTTGAAGAATTAACAATATCAATAAAACCAGAAGACAACAATAAGTAAAATAGATATTTTCTTTCCCCACAAAAATTTTTAAAAACAAGAAATTCACCGGTACAATAACCATTATCATTTGCAAAAAATACTTTTGCAAGATAAGGTCTTAATTTTGAAAATAATACATCACCTTTGCAATAAACATCTGCTTGCATATCAGTATAGTGAGTATCAGTTTCAATGAATTTTCCTGATGCACTTTCTATATTCTCCAATCCAAGAAATTTATCATTGCTTTGAAATTGTCCTTTCTCTTGTCTCAATTGAACAACATAGTTAAATCGTTTCACTTCCCATTCATTAGGAATTTCGCCCATCCACTCAATACCTGTATTTTTCATTTCATTAATCATTAATCACTATTCACTAATCACTATTCACTGTAACGAGAGCATCCAGTCTGCCACATTCAGTTTCCGAATACCATTGTAAACGGGGTTGAAATCAAAATCCATAGTCAATAATTATTTTGGATTAGAATCTCTGATGGTTTGTAGCGAGTGCATCATCAAATCCGGAAACATAAGGCATTCCTCCGTTATACAAATAATCAATCAGTTGTTCATTTCGCATCATGTCGAATGAAACGATATTTCCTCCTATCAAATTCCCAAAACTTTCCTTTTTGATTAACTTTTGCGGATTTGTTAAATTCCCAAAACTTTCCTTTTTATGAAGTTTTGGGAATTTATCTTCATTGTCATCTGCAATATTCTCAATTTTTTGAGCATTTAAGGCAAGGAAATTCACATATTCAGCGTAAGAAAACGGCAGTATTTCCGTTTCAATATATCTTCCTGTTAGCAGTGTTGCCAACTCGCCGGAAAGCAAATAAGCGTTTGAGCCGGTAATATATACATCGCATTTTTTTTTGATGAACAAACTATCTACAAGTCGCTGAAAGTCTTTAACATTCTGCACTTCATCAAGAAAAATATAGTTCATTTTATCGCCTATAAGTTTGTTTTTTATATGGGTATGTATTTGAAAAATATCGCCCAGTGCCAACGTGTCTAAATCTTCGAAATTATAAAACTGAATTTGTTCCGGTGTAACCCCATTTTGTAAAAGTTCATCAGCAAACATTTGTAAAAGTGTGGATTTACCACCCCTTCGCACTCCGGTAATGACCTTGATAATATTTTGGTCTTTCAAGTTCCGAAGTGTCTGCATATACTGCTTACGTTCAATCAACTGTCTCATAACATCTATTTATTAATCACTAATCACTATTCACTAAGAAAACAACTCCTTCATCAGTTCGTTCTCCTGTTTTTCAAGTTCCTTTATGTTTGCAAAAATCTCTTCAATATCTCTTGGGGGAAGATATTTGTAGAACAATCGGGTAAAAGGAATTTCGTAGCCGGTTTTGGTTTTGCTGTGGTCAATATAGGCGTGTGGGTTGTAGGGCAGCACGTTTTTTGCCATATACTCCTCAAAAGAGATATTTGCGGGAATGCTTTCGGTGTCTTTCTTATCTTTGTCGGGGGTGGGATTCCCTTTTTTGTCGGTGATAATCTTGCCTTTGTCGTCAAAAAGAGGCGTTTCAACCGTTACTTTGTAGTATTTAAAATCATCGTTTGTTAATATTTTAGCGGCGATTGTTTTGCCTGCAAAATCGTATTCTTTTGTTTCAAACTGTTGGTAAACTTTAATGATGTTATCAATACACTCGTCTGTAAAATCGTTTCGTTTATTGCCGAGTGCTCTCCGGCGTTTTTCAAACATCTCTTTGGCGTTAATCAGTTGCACTTTGCCTGCCCGTTTGGTGTCTTTATTTTTGGTAATAATCCAAATATAAGTAGCAATTCCGGTGTTGTAAAACATATCGTTAGGCATTTGCACAATGGTTTCCAACCAGTCGTTTTCGATAAGGTAGCGGCGAATTTCGCTCTGTCCGCTTCCGGCATCACCGCCTTGCAACGGGGAGCCGTTTTGAATAATTGCCATTCTGCCGTTGTCTTTAAGTTTTGCCACTCCGTTGAGCATAAACAACATTTGGCTGTCGTCTATGCTGGGTGCTCCTGCGCCAAAGCGTCCGTTTTCCCCTTTTGCGTGTTCTGCCTTCACTTTATCGGCTTGCTTTTTCCAGTCAATGCCAAAGGGGGGATTTGAGATGATATAATCGAAAGTAAAACCGGAGAATTTGTCGTAGTCGAGTGTATCGCCGGATCGCATATTGTTGGCATCGCCGCCCCGAATCAGCATATCGCTTTGTGCAATTGCAAATGTTTCGGGGTTGTTTTCCTGTCAGTAGCAATTTATTTTTGCTTTGGGGTTAATTTCGGCAATCCGCTCGCTCAGGCAGCCCAACATTTGACTGGTGCCCATTGCCATATCATACACTTCTTTGGTAATATTCTCATCGCGAAGGTCTTCCTCATCGCCGGCGATAAGAAGGTCGGTCATCAGGTAAACGATATCTCTGGCTGTAAAGTGCGCACCGGCTTCTTCGTTGTAACTTTCGCTGAATTTCTTAATCAGATGCTCGAAAATATAACCCATTTCGGTAGAAGATATTTTGCTTGGGGAGAGGTCGGCATTTTGCCCGCAAAACTCCTGAATCACAATAAACAGGGTATCGTTTTTGGCGAGTTTGTCAATCTGTTTATCCAACTCAAAATATTCCAAACAATATCGCTGATGTTTTTGCTAAAACTGTTGATATAACTTCTAAAGTTTGCCGCAATATTATCGGGGTCGTTCAAAAGTTCGTTGAAAGAGAAGGGACTTGTATTGTAGAAACTATAACCGGATGCTTTGGTAAGAAACGCATCTTTTACTTCCAATGATTTATATTTTTCGTGGGTTTCAATCACTTTTTTTTGCGATGGCTCAAGGGTATCGCTAAACCTTTTAATCACGGTAAAAGGGATGATTACCTTTCCGTACTCGTGGGGTTTATAGAGCCCCACCAACTTATTGGCGATGCTCCAAATGAGGTCAGCACGGTTTTCGCTTTGTTTAGAGGCTTTGGTATGGGGTATGATATTGGTTTTGTAAAAATTGCCGCAAAAATATATTACTTTTCAAGTTCTTGAACAAACAAAAACTTTTCTATTATTGCAGCGTGAAATTCAAAATAAATCCAAAATAATTAACCCTTATTGTTCTATCTTGCAGCATTATGACCATTCTATCAGCCGAGCAAATCCGCGAATTAGACCGCTTTACTATCGAAAATGAACCCATAAGTTCCATTGATTTAATGGAGCGGGCTGCCTCCACGTGCGTGGATTATTTGCTTAAAAATGAAGAACTTATTGCAGGTAAAACCATCAAAGTATTTGCCGGACAGGGCAATAACGGCGGTGATGGTTTGGTAATAGCCCGCCACCTTGCCGAAAAAGGATACGAGGTTTATGTTTACTGCGTGCAAACGGCGAACAAACCTACGGATGATTTTTTGCAAAATCTAAAAAGATTACAAAATCAGGGAAAAGTATCTATCACAAACATTAATAATTCCAATAGCTTTCCAGATATTAACGAAAGCGATGCCGTTATTGATACGCTGTTCGGTTCCGGTCTCACTCGAAAAGTGGAAGGAGTTATGGCAGAACTTATTGCATTCATCAATAAGCAATCGAAAATGACTATCGCTATTGATATTCCCTCGGGATTGTTTTGTGATAAAACAAGCGAAGAGAACGAAAATGCTATCATTAAAGCACATCTTACGTTGTCGTTTTTGCCTGTAAAACAGGCGTTTCTATTTCAAGAGAACAAATCCTTTTACGGAGAGATTGTTTATTTGGATATTGGGCTTTTATTAGATGAATATCTTAAGCAAGAAATAACGGATTTTTAGTGTGAAAGAGATTCCTCATATAAGAGGCTAAAAATTGCAATAATTTGTTTTTTTACCAAAATCCGAACTAAATCATTGCCAAAATCCGAACTAAAAGTATGCCAAAATCCGAAGTTTTGTGTATTTTCGCGCTCTGAAATATAAAAAAATGAGTAAAAACAATTATCTATCAAGAGTTTGTGATTTTGAACTTCAAAATGCACTTGCTACAATGGGAGCAGTACTAATTGAAGGGGCAAAATGGTGCGGAAAAACAAGCACTGCGGCAAATGTTGCGCGAAGTACACTTTTTATGCAAGACCCCGACAATGCTCGCTCTTATCAGACGATGGCTGATACAAAACCCTCTTTATTATTGGCTGGCGAAAATCCGCGCCTGATTGACGAATGGCAAATGGTGCCTGTTCTATGGGACGCAGTGCGTTTTGAGGTAGATAGACGGGGGCTGGCAGGACAGTTTATTTTGACAGGCTCTGCTGTACCCGCCGATAATGTAACGGCACATACAGGAACAGGGAGGTTTGCAAGAATTTTGATGCGCCCAATGAGTTTGTATGAGTCAAAAGAATCTAACGGAACTGTTTCTCTTGCCGATTTGTTTGATGAAAAACAAGATGTTGAAGGTGTTTCTAATTTAAGTGTAGAACAGATTGCATTTGCGTTGTGCAGAGGCGGTTTTCCCGCAACTATCGGCAAACCCAACACCACAGCTTTGCGTATGTCTGCTGATTATGTTGAAGCAATTATCAATCAGGATATTTCACGAGTAGATGGCGTAGATAAAAATCCAAATCGTGTCAGGATGCTTTTACGTTCCCTTGCCCGAAATATTGCCACAATGACCTCCGGACAAACCATACTAAAAGATATGGAAAGTGCGGAAACAAGTATTTCGGATAAGACTTTTGATGTATATTACAACGCTTTACGACGAATTTTTGTGGTAGAGGATATGCCTGCGTGGTCGCCTTCCTTGCGTTCAAAAACTGCAATACGTACTTCTCCAAAGCGCCATTTTGTTGACCCATCAATCGCTACGGCTGTTATGCGAATCAATCCGGAAGCAGTTTTGAAAGATTTTGAATATTTTGGGTTCCTGTTTGAAGCCTTATGTGCTCGAGATATTCGCGTTTATGCACAACGAAACGACGGAGATGTGTTTCATTACCGCGACAGAAACGGATTGGAAGCAGATATGATTGTTCAACTGCGTGATGGTCGCTGGGGTGCTGTAGAAGTAAAATTAGGAAACAAGCAAATTGAACAAGCGGCAGAAAATTTGTTAAAATTAAAAGAAAAGATTGATACGGACAAAATGCGTGAACCATCTTTTTTGCTTGTACTAACAGGCGGACAATATGCATATCGCAGAAAAGATGGCGTGTATGTTGTCCCTATCGGGTGTTTAAAAAATTGATTAATAAATTGTTGGCGATTTTCTTTTTGTGTATGTTGGGCGTTTTCTGACCGACTTTTGCAAAATTCCGAAGTAAATAATTGCCAACTTTGGAAGTTTCATATATTTTTGCCACATAATTTTTAATTTATGTCGCAAAATTACGAACAATCGGGAGTTTCTTTAGAGGCGGGCTATGAGTCGGTTCGCAGAATTAAAAAACATATCGCCAGAACTGCGCGTTTGGGAATGATGGGAAATATCGGCAGTTTCGGCGGAATGTTCGACCTGTCGCTGCTTAATATGAAAGAACCCATATTGGTAAGCGGCACCGACGGCGTGGGCACGAAACTGAAATTGGCTTTTCTGCTGGATAAACACGACACCATTGGGCAAGATGCAGTGGCTATGTGTGTGAACGACGTGCTGGCGCAAGGCGCGCAACCCCTCTTTTTCTTAGATTATATTGCGGTGGGTAAAAACAATCCCGCCCAAATTGAGCAGATTGTGAAAGGCGTGGCAGATGGCTGCGTGCTGGCAAACTGCGCCCTCATTGGCGGAGAAACAGCAGAAATGCCCGATATGTACCACGAAGGAGAGTACGACATCGCCGGATTTACCGTGGGCGCCGTGGAAAAATCGAAACTCATTGACGGCTCAAAAGTAAGTGTGGGAGACCAACTTATTGGCTTACAATCCTCTGGCGTGCACTCAAACGGTTTTTCTTTAGTTCGGAAAATTGTTTTAAAAGACAACAGTTTCGATTTGTTTCAACATTTTGATGAACTGAACGGAAAATTGGGCGAAACCCTGCTTACCCCAACAAAAATTTATATAAAACCGGTACTCGAAGTGTTGAAAACCATTAATGTTCACGCAATTTGCCATATTACCGGCGGCGGCTTCGATGAAAATATTCCCCGCGTGCTGCAAGAAAATCAAAGTGTTGAAATTGACGAAAACAGCTGGGAAAAACCACCGATATTCAACTTCTTGGAAAAAGCAGGCAATATCCCCCATCGCGAAATGTTCAATATCTTTAATATGGGTATTGGTATGATACTCATCGTAAAACCTGAAGATGCCGCCAATACTGTGGAAATATTGAAAAATTGTGGCGAAAACGCGTTTATTATTGGAAAAATAACTTACTCTGATGAAAAAGATAGCACTGTTTGCATCCGGTAACGGCTCAAATTTTCAGGCAATTGTGGATGAGATTGGAAAAGGCGCATTGGCGGCTGAAATTGCGGTTTTGGTTACCGATAAACCCGATTGCTACGCCGTAGAACGCGCCAAAAAACACAATATCCCCGTTTTTTCTTTTGTTCCTAAAAATTACGCCTCAAAAGATGAGTATGAACGCGAAATTGCCTTTTTTCTCATTGAAAAAAATGTCTCGCTCATTGTGCTGGCAGGGTATATGAGATTGATTGGAGAGGTGTTGTTAACCGCGTTTCCAAATAGAATTATCAACATTCATCCTGCGTTGTTGCCCGCATTTCCGGGGAAAGATGGCATTAAACAAGCGTTTGACTATGGCGTAAAAGTATTCGGAGTAACCGTTCATTACGTGGATGCCGGAGTGGATACCGGAAAAATTATCGCACAGGAATCTTTTAAAGCAGAAGGAAACGAAACTTTACAGGAGATAGAACAAAAAATACATTCAATTGAACATCAGTTGTATGTAAAGGTAATTCGAGAAAAGTTTCTTTCTCAAAACTAATCTATGAATGTAACTGATAAATACAAATTTTTGGTTGACTATTTTTCGGAAAATAATCCGGATGCGGCTTCCGAATTGCATTTTTCAAACCCTTACGAGTTGCTGCTGGCGGTAGTGTTGTCGGCACAATGTACCGACAAACGTGTGAATTTGGTTACCCCCGCTCTGTTCGCACAATTCCCCTCCCCTTTTGAGTTGGCAAATGCCTCTTATGAAGATGTTTACAATCTTATCAAGTCTGTTTCATATCCGAATAATAAGACAAAACACCTACTGGGGTTGGGGCAAAAGTTAGTAGCAGAGTTCAACGGCGTTGTCCCCGATAATTTAGAATCACTTACTTCGTTGCCGGGTGTGGGGCGAAAAACCGCCAATGTAATTCTGTCCGTTATTTTCGATAAACCGGCGATGGCGGTGGATACTCACGTGTTTCGAGTAGCTAACCGCTTGGGAATTGTAGTAAATGCAAACACCCCTTTTGAAGTAGAAAAACAGTTGACAGCACATTTTCCGGAATCTGTACTCGCCCGCGCACACCACTGGCTTATACTTCACGGACGCTACGTTTGCCTTGCCCGCAACCCCAAATGCGATAGTTGCGGTATTTCAAGTATCTGTAATTGGGAAAAATCCTAACTCCTTAATTCCTTACAGTCAGGGGGGACTTTTTATATAAAAATTTTGTGCATCTTCGCAAATTCTAAATCATAGTATATAAAATGAAGAAGATAAGCATTATAACGGTACAAAATATAGAAATTTCTGTTGCGACAGAAAACAACGTTGATTACATTTGTCTCACTGATATGGTAAAAGGTCAGGAAGGAGAAGACCATATCCGAAATTGGATGCGTAATCGCAATACGCTTGAATTTCTTGGTGCTTGGGAAATGTTGCACAACCCAACATTTAAAGGTGTCGAATTCGACACCTTTTTGCACGAGGCAGGAGCGAATCGTTTTAATATGACACCTCGCAAGTGGATTGAGGCAACTGGTGCTATCGGTATGACTTCAAAAGCAGGACGAAACGGAGGAACTTATGCTCACAAAGATATTGCTTTTGAGTTTGGTTCGTGGCTTAGTCCTGTGTTTAAGCTCTATTTGATTACCGAATATCAGCGACTTAAAGAAGCAGAAAATGCCCCGATGCTTGGCGAGTGGAATGTAAAGCGAGTATTGAGTAAAGTAAATTATACGCTTCATACAGACGCAGTTCGTGATTTTGTAATTCCCAAAATTGATGTTGAGCGCGAAAAAGCGTATGCATACGCAGACGAAGCCGATATGTTAAATCTTGCTTTATGGTCTTGTACTGCAAAGCAGTGGCGAGATGCAAATCCCGAATATGCAAAAAAAGGGTTGAATATACGAGATACAGCGAGCATTAACGAATTGGTAGTTTTGGCAAATCTTGAATCGTTTAACGCAGAACTTTTAAAACGTGATATGGACAAATCTACGCGATACTCTTGTTTGCAAGAAATGGCAGAGCGACAATTAACTCGTTTGAATGCAATAGATGCCGAAAAAGGATTTAGAAAATTAGAAGCGAAAAATAGTATAATAAAGAAAAAGTGACAAATAACCCCGAGCTGTGTTTCGCTTGCAAGGGTTATTCGCATAAAACTCATTTGGAGTTTTCCTTTTTTTTCCCTTTTTTGCAATTTTCAGAGAATTTTGTGTTATTTTGCACGCCTTTTTGTAAAAAATGCAAAAAAGATATTATTTATTGTGAAAAGAAGTTGATACTATCCCAATGATTACGATTAATAAAACAATTCATATAGAAGAAGTTGAGCGCATTTTGTTTGAAAATGAAACCATTCATTTATCTCAAAACATTGAAACTCAAATTAATTCTTGCTTTAACTTTCTGAAAAATTTTGCCTCCGATAAGATTATTTATGGTATCAATACCGGTTTTGGTCCGATGGCGCAATATCGAATTGATAATAAGTCGCTTACAGAACTTCAGTATAACTTAATCCGTAGCCACTCGGCGGGAGCCGGAGATGCGTTGCCCAACCTCTATGTGAAAGCGGCTTTGCTGGCACGTTTGGGAACTTTCGTGCAGGCAAACTCAGGCGTACATTTGGATTTGGTGCAACTGTTTGTGGACTTCATTAACAGGGGTATTTATCCGCATATTCCCGAACACGGCAGCGTGGGTGCAAGCGGCGATTTGGTGCAACTTGCCCACATCGCATTAGCGATGATTGGAGAGGGCGAAGTGCACTACAAAGGCGAATGGCGAAAAACTAAAGAAGCATTGGAAGAAGAAAAACTGAAACCGTTTGAAATTAACATCCGCGAAGGGTTGGCTATTACCAACGGAACTTCCGTAATGACCGGTATCGGTTTGGTAAATCTGATTTACGCCAAACGATTGTTAGACTGGTCTATAGCTGCATCTGTGATGATGAACGAAATTGCCGCCTCTTACGACGATTTTATGTCCGAAACGCTGAATAACTCCAAACATCATCACGGACAATCGGAAATTGCCGGTATTATGAGAAAAATTTCCGAAGGGAGTCAGGCAATTCGAAAACGCGAGAGTGAACTCTATAATGGAAAGCATAACGGAGATAAAACATTTAACCACAAAGTTCAACCCTATTATTCACTGCGTTGCGTTCCGCAAATATTGGGTCCTGTTTTGGACACCCTGAAATATGCCAACACTGTACTGTTCAACGAGTTAAATTCTACCTGCGACAACCCGATTATTGACCCCGAAACCAAAAATGTTTACCACGGCGGCAACTTTCACGGAGATTATATCTCTTTGGAAATGGACAAAGTGAAAATCGCGGTTACAAAACTTACTATGTTGATGGAGAGACAGTTGAACTATCTGTGCCACGACAGAATTAACGGAATATTGCCTCCTTTTGTGAATTTGGGAGTCCCCGGATTAAACTACGGCATTCAGGCATTGCAGTTTACGGCAACCTCTACCACCGCCGAATGTCAAATGTTGTCCAACCCGATGTGTGTGCACAGCATTCCCAATAATAACGACAATCAGGATGTAGTGAGTATGGGTACCAACTCGGCATTGATTGCCAAAACAGTGATTGACAATTCATTTCAGGTTATGGCAATTCATAGTATAGCCTTGGTGCAAGCCATCGACTGTTTGAATATTCAAGATAAAATATCCAAACATTCCCGCGTTTTGTACGACGAAATTAGGGCGTTTTTTCCACTGTTTTCCGACGATACACCCAAATACAAAGAGATTGAACAGATGAAGCAGTATTTGATGAACAAAAAACTTAATTATTGCCATTTATGAAATATGCATTGGTAACGGGCGGCTCTCGGGGAATAGGAAGAGCCATCTGTTTAAAACTATCTGAAATGGGGTACCCCATAATCGTCAATTACGCCTCAAACGAAGCGGCAGCCTTAGAAACCAAACAACTTATCGAAGAGAGAAATGGCACAGCCGAATTGATGCCCTTCAACGTCAGCAATGTGGAAGAGGTGGATAAAATGTTGAACGAATGGTCTGAAAATCATCCCGATGATTATATTGCGGTGCTAATTAACAACGCCGGCATTCGCAAGGACACGATGATGGTTTTTATGCAGAATGAACAATGGAACGATGTCATTAACACCAACTTAAACGGTTTTTTCAACGTTACCCGCCGGTTGTTGAAAGATATGGTTACCAAACGTTTCGGAAGAATTATTAATGTGGTCTCTTTATCGGGGATAAAAGGGATGCCCGGACAAACCAATTACTCGGCGGCAAAAGCGGCGGTAATTGGTGCTACTAAAGCATTAGCACAGGAAATCGGCTCAAGAAAAGTAACCGTAAATGCGATAGCCCCCGGTTTTATCAATACGGATATGACGAAAGATTTGGATGAAAAGATGCTCAAAGCGATGATTCCGGTTGGGCGTTTTGGAAAACCCGAGGAAGTTGCCGATTTGGCAGGTTTTTTGGCTTCCGAAAATGCAAGTTATATTACCGGCGAAGTGATTTCAATAAATGGAGGGCTTTATACATAATATGTTAACCGCATCAAAAGAGATTGATATTCGTTTCAGCGAAGTGGACTCTATGAATATTGTCTGGCATGGCTCTTAT
>Ga0209737_10002977_pt1 | contig 11823 bp, 10 predicted proteins | sample TergutCu122P3_FD_187284 | JGI IMG/M metagenome (GOLD analysis project Ga0209737, IMG submission 187284) | Cubitermes ugandensis P3 segment gut microbial communities from Kakamega Forest, Kenya - Cu122 P3 (SPAdes) (version 2) | ecosystem: Host-associated > Arthropoda: Insects > Digestive system...
TATATTTTTTCATTCTTAGTTTGATAAAACATTTGGCAAAGATAAATATTATTTTTAACAAATCAAGCATTTTTAAATAAAATTTTTATAATTATTTTGAATTTTACCTTAAAACCGATAAATATTTAGATTTTATTGTTAAAATTAAGGTTTAAAATTTTATATTCTAAAATTTATTTGATTTTTATCAAACAAAAAACGCCATTTTCAAATTGAAAACGGCGTTTTTGTTAATTCTCTGTGTTTCAAGCGGCTTCTGCCACAGGCATAACCGAAACGTATGAACGATTATCGCGTTTTTTGCGGAACTCAACTTTACCAGTGATAAGCGCAAATAACGTGTGGTCTTTACCAATGCCGACATTTTCGCCTGCATTATGCCTTGTTCCACGCTGACGAACTAAAATATTGCCCGCTTTGGCAAATTGTCCGCCGAATATTTTTACACCAAGTCGCTTACTTTCCGATTCGCGACCGTTTTTAGAACTACCGACTCCTTTCTTATGTGCCATAATCTTTTAATTTTTAAAGGGTTAAGCAATGATTTCTTTAATCATTAATTCTGTAAAATTCTGACGATGTCCGTTCAGTTTTCTATAACCTTTGCGGCGTTTTTTCTTGAACACAAGAACTTTATCTCCGCGAACGTGCGAAATAACTTCCGCTACAACTTTTGCGCCTTCTACAACAGGCGTTCCAACCTTAACAACTCCTTCATTGTCAATCAACAAAACTCTGTCAAATTCAACTTTTGAGCCGCGCTCGGCTTCTTCCATTCGGTGAGCAAATACCTTTTTGCCCGCCTCAACCTTGAACTGTTGTCCAAGGATTTCTACAATTGCGTACATAAATTTTTAATTGTAAGTTAATTCGGTAGGCGAGATTTCCCGATTAATTCAGGCATTGCTGCTTTTTGTGCCTATTTGCGAATGAGGGTGCAAAGGTAATACATATTTTTTAATTGACAAAATGTTTTTTTATAATTTTTTTATCATTAATTAGATTTACTTCAAAGTTATATAAAAGTTTTCTTTTAAATAAGATAAATTCATTTAAACTAAAAGTTTTCGTTCTTTATCAAGAACTTGCAAAAGTATTAAAAAAAACGTACTTTTGCAGAAAAAACAATGACTGATTTAAAGAAAATTTTAGCCCAAAAACTGCAACTATATAACCGACAGGAGTTTATCGCTTCTGACCCGATACAAATTCCACATCTTTTTTCAAAAAAAGAGGACATAGAAATTGCTGCGTTTTTGACTTCGATAATAGCCTGGGGAAATCGTAAAATGATAATCAACAATGCTTTACGATTGATGAAGTTGCTTGATAATTCCCCTTACGATTTTATTCTCAAAAAAGTTCCCGATTACAAAGAAATAGACCTTACCCGTCATTGCGAGCTTGACCCGCAATCTCCCAATTTTCAACAGATTGCGGGTCAAGCCCGCAATGACGAATGGAACACTGAATGGCAAGCGATTAATGGTTTCGTTCATCGTACTTTCAACGGCTATGATTGTATGTTTTTTCTTCTGTCGCTAAAAAGAATTTATACCGAACTTGGCGGTTTGGAAAATGTTTTTAATCAAGGTTTTAGCATTGATAAAACTATCTTTTCGGCATTAAAATTTTTCCGTAAAGAATTTTTATATCTGCCTCATAATAAGCGTGTTGAGCGACATTTGTCAGACGTTGAGAAAAATTCTGCTGCAAAACGACTCAATATGTTCTTGCGCTGGCTTGTGCGCAAAGATGAAAATGGTGTTGATTTCGGTTTATGGCACAGTATTCCAACTTCTGCGCTGATGCTTCCGCTCGATGTTCACGCGGGTAATGTCAGCCGACAACTCGGTATTCTCACACGCAAACAAAACGACTGGAAGGCGGTAGAAGAAGTTACAGAAAATCTACGAAAATTTTGCCCACAAGACCCGATAAAATATGATTTTGCGCTGTTCGGTTCGGGCGTTTTTCATAATAAAGAGATGTGATTTGATTTTTTTTTGTAATTTTGCAGAAAAGTTTTTTATGAAAAAAATTTGTTATATATTATTGATTTTCAGTGCATTTTCGTGTGGAAATCGCGTGCTTGACAGTGCAAAAATGGAAAATTTGCTCTACGATATTCACGTTGCAGAGGCGACTATGAACATTAAAAAAGTGCCTTCTACAAAGGAAATTCGCCGTTCTTATTACGACTATATTTTTGAAAAACACCACACCACAAGAGAACAATTTGAAAAATCGCTCAAATGGTACGCTGCCAATCCTAAAAAGTTGGAATCGATTTATCAAAATGTAAAAAATCGTATTGAAAAACTGCAAGTTGATGTTGATAATTACGTTTATCACCCTGAAGAAAAGGTGCTGCAAGAGCAAAAAGTGCTTGACACAATACAGATTTTTCAGTTTGAAAAGCGATATAATTTCACGCACTTTCCACCTAAGGACTCGCTTGCTTTTGAAATTGCCGACAGAGAATATTTTGCGCTTGCCGACAGGTTTATTTTGCGTTTTTTGATGCAGGTAGAGGGTTTTGACGACAAACAAAATACTTTGCCAAATGCAAAAAATTTCCTTACCATAATCTACTCAGACGGCACGGAAAAAACAATGACAGGCAAAATCCACAGCGACAACAGATGGTATCGTTATACCTTTCAAATGCCTGTAAATGACTCAGTTGTGCCTGTGAAAATTCACGGGAACCTCTTTGATGGCGATGATATTATTCGCTCGTTAAAAATTGATTCGGCAAAATTAATCAGAATCTACAACGCTGAAAAATACCCGCTTTCCGATTCAATTAAAACAGTTTTGGGCGTTAATATTGAACCAAAAGACACAATAATAGTCGAACCAGAAATAAAAATGGACTTGCTTATAGAAAGACCAATTGAATTTCAGAATGCAAGGCGCGAAATGATGCACAGAAGAATGGACAACACGCAACTTATGAAAAAAGAGAATTAAAAATAAATAATATGAACTACAAAATTAAATTTTCATTAATTTTGCTTTGCTGTTTTTTGACGGCAAACGAACTTTTTGCGCAAAAATCTGAAAAAGAGACAATCGCAGAAATCGAAAAACGTTTTACGCAACTAAAAGGGGCGTATAGTTCCCGCTCAGCGTTTGTGCTTGCTGCGGAACGAAACTACATCATCGAAAATCTGAATTTTAGGGTGTTACACACCTTGCCGATTTACAAGGATTATGTGGAACATTGGGCAGGAATTTATCAATTTACAACGAATTCAAATGAGCAGTTTGCATCGCAGTTTAAAGATGATATTCTTAAAACGCTTGCCCGATTGGTAAGGCAAAAAGAGACCACCGCAGCCCAAAATTTGGCAAAGGACTTAATCACTTTTAACATTCAAATGGGCTTTGATAATAACGCTATTGAAATTGCAAAATATATGCAACGTGTTGATAGCGAATTTGTTAGCAAAGACAGAAATTTAAGCCGAATACTTACCACCGCGCAACTTTTGGAGTATAAAATTCCGCCTAAAATCGTTGGTTTAAAGGAAAATACATATAAAAACTCCTTGATAATTTTTATTAATTCCGATTGCGGCAACTGCCAAGATGAAGTTGATAAAATCATTAAAAACTACGATAAACTCACACAAAAAGGCATTCGCGTAATTTCCATTTCTGCCGATACAGACAAAGAAAGTTACGAAAAATATTCAGCAAAATTTCCTTGGAAAGATAAGTTGTGCGATTTTAAAGGTTTTGATGGCGAAAATTTTAATAATTTCGGTGTTGTCGGCACACCCGTACTTTTTTTAACTGACAAAGAAGGTAAAATTGTCAATAGTTTTGCGAGTTTTGAAGATATTTTTAAATAAAAATAACTTCTTAATCTCTTATTTTCAAAAAAAACGTAAATTTTTTATTAACTTTGCGCCCGAAAAATCATAATTTATAATTCATAATTAAAAGTTTATGAACTTTTTATCATTATTTGTATTGATACCTCTGCTAATGATGGGAGGCTTGTATCTGTCGAAAACGCGCAATCAAATTCGTGCTGTCAGTGTATTTGGCGCATCGCTGTTGATGATTTTGTCGGGCGTTTTAGTCTATCTCTACCTCTCGGCACGCGCTGCGGGCGACACTTCTGATATGCTTTTTAAAGCAAGCGTAATGTGGTATGAGCGTTTCAATATCAGTTATTCGGTGGGCGTTGATGGTGTGTCGGTAGCAATGCTGCTGCTTTCGTCAATCATTGTTTTCACAGGCATTTTCGCCTCGTGGAATATTGACCCGCTGCCAAAAGAGTATTTCCTGTGGTTTGCCCTGCTCTCTTCGGGCGTGTATGGCTTTTTCATTTCGACCGATTTATTCACGATGTTTATGTTCTACGAAATCGCGCTGATACCGATGTATCTGCTTATCGGCGTGTGGGGCAGCGGCAAAAAGCACTATTCGGCAATGAAACTAACGCTAATGCTGATGGGCGGTTCGGCGTTTTTGATGCTGGGCTTAATTGGTATTTACTACGGCTCTGGGGCAATGACAATGAATCTTTTAGAAATTGCTGCATTAAACAATATTCCTCTTAATTTGCAAATGTGGTTGTTTCCGCTTACCTTTTTGGGTTTTGGCGTTTTGGGCGCATTGTTCCCATTTCATACTTGGTCACCAGACGGACACGCGAGCGCACCGACAGCGGTCTCTATGCTGCACGCAGGTGTTTTAATGAAACTCGGCGGCTACGGCTGTTTCCGCGTGGCAATCTATCTTATGCCACAAGCGGCAGAACAACTTTCTTGGATATTTATTATCTTGACAGGAATTAGCGTTATCTACGGCGCATTTTCGGCTGTTGTTCAAACCGATTTAAAATATATCAACGCATATTCTTCCGTTTCGCACTGCGGTTTAGTGCTTTTTGCAATATTAATGCTTAATCAAACGGCAATGACAGGCGCAGTTCTGCAAATGCTCTCTCACGGCTTAATGACCGCTCTTTTCTTTGCATTAATCGGTATGATTTACGGACGAACTCACACTCGCGACATTCGCGAACTTGCAGGTTTGATGAAGATAATGCCTTTCCTTTCGGTCTGTTATGTGATTGCGGGTTTGGCATCATTGGGCTTGCCCGGACTTAGCGGCTTTGTTGCTGAAATGACAATTTTTGTAGGTGCATTCCAAGTTGATAGCGTTTTCCACCGCGTATTTACCATTATCGCTGTTAGTGCAATTGTAACAACGGCGGTCTATATTTTGCGTGTTGTTGGTAAAATATTGTTTGGCAAAGTAGAAAACGCACATTTCTACAAACTTTCCGATGCCGTGTGGCACGAGCGCGTTGCAACGGTTGTGCTGATTGTCTGCATCGCAGCACTTGGTATTTTCCCGTTGTGGATGTCTGATATGATTTCCGATAGTGTGGCAGTAGTTACAAATTTGTTTAAATAAATACTCACTTCTCGTTCCTCAATACTAAAACAAAATGGAAACAAGTAAAGGCGAAATAATTGTTCCTGTGGAACTGACCGAAATTTTGGCAACAGAGAACGAAGCATCTGAATTTTTCAATGGCTTGTCTGTTGGTTATAAACGCGGTTATTGCGATTGGGTAGGCGGTGCAAAAAACGAAATCACTCGCAGAACACGAGCCGAAAAGGCGTTGCTTATGTTAAAAAACAAACAAAAAACATTAAAAACAGTATAAAAATGGCTTGTGAAAATGTAAAAAATTGCCCTTGTCCAAAGACAACTTGCAGCAACCATAGCCACTGCTGTGCTTGCGTTCAAAACCACGTTACAAATGGCGGGTTGTCGTTTTGTTTGCGATAATGCCAAAGTGCCTTAGCACACAGATAACACAGATTTAACGGATTTACACAGATAAAAATAGAATAAACACGGACTTTTTATAAAAAAAATCCGTGTTTATCCGTCTAATCCGTGTTATCCGTGTGCTAAGGCACTTTCAAAATTTCGCATTCCGCATATCGCCTGTTTGCATAAATGCTTTGTGCATTTCAAAACATTTTTCGATATTCATAGGTGTGTGAGCCACAGGTGCAGATTTAAGATAATCTCTCAACATCTCTTTGTATTCGGGAGCAACGCATTTTTCGATTATTTCGTTAGCGCGCTGTATCGGCGATTTGCCGCGCAGGTCGGCGATACCGTGTTCTGTGATAAGAATTTTTACCGAATGTTCCGAATGGTCTTGATGCGACACCATAGGCACTATTGCGCTGATTGCACCGCCTTTTGCGGTCGAAGGACAGGTATAAATCGAAATGTAAGCAGCGCGGGTAAAGTCGCCCGAACCGCCAAGTCCGTTCATCATTTTTGTTCCCAAAACGTGCGTAGAATTGATATTTCCAAAAATATCGGCTTCCAAAGCGGTGTTTATTGTTATCAAACCAAGACGGCGCACAACTTCGGGATTATTTGAAAGTTCCTGCGGACGAAGAACTATTTTTTGTTTGAAAAAGTCCAAATTGCCATAAACTTCCTGCAATTTTTCGTTTGAAATAGTGAGCGAACAGCCACTTGCAAACTTTATGCGTTCCGATTTTATCAAGCCGATAACCGAGTCCTGAATAACTTCGGTGTACATTTCAAAAGCGGGAATATCGGGATTGTTGCCGAGCGAACCGAGAACAGCGTTTGCCACGTTGCCCACACCCGATTGAATTGGTAAAAATTCTTTCGGTATTCTGCCCGCTTTGATTTCGGCAGCAAGGAATTTAGACACGTTGTCGCCGATTTTCGCTGTAACCTCATCAACAGGAGTAAATTCGCCAACTTCGTTAGGTAAATTTGTATGAACTACGCCGATAATTTTTTCGGGTGCAACTTTAACATACGGCACGCCGCATCTGTCAGACACTTTATAAATTGGAATTGCCTCGCGCATCGGCGGGTCTTTCGGTTCGTAGATATCGTGCATTCCGCGCAATGTTTTTGGGTGCGCAGCATTGAGTTCCACAATTATATAATCAGCCAAACGGCAGAAAGTCGGCAGATTTCCAACGCCAGAAGTAGGTACAATTTCGCCGTTATCGGTCAAATCGCACGCCTCTACGATGCAAAATTTAGGTTTCTCCATAAAGCCGTAGCGAAGTTCCTGCGCAAGTGCCGAGAGGTGCATATCAAAATAGTGCGCCTCGCCGCTGTTTAACGCTTTGCGCGAATCTGCGGACGACTGGTAGGGCGTGCGGAATAGTATCGCTTTTGCACGAGCAAGCTCGCCGTCAAGCGAATCGCCCGAAGATGCGCCGGTGTACATTCCGATTTTGAACTTTTCGCCTTTTTTGTGCGCTGCTGCTGCACGTTTTGCTATCGCTGTCGGCACTACCTTTGGACAACCTGCTGCGGTAAATCCGCTAAAAGAAACAATGTCGCCGTTATTTACAAATTCGGCTGCCTGTTCTGCTGTTAAAACTTTGTAATTCATAAAGAAATATTAATTTTAGATTTTGATTATCAGATATTTAGTTGTTTAAAGATTACGTTGCAAAATTACTACTATTTTACTATTTAACAAAATTTTTTTATCATAAAAATTCATAATTTATAATTCATAATTTATAATTAATTCGTACTTTTGCAAAAAATTGGAAATGAATAGAAATAGTGCGCTTGTGGTTTTTAGCGGTGGGCAGGACTCATCAACTTGCTTGTTTTGGGCGAAAAAGAACTTTGAAAATGTTTTTGCCATCTGTTTTGATTATGGACAAAAGCACGTTGTAGAGATAGAGCAGGCAAAAAAGATTGCCGAAATTGCCGATGTGCCGCTTAGAATAATGCAAATACCGTTTATCAATCAACTTTCGCACAATGCTTTGACTGATTCTTCGGTAAAAATGGACGCAGAGAAACCAAAAAACTCGCTACCGAATACTTTTGTACCGGGCAGAAATCTGTTTTTTCTGAGCATTGCAGCAGTTTATGCACGCGAAATTGATGTGAAAAATATCATTACAGGCGTGTCGCAAACCGATTTTAGCGGTTACCCCGATTGCCGCGATTCGTTTGTCCGCTCGCTCAACGTAACGCTCAATTTGGCAATGGACGAGGAGTTTGTAATTCACACGCCGCTAATGTGGCTCGACAAAGCGCAAACGTGGCAACTCGCCGATGAACTCGGAGTGTTTGAACTCGTGCGCGACTATTCGCTAACCTGCTACAACGGCATTGTGGGCAGCGGTTGCGGTACTTGCCCTGCTTGCAAGTTGAGGCAAAAGGGGTTGGAAGAGTATTTAGGAGTTAGGGGGTAGGAATTAGGAGTTAGGATTTTTTTAATCATTAAAAAACAATCAAAATGAAAAAGATAATTTTATTTTTAATGCTATTGACTTCGTTGTCAGCACTTGCTCACCAAGACAAATACATAGTAGTTGAAAAAAGCAATGTGAGTATTACAATAAAAGTTGGTTATGAATCATCGTGGGAACTTCTCATAGTAGAATCGTATGCTGAAATAATAAATAATTTTATAAGAGAAATTGATTTTTTTACAGAAAAGGTATTTATTCTGTTTGACGAAGATTATTGTTTTTTTTATGACGATTCATATCATATTGGCTATAGCGATTTTAGCCCATATTTTCCTTTTCCTTGTAATTATTATTTTGGTATGAACTTTTTTAATGCACACGAAGTTCTTGATATAAGAATCTCAACAAAATATTTCAAATTAAAACCTTTATTGCAATTATTGGAATTTGGGTTACAAAATAAAAATCAAATTATAGATAAAGGAAAAATTTTTAAAAGTAAAATACAAAAATCTGAAACGGCAAGCATAATAGATTCTATTCTGCAAAGCAAATCAGGCAATTTAATAAATAAGTATCTTTCTAAAAAAATAATTTTTAACGATATTCCTAAAACATTGACACAGAAAAATATTAAATTTTTCTTACAAAATGATTCTATAGTTTTTATTGACAAAAATGGTTCTGAAATATTAAAAATATCAACTATAAACTCAATCAGTTATGAGCCAAAAACAGATTGTTTGTTTATCTTTAACACAAACAAGAGTTTCTATTTTATTAATAAAAATTTAAAATCAAATAAAAAACAATATGATTTGCCGTTTGAATTTCGTTGTATAGAAGCAATATGGATAGAATATGAAAAAAATAGATATAAATTAGAAAAAGATATGAGATGGAGAGATATTGATAGCAAAAGGGAAGGTACTGATTGGGTTTATTTTGATGAGATAAATGGTATTACCAAAGTAAAATGAAAATTTTGAAAAAACTAAAACACATATTGCCTCTGCTGTTCGTGCTGATTTCGATAGGAATCGCCGCGCAAATTCCTGCGGGCTATTACTATATCGCAGACGGCAAAAGGAAAAACGAACTCAAAAGTTATTTGAGCGTGATAATTTCGCAAATGCAACCGCTAAATTATGGCAGCGGAGAGGGCAGAACTTGGCAGGGTTTTTATTACGCAGATAGAAATCCCGACAATTCGGTAATTGATATGTATTCGCCGATTGTGCGTTATTTTCCCGAAAATTACGGCAGTATAAGCGGAATGCACATCGAACACTCTTTGCCGAAAAGTTGGTGGGGAGGACGTCAAAATAACGCATACAGGGATTTGTTCCATCTATACCCTGCTGACGGAGTTACAAACTCCACGAAAAGCAATCTGCCTTTGGGCGAGGTCTATTCCGCAACTTTCAATAATGGAATGACAAAAGTTGGTTTGAATGGTTTTTCATATTACATCGGTAGAGTTTTTGAGCCGGCGGACGAGTTTAAGGGCGATTTTGCGCGTTCATATCTTTATATGTCGGTGGCGTATGAAAATTTTGGCATATTGGGCTATTGGCAATCGCCGATGATGAACAACAACACCTACCCTGTTTGGCAAAAATGGGCTATTGATTTGCTGCTCAAATGGCATCGCCAAGACCCTGTGAGCGAAAAGGAACGCACACGTCAAAAGGTGGTCTTTCAAATTCAAGGCAACAGAAATCCATTTATTGATTTTCCAGATTTGGTTGAATATATTTGGGGAACAGATACGAATAATATTTATCGTTTTCCTGTTGAAACACAGCCGTTTATGGTGCGACCAACTCGTTGGGATAAAATTGATTTTGGCGTTGTAATGCAGAGCAATCAAGACGAAGGAAAGCAGTTTCAAATTTGGGGTAGAAATATCACAGGCAATATCAATTTATCAATAAAAAATGCTTCGCCCGCTTTGGAACTTTCGCAAAGTGTGGTAACAGCCGCGCAGGCAAATGCTTCAAGAACAATTAATATTTGGCTTAATGCGCAAAACACAGGCAGTGTTATCGACACTTTGGTTATTTCTGGCGGCGGACTTGCAAACACAATTTATGTGCCTATTAATGCGATAATTTCGCCCGATTTTATGGTGTTAAGACCTGCCGAAACCACTACCACAACAGCATCTTTGGCTTGGATGAACGATTTTAGCGCAAATTCATACACAATAAGGGTTTTTAGAAACACCGCAAAATCGTCCGACCTCTTTTTTTCTGGCTATATTGAGGGGTCAAGTTGGAACAAGGGCTTTGTAATTTATAATAATACAGGTCGAAATATTGATTTGTCGAAATACAACATAAAAAAACAGACAAACGGCACAGGCGATTTTAGAAATGAACTTAAACTTATCGGTACCTTGGCTGACGGACAAAAATACGCGCTTGTTCATAGCAGCGCAGCACAAAGTTTGAGAGATATTGCCGATAAAGTTGTCTCTTCAACCGAAAGCACCATTATGAGTTTTGACGGCAATGATGCAATAGCGCTTTATCACAACGGCGTTATGATTGATATGATTGGAATAGAGAATGACCCGATTTTTTGGGGACAAAATCTTTCGTTGAGAAGAAAATACAACATAATTCACCCAACAACTGAATTTTCGTTTGACGAATGGGATATTTTGCCGATTGATGATTTTTCACCTGCTGTAAGTCATTCGGCAGCAACATTTAGCGATGTCCTTTTTAACGAATATTCAACAAGTCCCAGTCAAAATAATTTTATCACTATAACAAACCTAAGTCCGCAGACACAATATATTTACGAAGTGCGAGCAAACAGACAACCAATAAGCAGCAGTATTACAAGTGTTAATCGTATGGCTTTCCGCACAAAACCGCTCGAAATACCCTTTGCTCTTGAAGCCACAGACATAGATGAAACCTCTTTTACGGCAAATTGGGAAGATGTTGAGGGTGCGCAAGGTTATCGACTTGACGTTTTTCAAGCGACAGCAAGCGAAACAGAGGGTTTTGATGGAATGAGCGGAACAACAAACTATCCAAGCGGTTGGAGCGGGAACGGAAATGCCTCCTATTATACAAGCGTAGCGAATAGCGGACAAAATATTCCGTCTTTTTCATTTACCACAAATAATAGATGGCTGCAAACAAAAACTTACCACGCGCCTGTTGCAAAATTGAGTTTTTGGTACAGATTTCCCACAGGTGCAAATTCGAATTTAATAGTTCAAGGTAATAAAGGTGGCACAGAATGGTTTGATATTCAGACAATTAATCAGCAAAACACGGCTGCACAAACTGCAATTTTTAATTTTGATACAGAAGATAATTTTAAAGCGTTTAAATTTACTTTAAACAAACCAACAGGGGGTGGAAATTTGGCTCTTGACGATGTTTCAGTAGAATTTGACACAACTTATATTCTTCAAAATCAAATAGTTAATGGCACAAATTATTGGATTAATAATCTGACTTTGGGTGAAACATATTTTTATCGCGTAAAATCGTATTATCAAACAATAATGTCCAATTTTTCAGATGAAATTTCG
>Ga0209737_10002978_pt1 | contig 11823 bp, 5 predicted proteins | sample TergutCu122P3_FD_187284 | JGI IMG/M metagenome (GOLD analysis project Ga0209737, IMG submission 187284) | Cubitermes ugandensis P3 segment gut microbial communities from Kakamega Forest, Kenya - Cu122 P3 (SPAdes) (version 2) | ecosystem: Host-associated > Arthropoda: Insects > Digestive system >...
CGCACAAATTCCGCTTTTGATACGCTATTTTGTTCAAAAAGTTTTTCAATTGCCGAAAAGTTGAGCGCTGCCTCTTCAAGCATTCCCGTCGCCTGCCTTAAATTTGCCGCCTGAACGGAATTTTCCAGCGTAAGCAGAATTTCGCCCGCTCTGACGCTTTTTCCGAGTTCCGACCTGTCGGAAACAATATCGCCCGCCGCCTGAGAATAAATTGTCGCTTTCTGAACTCCCCGAAGCATAACCGACGACACTATATTGCCTTGAATTTCTTCTTTTTGGGCTACGATAACATCTACGGGAAACGGCTCTCTGACGATTATCTCTTCCTGTTTTTTCTCACAAGCCGAAAATAAAACAAGAAACACAAACGCAAATATTTTAATTCTCATAATTACCTCGTTTTTTTACGATTAAAAATACTATTTGCAGAACAGGTAATAAAAACAATTTACTAAAAAAACGCATTTTAGGCATTAAAAACAAAAATAATGTTACATATCGTTTGTGGAATAAAATATTTTATGGTGGGAATGCAGGAATGAAAACACTCAAAAGGGAGGTTTTTTGGACAAAATTAAAGGTGTTTCTATCGGGCTTGGGCTTTCATTACTTTTATGTTCGCCGCTTTTTGCCTCGATAAACGTGATGTTGGCGGCGCACGAGACCGACAGTGCCAGAATTGAGGCGCTTGAACGTAATCTGCCGTTTTTAGAGGCAAAAGTTGCTTCAACACTGAGAGATGGGGCATCAACCCCTGTTTCGTTCGACGGAATATTGCAACTTCGTTCGCAGTTTCATAGTTACTGTAACTTGGCGGATTCTTCGTGGTTGTATTTGACACGGCAGGGATTCACCCTCAATCAAGACCAGCCGTTTTTGCGCCTGGGAATGACTGTGTCGCCGGGAAGAAATACGATTCTCTGGTCAACCATCGGCTTAAACGCATCGTTTCCGGGATATAATACACACCACTTTTTAACTAACGAATCGGGCTGGCATTACGATTTTCAGCACCACAGCAGCGGAAGCGCGGGGCGCGGAGTAATCGCCTACGAGGACTTGAACGCCGGATTTGCGATTCGTTCGCGGGCAGCAAGTTTTATGCTCAAAATGGGAAGCATGAACTGGACGGAGGCGTCGCCGCTTTCTATTTGGGCGGGGTCTAAAAAAGCGTTTGCATGGGAGCGTTTCGCATACGAACTCGAACAGCCGATTTCAAGTTATTTCAACTACAAATTAGCAAGTTCGGAGCAGGTCGGGCGCGGTTTCTGGAACAAACAGCCGTTTCAGGGAATCGACTTTTCGGTAATTGATTTACCCGGAGGGCTTCGCGGATTTTTCCTTTACGGCGTAGGGAATCCCTTTGACAAAAACCAGCGTTACCACATGGATATGTCTATGGATTTGGGATATGCCGCCGACGGCGATAATCAACCTTCCGTAGTTATGTCGGGTATCGGCGATTCTTACCGCAAATTTCTTTTCTACCGCTTGAGCAAGCAAATCAAAAACAAAGACATCACTTTCGGCATAAACAACGGATTTACCCGTTCCAACCCCGATGTTGCTTTCGCATCTTATGAGTGGGGCGCGCTGTTTAATCAAAGATTTGACATCGGTCGCTACGGCTCGGAATGGAATTATGACGGTAGCAAAATTATTCTTAAAAATTCCGAAGATTTGAGATTGCTTGACAGTATGTATAATAACAGAGGCACTTATCGAAGAGATAATTTGAGTATAATCTCTCTCGGAGAAGGTTTTTTAATTGAGCCGAATGTTCTGTCTATTGACGGAAGAGGAAGTATCGGAAGAAATTTCAGATTCGGTTTTGATGTGGGCGCTTCCTGGCTTGACACGCATTTTATAAGGATTGACCCTCTTTCATACGGACCTGCGAATAATGACCCCAGTGCCGACTTGTATAATTCTGTTGTCGGACCCACCACACACCCGGGAACACAATACAACACAGGGCATATTTTAGACCAAAGAACCGTAACAAGTGCGCCTGCTTTTGCGACTTATGGAAGTTTAAGTTATGATTTCAAACGAATAAATTCGAGTTTGGAAATGTTTTGGGGAGGCGAAAACTATTATGCTCCGCATTCCATGATAAGCACAAGTGATGCGTTTTTTCCTTTCGGCTCCAATATGCTCGGCTCTTCAACCTTTTTGAATGCAAGCGGAGCGGAGTATATGAAAAACTCACGCGCTCTTAAACTTATGCTTGAACCGAAAACCCCGTCATGGCACGGATATTTGAAGTTCGGTTACGGATTGGTTTCGCAAAACAACAAATCGCGTGATATTATCGCTTTGCCTTATCGCCTTAACGGTGCAACGCTTCAACACACAACCAATCACTGGTATTCAAGGTGGGGCTCGGGAACCGTTACGGAAACCAACGCTTTCACGGCTCATCAGAACGGTTTCAATCCCAATACCGTTAACAATGCCCCGCAAACGCTTGCCAAACACAGACAAAACCGCTTCGGCGACCAAAGTTTTATTGCCCCTTCTGCTCCGCATATCGGCGGATTGCGCTTGGATTTTGACGGAGCAAGCGAAATATTTGTTCCGTTTAAGACAGCAGAACAGGCGATATTTAACTATTTCTCCGGAAGCACGGTTGTGGGCACAAAGCGTGATTTGCAAAATATTTGGCATTCGGCAGGTGCATACGGAAACAGTTATTCCTACACGGTTGACGAGCACGCATTTTTGAATCCTAATACGAGCGGCAAAAGTCAGTTTTCCAACATGATTAACTACATAAATACGCTTAACGGAGGATTTGGTGTAAGAGTAAACGGAACACAATTCTACAGTATTGACACGGAAAGCATTTCGCCCGATGGAAAATCTGCTTATGTTATTATTAAGGACACAAACGGAACGGAAATCACTAGAGAATATACTGCAATTACAAGCGAAAGCGGATTTGTTCCCGAAAACATCAAAAAAAGTTTTGATTTCAATGTTGACTGGGCAATGAACATCGCAAAATATGTCGGATATAGAAACGACTTGTTTTTGTCGCTGTATTACCAACTCAACGGAGTTACCAGAAAATTCCAACCGCTCGCGTTTCAGTCCGATGCCGACAGCGATGTTTTGCTTGTTTCGCATTATTTGAGAACAGAGCCGACAATCGGAATAACCCGCAGATTTTACATTACAACGCTTTTCGGCTTTGAAAGATGGTTGAGCGGACATACTTGGGTAGGCGAATTTGAAGGAGTAGCCAATAACAGCGGACTTCCAAACTTCCAAACATCTGACAATGGTGCTGCGGGCGGCTACAAACTCACGGGAATCAGACAAAGCGAGTTGGAAACCACGGATTTGGCTTGGGGTGTCGGTTTTGACTGGGATATGATGAAGAGGGTATCTTTGCACGGAAGATACAAATGGTTGAGACATTCAGATAAGAATTTGCCGTTTAATGATTTTACGGGCAATGTTGTTTCACTTGAATTAAAAGCGTTTTTCTAATAGAGAGGGTTAAAGAATTATGAAAAAAATGAAATTTGTTTGTTCCGCTTTGCTGGCTTGCGGATTGACGAGTGCGGCTTGGGCGGGTTTGGAGCCGATTAAGGGAAGCACAAGCGAGCGGCTTGATTCGCTCGAAGCGAAAACGCAAAATGTTTTTGCCAAGGCGGGAATTCTCTTCGGAGGAGAATTTTATGCTCGTGCGTTGGGGTCAAAAATTGACGGAAACATTACAAAAGGTGAAGATGCCGAGGGTAATCTAAGTAACGCCACGGTAGCAAAAACAAGCGAAAACCTGCTTTATACGGGACTTGACTTGAGTATTGAAGCGCGCCCGCTTGACGCAATCGGCGGAATTGCGATTATCCGCATGCATCAGGACTGGCGTAATATGTTCGGCGCTATGGCAAATCCGCTTACTCTTCGCTGGATTAGCGTTGAAGGTAACGCGAAAAATCTTTTGACTTACAACATCGGCGATTTCAGACAAAAATACACGCCGCTCACGGTTTGGACACCGGAGCCCCAAATTATGTTTGAGCCGACAATTTTTGCCCGTCAGCGCGAAATAGCAATGGGCGAAGAATTTTTGGGCGGCAACAGCAGAGTTATGCAGGGCGCAAATTTTAATTTCGGCGCAAGAGTTGCAGACGGATTGCAGGAACTCAGAATCGGCGCATTTGCAAGCCGTTTGCGTCAGACGGGAGAAGAAAGGTCTGAAGACCTTATGTCGATTGCTCCGTCGGTAGCGAGCAGTTACGGCGTTATGATGGATAGATTTGCAACTGCGGTTAATACGGATATGGTGTTTGTTCCCGGAACGCAAGTCGGCGGAACATTTTTACATGTCGGCGATGCAAAACGCACCTCAAGCCGTAGTGATTTACAAACCGACAGTGTCGCAACCAGCAACTCAATTTTCGGCGGACGGTTGAGAATCGGTACGGAATTGTTCGGTGTTGATGCAAAAACTATGAATATTGGATTGGGCGGCGAATTTGTAAGTTCTAATTATGGCTTCGGTAAAAAAGTCGAGGTCGAAGACGGCGAAGATTATTTTGGAAAAGGAACGATTTCCGGCACAGCGCTCAAAGCAAATTTGGACGGTAAATTCAATTTCGGACAAAACGGCTTAAATCTAAATATCGGTTTTTTGACGAACGAACAAAATTTTCGCAACGAATTGGCACAAAGTCCGGCATTATTCCACAGGACGATTCTTAACACAGCACTTTTAAGAGAAAACAGAGACCCATTCAACACTTTTGACGCTCTTTACACAAGCGTTTTCACTTATATGCCCGGAGAAGGCGAATATAGAAGTTTAGAAGGTGAAATTGTAAGAACGGGAACAAAACAGCCGATGAGAAAATCCGCCTGGACTCGCAGCACACTTACTTGGGACGAAATTGTAAACCACCCCGGACTTATTGAGCAAAATTTAAGCGGTGCACTGCCTCTCGGCGAAGCGACTCCGAACAGAAGCGGACTTGTCGCGGATTTCGGCTTGGATTTCTTCAACAGAGCGATTTTGCTCGCCGGTAATGCGAGATTTTTGAATGACCACCAGAGAGATACGATTTTCATAAATTGGGAAAATGAAGAAGTTTCGCAAAAAAGACAGGAGTTTATGGAATTCGGCGGCGGTGCTTCGGTCAATATCGCAAAACTCGGCGACTGGTGGGCTTATCCGTTTATTCTTTCGGGAAGTTACAGACAAACAACCGTTGATAATTTCGGAGGTTTTGCAGGACAAACAAACAATATTTCGTTCATAAATGCAGGAATGTATTGGAAATTCTGGAAACGTTTGGCGCTTATGGGCGGTTATCAAGTCATAGACAGTGAGGCAAAATTTACTGATGGTAAAGAATCTATCACTCAGTCGCAATGGGCGACAGGACTTGAATACACGGTTGCGGAGGGCGGCGTGTTGAATGCGACTATCGGACAAGTAAAAGTTGAACACTCTACAAGTGACAAAGACCTGAACGCAGAAGTAATTGCAGGTAATTTCAAGTCGCTTCGTCTTAATTTGAATTTGACGGTGAAATTCTAAAACGGGGGCTGAATGATAAAAAATAAAAGAAATATTTTCTTCGCTGCAATGCTGTGTGCGGTTTCGTTGGTTTTTGCGAGAATCCAGCCGCTTCCGGAAGTTGTTGAGGCGAGAGAAGCGAAAGCAAGATTGGTGGAAGCGCAAAAGCCCGACAGGAGCAGTTTTGTGTTTTTCAGAGAAAATTTTGCATCGGGCGGATATTCTTACGTTTACGGCGGAAATACGCGCATATTTATTCCCGAAGAATCGGGACATATCGGCGAAGTGGCAGTCGTTTTTGAATTAGACCCCGTTGATTACGCGGGCGGCGCGATAGTTCTTTGGGGAACAGAATACGATTTGACTGATGTTTTTCCGACGGGCGCGCTTGAATTTTGGATTAAAGGCGAAAGCGGCGGCGAAATCGGACACGTCGGCTTGGCGGACAACGAAATGGTCGATGGAATTAAAACGCAGGTTTTAGTCAGTTTCGACAGATACGGCGGAATTAAGCCCTATTGGACGCACATGTCGATTCCTTTGGCGGATTTGGGTCGTCGCGGCAGTTACTGGAACGCGCGTACGCAGTCCCTGATAAACAACTATTTTAAGTGGGGCAATGTCAAAGAATTTATTGTTACCACCCCCAGAGGCGCAAACAAAAAGTTCAAAATTTGGCTTGACGATATTAAAATCGTGAAAGACCGCTATCCCGAACCGAGCAATCTCTGGGACCCGTATTGGGACGAAATTGTTGAAGTAATTCCGCCTGTTCCCGCCACACCGGGCGCCGATGTTAACGAACTTACGATGATTTACGAAAGAGGAGTGGTAAGAGAGCCGCAAAGAACATCTGCTTACGGCGGAAGAACGGTTTTCGGTCAGCAAACCGCCGAGGGCTCCGATGTTGCGAACGTTTTGGCGTTTTATCTTGACGGAGTTGAGTTTTCGGGAGTTACCTTTAACTGGGGCAGAAATATTGATTTCAGAAATCTTCGCAATAACAGCGGCGGTATCGCATTTTGGGCAAAAGCGGTTCAAGGCGTAACACAGGTTTTTATCGGTCTTAACGATAACAAAGGCGACGGGAAAAGTGTCGGAACTACGGTAAATCTTAACGATTTCGGAAATCTTGACACGGGCTGGAATTATTTTATGATTCCGATTAAGGAATTTTCCGACGACGGCAGTTTCTGGGACGAAGCGACAAACTCCTCAAAACCCGGAGTTGTTGACTGGAGCAGAATTAATTCGTTTTCGATAACAAGCAACAGATTTGTCAATCGTATTCGTGTTGAAGACCCCGTAAAACTGTTCGTTTCGCGTGTTGCGCTGATAGAAAAGGTTCCGGGATACATCGACCCCGACATTTTCTGGGACGCTTTCCAATCGGACGCGCCTGATGTTATGATTAACGACTTTGAGGGCTCCGTCGGCGAAGAGTGGATGGCTATAAGCGGCGAGGGTTCCGCGATTTCGGTGCGCCAATTTGTTCACAGCGACCGCAATTTGCGTGACAAATACGGCAGAGCACACCTTGCAATAGATTGGTCGAACAACGACTGGGCAATGGCGAATTTGGCACTCGGACGCAGAAACGTATCGCCCGAACTCAGCAACTGGTCAGGACATTCCGCCGTTGCGTTTGACGTGTTCTCTAATCGCGACGAAGAAAGAATGGCTGTAACGATAGGCGACGGAAACAGGCAGGAATGGATGGCTATTGTAACCCTTAATCGCGGTTGGAATGAAGTAGTTGTTCCGTTCAGAAGATTCAGAAAAATGGCGTATCAACCACCGGAAGCGGTTTCTTCCAACCGACTTGAACTCGGCAGTGTTTGGGAAATGGGTTTCCGTCCGTTGGAAATGGGTGTTGTAAGTCAGACGCTTATCGACAACGTCAGAATAACGCAGGAGCCGAAGAGATAATTCAGGATTTTCGGCAAAATAAAAGATGGGCGAGAAATTTCTCTCGCCCTTTTTTGTGAAAAAGGATAAATATGTGGAAAAAAAAGGTTTTGCGCGCCGGTAAAGTTCTTGAAGTCGGTGCAAAAAAAATAAAAGTGGAGTTGTTTTCAAAAGAATTGCCCGCAGTTTGTCAAACAAAGGGCTGCACCGCGTGCCTGTCCTATTCGCCGCAAACCGTAAGAAATTACCGCAAAAATGATTTTGAAAACGATGTGCTTGTCGGAGACGTCGTTAAAGTTGGGGCGTGGCAGATAAACGACGGCACGGCTGCCGCCGCACTTTTTATGATTCCGATTCTGTTCTCGGCGGTTTTTTATCATATTTCCACTGTTGCCGGAGTTTCGCAAGAAAGTATTTTATCAATATTCTTTGCTGTTTTGGGAGGAATATTCGGCTTTGGAATTACCGTGTCTTTAGATAAGATTTTCAGAAAAATTAACCCCACAAAAATTTTTAAGGAATAAAATATGAAAGAACGTTTAGATGAAATTTATGCAAAAATAAACGAATACGATTCTGCGTATTACGGCAGAGGGATTTCACTTGTTTCCGACCAGGAATATGACAAACTTTACAGGGAAATGCTTGATTTGGAAGAGAAATTTCCGCTCTTCAAATCGCCGAATTCACCGAGTTCGAGGGTCGGAAGCGACTTGACGGGCGGGTTTGCGAAGGTTGCCCACAAAACAAAAATGATGAGTATCGACAATTCTTACAATGAAAACGATGTTCGCTCGTGGCTAAATCGACTTTACGAATTATGTGAGACGCAGGAAATTTCTGTTTGCGGCGAATTGAAAATCGACGGCGTTTCCTGCTCGTTAATCTACGAAAACGGAAAATTAGCCCGTGCAATAACTCGCGGGGACGGCATTATCGGCGACGATATTACGGCAAATGTCCGCGCAATAAAAAGCATTCCGCTTGAAGTCAAGAAAAACGGAATTTTTGAAATTCGCGGCGAATTGTATATGAAATTTACCGACTTTGAAGCGCTGAACAAACAAATGGAAGAAAACGGAAAAGCAACTTTTGCAAATCCGCGAAATACCACCGCAGGAACAATAAAATCGCTTTCACCGAGAGAGGTTGCCAATCGAAAAATTTCGTTTTTTTCGTATTATTTATTCGATTATTCGGTTGCTGAAGCAGTTGAAGCAGCCAAAACAGAAACACAGGTTCGGCATTTGGAAAAATTGGCGGCACTCGGATTTTCGGTAGTGGAACACAGTAAAGCGCTTGAAAATTACGATGAAATAATTGCATTTATTGAAGAATACCGCGAAAAACGCAAAGCCCTCCCCTATCCGATTGACGGAATTGTTTTCAAATTGAACGAATTACTCTTTTATGAAAAAGCGGGAACGACCGCAAAATCTCCGCGCTGGGCAATGGCTTTCAAATACGAAGCCGAGCAAGCGGAAACGATAATCAAAGAGATTGATTTGCAAGTCGGACGAACGGGAATTATTACGCCTGTCGCAAGATTTGAGCCGATAGAACTTTCGGGAACGCGGGTGAGCAATGCGTCGCTACACAATTTTGACGAAATTTCACGGCTTGAAGTTGATGTCGGCGCAGTTGTGAAAGTTGAAAAAAGCGGCGAAATTATCCCGAAAGTTGTGGAAGTCGTAAATAAAACGGGGACAATTTTTCCGACGCCGACAAAATGTCCGGTTTGCGAAAGTGAAGTTATGAAAATCGGCGAAGAAGTAGCAATTCGCTGTTCCAACAAAAATTGTCCTGCCGTGAAAAGAGCGTTTTTTGAGTGGTTTATATCGAAAAATGCAATGAATATTGACGGAATGGGTCCTGCGATTGTTGAGCAAATGCTGCAAAGAAATTTGGTTTGCGATGTCGCCGACATTTTCGCGCTCAACAAAAACGATTTTCTTCTTTTGGAAGGAATCAAGGAAAAATCGGCGATAAATTTATTTACGGCAATTCAAGCAGCGAAAAACAGCGGACTCTCAAAGGTAATTTCGGCTGTCGGAATTCCGCTCGTGGGTAACCAAACGGCAAAACTTATTGCTCGAGAATTTAGAAATTACGAAAATTTGAAACTTGCCAAAATCGACGATTTATTAAAAATCGGCACTGTCGGAGAAGAAATAGCGAAATCGGTCGTAGCATTTTTCGCCGATGAGGAAAATCAAAAATTATTCGATAAATTTGCAGAATCCGGCGTTTCTCTCAAAGAAGATGTTCGCGAAAACACAGGCGAATTATCGGGGAAAACAGTTGTTTTAACCGGAACACTCGGCAAATTTACTCGCGAAGAAGCAACGGCGATTTTGGAAAAACACGGCGCGAAAATTGCCGGCTCGGTGAGCAAAAAGACGAGTTTGGTAATAGCGGGCGAAAACGCAGGCAGCAAATTGGATAAAGCAAAAGAATTAGGCGTTGAAATAACAGGCGAAACTTACTTGGAAGAATTGAGAAATATGTGAAAAGTGCCTGATTCAGACACTTTTCACAGTTCTATCAAATTTATCTGTTCACTCCCAATCTTGCGGAATATGTGTAAACTCTCCCCTTTCGGTCTTTCACTTCGGCGATTACCAAATACGTTCCGTTGGCGACAAAGCGTCCGGCACTGTTGGTTAAATCCCACACCGCTGGGACACGGCGCGTCGTGCTCATCCAAACAACGTTACCCGTCATATCGTAAACTGCGATTTTCGTTTCGACCGCTTTCTCGTCGTTTGGAAGGATTACGCTGATTTCCGCTCTTTCCGAAACGATATTTTGCGCAAATCTTATACCGTAACGGCTGTCGCTCGAAGTAACGTCACGGATTGATGTCGCACCGCCTTCGCCTACTCTGAAAACGATTTCTACGATTGCATCGTCCGGAATTTGGAACGCGTTTTGGCTTAATTGGAAAGTTCTCAATTCAAGACCTGCGGCATCAAAAGCATTGGCATTAGCAGCAGCAGTAGCGATAGCGCCGGTAGTTGTAACCGGATTTACCGTGCCGATTGTTGACGCCACCAACCAACGAGCGGGTGCTGCCGCCTGAGTGGGCATAGCGGTGGTTACAGCAGTTCCGTTTACTCTGATTGAGTGTATGCTTACCGGCTTTCTGGCAGGATTGACTGTCAGCGTAGGTTGTGCAAGGTATATATCTCTGTGACTCGCGTGCAATGCACCGGTTCCGCCTTCGGGCCAAGCAGGAAGCGTGAGTGTATGATACGCATCGACCGTTATGTCAAACTCAATGCTTGCCTCTCTTACTGCGTTATTAAAGCCCACCCATTGCTCTGGGGTAGAAGCCGTAAAGAGGTAAACAAATCCGACAGCCGTTTTTTCCGCCTCATCACTTGCGTTTACCGTCAAAGTGGCAATGTCTGACGCGACATTCGACTGCGCGGTGTTTGAAGCACGAGCGCGGAACTGCATTCCGTTTTGCGCAAGTGTAGCCGTCTCCAACGTATAAGACAAGCCCGTTGCACCGGTGATGTTAGCCCAAGTGCCTGAAGAATTCGGACGGGACTGCCACTGGATTGTGGGCGTGGGGCTGCCTTCAACTGCTACGGTAAATATTGCGTTCTGTCCGACCGATACGGTTTTGCTGACCGGTTGCTCCGTGAACGAAGGCGCTATAAGCGCAGCACCAACCGTAAGAGTAGCGGCGTTTGAAGTAACGTTGCCTTGAGAGTTCGTCACAATAACGCGGAATCGGTGGTTATTTTGGGCTATCGTAGCATTTGTTATTGTAAGCGATGCGTCGGTTTCGTCTTCAATGGGAGCCCACGTGCTTCCGTTATTCGTGCTTAATTGCCATTGGAACGTTGGCTCGGGATTGCCTGTGGCTACCACGGTAAATGTCGCGTTTTGCCCTGCCGTAATGCTTTGGTTTGTCGGCTGAGTCGTGATTTCGGGCGCGAAGAGTATCGGAGTCGCCGTGGTTACCGTGAAGTTTGCGCTAACCGACGCGGTTGTGCTGTTGCTACCGGTTACGTTAAACGTCCGATTATGCGCCCCTGCCGCAAGTCCTGCGTTCGGACGTACCGTGAATGTTCTGAAAGTCCCGGGTGTCATAGCAGACGTCCAGTTGGCACCTGCCGTCAAGGTATAACCCGTTACCGCAGGCAAGGCGTTCAACGTTACGTTAGCGTTTCCGTCATTGGTAACGGTTACCGTTTGCGCCGCGGGCTGTGTGTATGGCGTTTCCAAAGAGCCGAAGTTTAGCGTAGATGGCGACACGATGATGGCGTGTATCGGCTGCGTTACCGCAAAGTTCGCATTGACACTTACGCTTGTGTTGTTGCTGCCGGTTACGTTTATTGTTCTGTTATACGTCCCTGCCGCAAGTCCCG
>Ga0209737_10002979_pt1 | contig 11821 bp, 6 predicted proteins | sample TergutCu122P3_FD_187284 | JGI IMG/M metagenome (GOLD analysis project Ga0209737, IMG submission 187284) | Cubitermes ugandensis P3 segment gut microbial communities from Kakamega Forest, Kenya - Cu122 P3 (SPAdes) (version 2) | ecosystem: Host-associated > Arthropoda: Insects > Digestive system >...
ATTTCATCTTTCCCGTCTCCATTAATATCTGCAATAATTACGTGGTATTTTGGTGGCGACCGAAGCGTGTTATTCTCCGGTGTTGCAATTAATTGAGTCATAACTTGCGTGTGGTGGGTATATTCCAAATTCCCTATTCCGGTGTGCAACAGCCATTGCTTAGCGCTGGTATATACAAGTGCATCTTTAATGCCGTCGCCATTAAAATCGCCATAATATACATGATGGTAAACGGTTGGGAAACCGGAAGTTTTAATCAAATTAAATCCATCCTTGTATTCATACGTAAAGGATTTATTATCAAGTACAAATTGAAAGTTGTCTCTTCCATCTCCGGTTAAATCTGCAATATAAATATTAAAAGGAGTGGCTGAACTCCCCAAATTAATATAAAATTGATTCTTCATATATCTGTCATACATTACATACGTTTTGTTATTGCTACTGCAAAGAAACAACATAGTTAGCCCTTCGCCAAAATTTCCAAAATATAGTCTCTGAAAAGAATAAAAAGCTCCAATTTCGCTCATTTTGGGATATGGAGAAATGGAAGAATCAAAACTTATGCTCCAGAAGCGCCACCTATACAAGGAATTTACTACTTCTCGCTCTCCAATAATGAGTTCGTCTCTTCCGGTTGAGTTAATGTCATAAGCGTAAAGGTTACATGAACGAATACCGGAACTATTGTAAAGTGGGGCATGTGTACCTTGTTTTTCAAAAACAAAGGTGTTATTTGAAGGATTATACAAATAGAGTTGCCATACATTTTGCCCGTTTCCTATACCATAAACAACCACATCGGAGTGTCCGTCTCCATTAAAATCGCCAACAAGAGTAGTACCTTCGGGAAACCCTCCAACTTGAGGCGTTTCTATGGCTGTGTTCTGAGCTCCCCACACCACCTTTGTTGCATTCAGCTGTCCTCCATTTCCATCACTTAGTACCACTTCTTTCAAGTGTGCCGTTCGCTCGCCTGTATCGTTCAAATTATATTTGAACTCATATTTGCGCACCATAGAATTGCCGTAAGATACTGTAATATACTGTAATAATTTAGTATATGGCACAACAAATCCCCCAACAAAGTACATGTTTCTACCCATACTATTTGGCAAATCCATATAATCAAACTTAACTTTTGCGTATGGAGCTAAACTTGAATTTCCGGTGTATTTAATAGAGTCTATAATAATTTCGCTATCTTGAATTTTGTAATGATAAGTCATATAGTTACCATCAGCATCAGTAATTTTACTTACTAACCAACTTAATATTTTGTCGGAGCTTCCCATTTTTTGCTTTGAATTTGCAGAATTTCCATAATCAATTATAGTTCCGTCGTCGGTATAAGCAATAAAATATTCAGGATTTCCTGCAGTTCCATTGTACGACCATATCCGTGTAAAGTCTTCTATTTCGGCGGCGTACTCTCTACCTGTATCCCCGTAATTTCCACCGTTTAGCAAAAGTAACCGGTTGCCGTCAATAGCAAATCGGTCTTTATTATTAAACTGTATTGTTGTTGAATATCCTTCATCAAAATAGGGGGTTTGTCCACACCGCGTAATAGCCGAGAGGCCTGCCAACCCCCATTTCATCCCCAGTAATCCCATACCACTCATGCTGTTGTAAACAATAGAGAGGTTGGGCTGTATGCCCTGTGTACCCGGCACTACTTCAATGGGAATAGTGTAAGTGGCTGCCCCCATAGGCGAAACATCAATTACGCCCGGTATGGCACCCACAGGAAGATTGGTGTTTATTTGCGCGTACATATAACTTGCAAAAAATGTGTGCAAAAATAAAATTATTAAGGCACATCCTAATCTGTTTTTTTGTTTTGTATTCATATTTTTTTTGTTTTGTTAATGATATTTGCACACAGATTACACAGATGTTACAGAAATACACAGATTCTTTATTAATCAGTGAAAATCTTGTTCAATCTGTGTCATCTGTGTGCTTTTTATTAATGTTTAATAATTTTCCAGCTTTCGGTGCGGTTGTTAATGTTTACAGTTAGGAGGTAAATTCCTGTGGGCATTCCGGCAAGTGAAACTGTGGTAGTTGCAGAATGAACAAGGTGTTCCTTTAGAAACTGTCCATTGGGCGAGTAGAGTTTAAACACACCTGTTTGCAACTCTTGCCAGCCGGAAATTTCCAACGTTATTTTCTCGGTAGTAGGGTTGGGGTAAATTTTAATCTCCGTTTGCGCAACCTTCTCCACAAAAAACACCTCCTCGTCCCCTTGTCCACTTGTCTCCTCGTCCACTCGTCCACTCGCCCACCGCAAAGAATCTTCCGGCGGTGCAGGCGGGGCAGCCGGAGTTAAATCAATTGTTTTGCGTTTTGTACGGTTGCCGGAGGCATCGTAGCTGTATTCTACACGCAGGTTTTGCGCCACACACATTAGCGGAATGGCGAAGCATAATAAAAGGGTAAGTTTTTTCATAAAATTTTTAATGGTTAATGGTTAATATTTGGGGTTTTATAAAATGCAAAAAAGCGGACTTAATATCCGCTCTTGAGGCTGTAGGAATTTGCCTATTGTACAAAATTAAAAAGCCCGCATTTTTTCGGGCGTTCTGTACAATTTTTGAAACTTCCTACATTTCAAGAGCTAGAACATAATTTAAATGCTTTCTTATGTTTGTGTTTTAGTATGTTGTCGTTATGTCATTATGTAATAATTTGGTTAATAATTTGAGTTGCGAAAATAGGAAAAAACAAAAAGTATGAATACAACTTTTAATATTATTTCACTTTTTGCAAAATAAAAATCTAAAAAAAAAGTTAAAAAATGATAATTTTTCATATTCTTGCAAAATTAAATCACTGTAATTTGTTATGACACGTTTTTATTTTATTTATTTTCCTTTGATATTATTCTTTTACTTTTCAACAAATGCTCAGAACGATTTAGTGTTGGAAAAAGTTTCTGTAGAAAACTCAAAGATTGTTTTGTCATGGAAGTATAACCCAAATGCAGAGGGAGAATACATAACTATTTATAGATGTACCGGCTGCGAAAACCCTGACAATGCGCCAACCTACGACACCAAGCTCATGGATGAAAATGATCTTACTTGGGAAGACCCTGCTGCCTTAGGCACCATCCATTATTTCTATGGCATTGCCTGGGCACTATCCTCAATAGAGTCCACCATACAAAACAATATGGTTTTGAAAGCTGAAGTTTCAGAGGTCTGTCGAAATGCAGTTGTACTTTCATGGAATCCTTATCTCAATATGAATGATACAATTAGCTGGTACAAAATACTTTATAAAGAAAAAGGGGCCACTCATTTTTTGCGTGATTCTGTTCTCGGTGTACATTATACATTTAGAGACAAACCGGAAAGAATAAAACATACCCTACCCTACCTCGAAAGCAATACTGAATATGAGTTTATAGTACAAGCTGTGAGTAAAAATAGTTCTATTTGTAACTCAAATAGAGTTTCACTTACAACCGGATTTGAAGATGTTACTACAGAAATCCTGGAAATTACAACAGTTTCAGTAATAGACGATAAATTTATTGAAGTAGCGGTAAATATTGAAACGCCGTTTGAAAGTTTACTTTTATTAAGAGCGAAACCAAGTTCTGGTACCTTAGTTTTTGAAACTATTGAAAAAATAACAGAATACATTCCTGATAGTAAACTGTATCTATTTCAAGATTTTGATGTTTTTCCTAAAACAGGACTATACTATTATAAGGTTGTAGCCAATTATGATTGTGCAAGAAGCGACACTTCGAATACATTATCAAATATTTATTTGTATGGCACCCGGATTGATAAATATGAAGATTTTATTAACTTTAAACAGGTAGGGTTACCGCCTGTTCCGGCCTCAGAAATATTTGAATTGTTTCGTTTCATTTTTAACGATAAAATATCGATTACCAATACACTTTCGATTGAAAATAATAGCTACTCCTTCAATGTACTTTCCTTCATGCACGATGGCGCTGCTATGAAATACGTAGTTCGTTCGGAAAGGGGTAGCCTTTCCAATACGGTTATTGTTGACCACGAGCCTTTAGTAGAGTTTCCCAATGCCTTTTATCCGGATGGAGGTGATATTGTAAACAAAACTTTTTACCCACTCATTAAGTTCCCTTCTGAAGAGAATTACTTGTTCATTATCTATAACCGCTTAGGACAGGAGCTTTATCGTTCAACCCTTCCGCCGGTTTATGGAGAGTATCATAACTTCCAAGGCAGATGGGATGGAACTTTTCAAGGAAAAAATTGTCCACCCGAATTTTATGCTTTCCAAATTCAATACACTTTCAACGAAGGTAGTGGAAAATTTTCCAAATCAGGAACTTTCATGTTGGTGAGATAAAGCTCTGCCTTTCCTTTTCCAATTACAGCAGCAAGCTCTTCAAAAGTGGCTTTTTTTATCTTGGCAACACTTTTAAAATGTCTTAGAAGTTTCTCTTTTGTAGCTTTTCCTATTCCTTTAATCTCATCTAATTCGGAATGAATGCTTTTCTTGGCGCGTCGTTTGCGGTGGTGGGCAATTGCAAAACGATGTACTTCATCGCGAATGTGCTGCAATAGTTTTTGGGCTTCCGATTTTTTATCTATGTATATCGGCATACTTTCCCCTGCTTTGTAAATATCTTCCAAACGCTTGGCAATACCAATTATCATTACCGTATTATGAATATTCAGTTCAACCAATGCTCGGTGTGCAACGTTGAGTTGCCCTTTTCCTCCGTCAATTACAACTAAATCGGGGAGTTGCTTTTCTTCATGTACTAAGCGACTGTAGCGTCTTTTTACTACTTCATACATTGAAGTAAAATCATCGGAAGCGGTTACTGATTTAATATTAAAATGCCGATACTCCTTTTTGTCAGGTTTTCCGTTATAAAAGCGTACCATAGCTGCAACGGGCTCTTCCCCTTGAGTATTTGAATTATCGAAACATTCTATAATTTTAGGGAGTTTTTGCATTCCCAAATCTTTCTGTAAGGCTAACAAAATTCTGTTTCCGTGTCGCTCGGGGTCGGCTAATTCTTGCCTTTTTTGCTTTTCTAACATTGATATTTTAGCATTCTTTTGCGATAGCTCTAACAATTTTAGTTTATCGCCGCGCTGCGGCACTGTAAAAAATGTCCTTTCATTTGAAAGTTCTATTTGAAAAGGAATAATCACTTCTTTTGAAAGTGGTCCGAAACGTTTTTCAATTTCCGCCATAGACAGCACGAGCAACTCCTCTTTGCTGTTTTCTATTTTGCTTTGAATTTCAAGTGTATAAGACTGCACGATAGCCCCCTCAACAATTCGCATGAAATTAACAAAGGCGTTGCTGCTACTCCTTTCAATAGCAAAAACATCACAGTACGAAATTTCCGGATTTACAACTACTGAGTTCCCACGATACGAATCTAATATTTCTACTTTTTCTTTGATACTCTGTGCTTTTTCGAATTCCCATTTTTCCGCGCAGTGCATCATTTCTGTTTTAAGTTGCCGCAACACTTCACTTCGATTGCCTCTAATAATTTTTATTACTTTATGAATATTCTCCATATATTCTCCCTGCGAAATGTACCCGGCACATGGTGCCGCACACTTCTTAACATGATATTGCAAGCAGGGGCGCGCGTTTTTTTGTAGAATTTTGCAAGTTCGGATGGGAAACAACGCAAAAAGTGTATCTAATAACGTGTGCATGAAGCGCAACGATGAGTAGGGGCCAAACAATTCTTCCTTTTGTGAGTTGGGATTACGAGTGTAATACAAACGCGGAAACTCCTCTTTCGAAATGCCCAACCATGGGTAGGTTTTATCATCTTTTAGCATGGCATTGTAGCGCGGTCGAAATTGCTTTATCATGCTGTTTTCTAATAGTAAAGCCTCCCATTCCGAATCTACAATCGTAAACTGAATATCACTAATTTTAGAAACAAGTACACGAAGTTTAGGCTCTTCATGTTTTTTCGTAAAGTAGGAAGAGACTCTTTTCTTTAAACATTTTGCTTTTCCAATGTAAATAATAATTCCTTGCGAATCTAAAAACTTATACACCCCCGGCTTTTCAGGAAGAGATTTAATAAGAATTGTAAAGGGGTGGGGCATCTTGTTAGTGATTAATGAATCGTTATTAGTGAAAAGGAGGTATAGTTTTAATGAATTATTTGACGCTCGTTACCATATAGTACCATTCTGTGTCCTTATTTACGCGGAAACGCTCGTCAGCTCGGTGGTTGATAATCCAAACAATTTGTTGGTCAGAACAAAGAAATCTAATTTTTTGTTTTTCAAAAAGGTCAATTTTTTGAGCAGTAAAAAAATCGCTTACCTTTTTTTTACTTTTCATCCCAAAAGGGTAGAAAAAATCTCCACGCTCCCACCTACGGATGATTAATGGAAAACTTATCTTCTTTGCATCAATATAAATGATATTTTTACTTTTAACCGCCTTAAAGGTTGAAAAATATCTGTATTTTGCAACTTTAAAACCGTATTGCTCCAACTCTTCAATAGAATTTACAACAATTACCTCTTCATTTTTAGATTCTCTTTTTTCAATAATGAAGTTGTTTCTATCCTTTAGCAATGTATGGGTATCTGAAAGGAAACGTTTTCCTGAAATTGAGTGGGTTGTGTTGATTATATTTTTCACTTCACTCGCATTAAAACCGTATGGTTGTAAGAGTTCATATAAAATTAATGCGGCGTTTTCATTTTGGTTTAACGCTTCTATATTGATAATCACTCTCTCCCCCATTTTTTGTAATAGATTGTTTCTAAAGTGATTAATCTGCGTATCGAAAAATTGAGTTTGTTGTGAAAAGAGCTGACTGTTTTTTGCAAAAATTTCAATTACTTTTGGATTTATTTTTTTTAACTCCGGTATGATTTGATTTCTAATTTTATTCCTTAAAAAAAGACTCGACACATTTGTTGAATCAACGCAATAGTTTAGTTCATTTTCTTTTAAGTATGTTTCAATGACGGAGCTATTGAACTTTTGCAAAAAGGGTCGGATAATTTTTCCGTTTTGATGAGGGATTCCGCACATTCCACGCAATCCTGTTCCTCTTAGTAAGTTCATTAATATTGTTTCTGCATTATCGTTGGCATGGTGAGCCGTAACAATGTAATGGTAATTTTGTCCGATTTCTTCAAACCATTTATAGCGTAGTGTACGTGCAACCATTTCGATAGATTTGCCGGATTGCTGTTGTATGGCGAGTGTGTCGAACTCTTTTACAAAAACTTTTTGATGGGTTAAGAAAGGAAGTTTTTGCACAAAAGCCATATCTCTGTTCGACTCTTCTCCACGCAGATGGAAGTTACAGTGTGCAATATCAAAAATTAAGTTACAACTCACAAAAAGGTGTGCTAATGCTACCGAGTCTTTGCCTCCGCTTACTGCCAATAGAAAACGTGCCTCAGGGGCATCGGGGGCTAAAAAGAGTAACTCTTGATAAAATTCTTCTTTCAATGCTAAGAGGGTTTAAGATTTAACAACAATTCCTTTAATAAATTCTCCGCCTAATTTATGATTTATTCTGGTAATAATTTCACTGCGACTGTTAAACACTTCAAAACGGAGGGCTGCATTAGGAATGGAAACATAAATAACCCCTTGTTTTGCCGAAATTTTTGTAGTTTGCTTGGCAATAAATTCTCCTACTACCTCAGGCCAATATTCAACCGCTTGTTGCTCAAAAAATAGAGAAATCTTTCCATTCTTTGCAAAAAAATGTTGAATAAAACTTCCAATATTTTGAGTATCCATCTCTTTTAAAAATCAAATGTAAAAATAGCATTATCAATTAGTTTATCATCGGCTGCATGAGGTAATGTAACTTTTAAATTTGGGTTTTCCGCCATTGCGCGTTGGATGGCAAAAATAGCTTCTTTGTTTCTTGCCCAAGCGCGGCGTGAAATGCCGTTGTTCACATCCCAAAAAAGCATATTTTTCAGTTTTCTGTTTGCATCTTCCGAGCCATCTAATAGCATTCCGAAGCCGCCGTTGATAACTTCTCCCCAGCCAACGCCACCGCCATTGTGAATAGATACCCACGTAGCGCCACGAAACGAGTCTCCGATTACATTGTGAATGGCCATATCCGCAGTGAAAGCCGAGCCATCGTATATATTCGACGTTTCTCTGAACGGCGAGTCGGTGCCGGAAACGTCGTGGTGGTCGCGTCCAAGTACTATCGGCGCGCTAATTTTCCCCTCTTTAATGGCTTCATTAAAAGCGGATGCAATCTTTATGCGTCCTTCTGCATCGGCGTAAAGAATACGGGCTTGCGAACCTACCACCAATCTGTTTTCTTTTGCGCCTTTTATCCATGTAATATTATCTTGCATTTGTTGCTTGATTTCTTGGGGAGAGCTTTCGCTCATTTTTTGTAGCACTTCCATCGCAATTTTATCTGTCTGGTCTAAATCCTCAGGTTTTCCTGAGGTGCACACCCAGCGGAATGGCCCGAAGCCGTAATCGAAACACATTGGCCCCATAATATCTTGTACATAAGAGGGATATTTAAACTTACCGTCTGGCTTAAGAATGTCTGCACCTGCTCGGCTCGCTTCGAGTAAAAAGGCATTCCCGTAGTCGAAAAAGTACATCCCTTTTTCTGTAAGTTTGTTAATAGCTGCTACTTGCCTTCGTAAAGATTCCTGTACGGCAGCATGAAACTTTTCCGGTTTTTCTGCCATTAACTTGTTAGATTCTTCCAAAGTATATCCCACAGGGTAGTAGCCGCCAGCCCAAGGATTATGAAGCGAAGTTTGGTCGGAACCTAAGTCCACATATATATCATATTTAGCACAATACTCCCATAAATCCACAATATTTCCGGCGTAGGCAAAAGAGCGTGCCATTTTGTTGTTTTGCGCTTCTTTAACCTTTACAAAAAGCTCGTCCAAGTTGTTATACACTTCATCTACCCAGCCTTGCTCATAGCGTTTGTACGTAGCTGCGGGGTTTATCTCCGCCGTAATGGATACCACTCCTGCAATATTTCCAGCTTTAGGCTGTGCGCCCGACATACCGCCCAAACCAGCCGTAATGAACAGTTTACCGGCAATATCGCCCTTTAACATTCGGCTCGCATTTAGCACCGTTATGGTTGTTCCGTGCACAATGCCCTGCGGCCCGATGTACATATAAGAACCGGCAGTCATCTGTCCGTACTGTGTTACTCCCAATGCGTTAAAACGTTCCCAATCGTCCGGTTTTGAGTAGTTCGGTATCATCATTCCGTTGGTAACTACTACACGTGGGGCATCTTTATGCGATGGGAACAAGCCAAGCGGATGTCCCGAGTAGAGTACCAATGTTTGCTCTTCCGTCATGGTTGCCAAATACTGCATGGTCAGTAGATATTGCGCCCAGTTTTGGAATACAGCTCCGTTTCCTCCGTAGGTAATCAATTCATGCGGATGTTGCGCCACAGCGTAATCCAAATTGTTTTGAATCATCAACATTATGGCGGCGACTTGCTTAGTTTGTGCAGGATACTCATCAATAGGACGTGCATACATTTTATAATCGGGGCGAAAGCGGTACATGTAAATTCTACCGTAATCGTGCAATTCTTTAGCAAATTCGGGTGCCAAAACGGCGTGCCATTCCGACTTAAAATAACGCAACGCATTGTGTAACGCCAACTTTTTCTCTTCAGGAGTTAAAATATCTTTACGTTTAGGTGCATGGCTTACGTGGGTGTCGTAGGGTTTTGAACTCGGTAGTTCTTGAGGGATGCCTTGTAAGATTTGTTGTTTAAAATCCATGATAATACTTGTTACTGACATATTTTGTTGAATTAAACTATTTCATTAGTTGATTAATCTTGTTTTGCCATTCATCTCCGAAAACTACTTGAAATTCAAAATTTTGGTCGGGAAATTCGTTAAAGAGTTCTTTCCAAGCCTTTTTTGCTCCCAATTCGTTGCAAAGTGCAAAAACATCTTGCTTGTATTTGGTGTCTTCGTTTCTCAGATGAATACCCTTTGTTTCTAAAACATAAACCGTTCCGTAGTCTTCGCTCTCTTCTTGCGTGTCGGCTGAAACAAAATCGGGATAAATTTTATTGCGTTTCCAGCCTTGAATGTGGTAATGCTGTCGGCTCATGTTTCGATGCCACCACAAAAGTTTCTCATGTTCATCAAGATATATCGCCACCGACTTTTCAAGTTCATTAAATTCTTCTTCCGGAACATAATCAAACAGCGATTTTTGGATAGGTGTATTGTCGTTTCTTACCAATTTCTTGTTGCTTTTTACGGTTATTCTCGATGGTAATGTATAACCGCCTTTATCAGTAATAAGGAAAAAGCAAAGCTTCTTATCGGTTATTTTTTTATTGAAAACCTGCTCTGATAATCTGTCTCTTTCTTTTATCAAGAGTTTTTTCAATTCTTCGATGATGAAAACGAAATTGGCGGCAACAGTTTCATAGTCGTATTTTTCTTGTAATAAACTAACGGCTTTTGCTGCCATTTCATACGCAAACCAAGGATTTGGAATAATATCTCCAATTTGTCGGGCGAAGAATGCAAGGTCAACATCTAATGTACCCTCTTTTTCAACTCTGCCGGTTTCCTTTAGTAACTCTTTTTCCTCTTCGCTTAATCCTAAAACGATTACCTGTTCTTTACTTTGCTTGTTTTGCAACTCAATTTTTTGAATAGCATTAATATTGATTTTCTTCCAATCAATATCGGCAAGAATATCTGCATCAAACATAATATCGCGCCAACTCTCCTTTTCCTGAATAACAAATTTTGGAAGGTAAATTTTTCCCTCAAATTTTTTAAATCCCGGGCGATATTGTGTTACACGTTCTTTTAAATTTCCAGAATCCAAGTCTGCATCGTCTGTTGAAATTCTTCCGGCAAGGTCGCCCAATCCTTCTTCTTCCAATCCGATTTTAATTTCACTTACTAATTTTCTTGCGTTTTGCCGGAAAGTAAAAACATAACACTCGTCTAAATCTCTTATTTGGGTTTTCTTGGCAAATGGTTGCCGTAAAATACGTCCCACCAATTGCGTAATTCCTGTCGCCGAACTCGGATTGGTTAATATGGTCAAAACGTAGGCAAACGAACAATCCCAACCTTCCTGAAGGGCTTGCTTGGTAATAATGTAGCGTATTTCGCAATCTTTGGCAAAAAGGTTAATCCCTTCAATATCATCTTTTTCACTTGATTTTATCGCAACATGACTCGCCGGAACATTGCATTTTTTAATTAAATATTCTTTTGCATCTTCGGCATGAATAAAATCTGTGCCTCGTTGGTCTCTGCCTGTTCTTTCCACTTGAATTAAACAAATTGGGCGAATATACACGCCTTGGTTTTGCTCATATTCGAGGGTTTTTTTCTCTAAATCGTTTCTTTTTTCAAAACTTGCCAATAAGGTGTCTTGCCAATCCAAACTTGTTTTGTTGGTAAGGTGAATATCCAACTTTATCATCTCTTCGTCGTGCAATTCTCGCCCTTTTATTTCTACTAATTTGTTGCTGTCTTTCGGCGGTGTTGCCGAAAGTTCGAGTATAAATGAGGGATTAAAATTCCGTATTGTATTTCTTGCCTGTTCTCCATAAGCGCGGTGTCCCTCGTCAATCACTACAAGCGGACGCAACCTTTTTAAAGTGTTGCCGAGCGATGTTTTTATTTGTGTGTTAAACACTTCGTATTCTGTTGAAAAACAATCTAAATTAGGAATCAACTCTTTCAATTTTTTATGTCCTTCAAAATCATCTTCTCTGGGAAAAAAGTCTGTAAAGCCGCCTCTATCTCTAAAAACTTTCAAAGTTTCTTTGTTCTGA
>Ga0209737_10002980_pt1 | contig 11820 bp, 11 predicted proteins | sample TergutCu122P3_FD_187284 | JGI IMG/M metagenome (GOLD analysis project Ga0209737, IMG submission 187284) | Cubitermes ugandensis P3 segment gut microbial communities from Kakamega Forest, Kenya - Cu122 P3 (SPAdes) (version 2) | ecosystem: Host-associated > Arthropoda: Insects > Digestive system...
GCGCGAAATCGCTATCTTGCAGCACAAAGAGCATCGGCTAACAAACGATTTATTTCATCATACGATGAATTATTTCAACAATTTGCGCCCAATATCGGATGGAATTGGCAATTGCTTGCCGCCCTTGCGTTTCACGAATCTACCTTCAATTCCGATGCCATTTCGCATGCCGGCGCGTCGGGATTGATGCAGTTGATGCCTCGCACAGCCGAGCAATTTGGCTTAGACAGCATTTCGATTTTTATTCCCGAAGAAAATGTGCGTGCTGCTGTGGATTACCTTCGTGCATTGGACAGACTGTTTCGAGAGATAGAAAACCCCGACGAAAGACTTAAATTTATTCTTGCTGCATACAATGGCGGTAGAGGGCATATTTTTGATGCGATGGCTCTTGCCGAAAGATATGGCAAAGATCCTCATGTGTGGGATGGAAATGTGCAGTTTTTTCTGTACCAAAAAAGGAATCCCGACTTTCATCAAAATCCGCTTGTGCAACATGGCTCTTTCAATGCATGGGAAACAAATCGGTTTGTAGAAAATGTACTCAATACCTACGAGCGATTTTTGAACAGATAGAGAAATAGACTGAATCCAATCGAAATTAACTCAAAATTGCTGCAAACAATCCCAAAAAGCCAACTCCGATAATTATGCAACCCATGATTCGATTGATAAGTTGAATGCCTTTCGCATCGAGTTTGTTTTTAAAGTAGCTCGCTGCATAAGTAAGCGTAAGCCACCATATAATTTCTCCGAGCAATATTGCCGAAATCCCAACCAGAAAATTGGCAAGCGTTTTTTCGACCATGAAGTTGAAGCGTGTAAACAGACCGATGAGTAAGAAAAGTATCAAAGGATTGGATAAAGTGAGCCCAAATGAAGTAAAGAAATCGCTTATCAGACTACCATTCGATTTTTCTGTGGGTTGCGGTTGTGAAGCAGGGCTGTTTTTGTAAATAAAAAATCCGAAAATAACGATGATAATCGCGCCGCCAATTTGAAACGCCATTTGGTGGTCTTCGATGTATCGAATCACGTAACCAACAAAAAACAACGCAATAATCGTGTAAATAAAATCGGAAAGCATTGCTCCTAAGCCGGTAGCGATGCCAAAAATCCTGCCACGATCTAAAGTTCGTTGCACGGTAAGCATTCCGATGGGTCCCAACGGCACCGAAATACACAAGCCAACAATGATTCCTTTTATTATAAGGTCGCCCATAGAAAATTACGAATTAAAAATTACGAATTACGAGTTCAAACAACTATGAATTAAAACGAATTACGCATTGGTTTTGTTCGTAATTCGTAATTGAAAATTCGTAAATCAATTCACCCGCACCATCCAACTCAGATTTATTGCTAAATTCATATTATTAGCAAAGCTAAAAGGTGCCAGATTTCCGCTCGGTAAAGCTGAAATCAGGCTGTAATTTGCGCGGGCTTCTAAGGCAAGACGTTGTCGGCTTACGGCAAATTCAAGTCCCAAGCCTGCGGTTACACCATATTCAAAACGGTTGCTTGCAGCGGTTGTATGTTGTGGTCGTCTATTCTCATCGGTCGTATTGTCAAAAAGCGTCTGCTCTTGCAAAAGCATACTAAGTTTTGGTCCGACCGTAAAGAAAAACGAAACAAGTTCGCCGCCTGTTGAAATATGTGCCAAAAACGGCAATTCGATATAATCCAATCGCCTTGCATACAAATCATAGCGTTCTAACCAGCCACGCTGTGAATAATTTAACTCAATTTGCAAGCCAAGATTTCGCTCGTTCACATAACGAAAAGAAATTCCACCATTATAGCCAATCAATATATCCTGCCGAACATTAGGCACAAACATCAACTGCGACATGGTTGTGCCATGCGATGTGCCGATGAAAATTTCAGAGCGTTCGAGCAAAATTGTTTGTGTCCATGCCGTGAATGGCAGTAGCAAAATTGTTATAAGAAAATAATTGCGCATCTTTATCTTACTTGACTGTTTCCAACATACATTTGTTGATTGACAAAACCTGCGTTTGACGAACTGCGCACAAAACGGAATTGCGATTGCAAACCACCTTGATTAGGTTCTAAATGAGTTCTGTTCAGAATTTCTTGTTCCGATTCAGAGCTTATCAGGTTAATAAAGTATGAAATCAAATCAAAACCCAACAGATCAAAACGCGGATGATACATACTTGCTTCCCAGCCAAACAGATTTTTGAAACGTAGATTAAAATCATTCAATAACAAGATGCTGCGCTCTGCTCTGAAAGGCGCAATGTAAACGCCGGGCGGTCGCTGTGTTTCTTGGACTTTCCAAGCAAATCTTTCAAAAAGCGTAATGTCATGACTGCGTGCCGCTGCATTCAAATTTGACAACAGTGGTTGAATAGCTTGAAATTGCGTGGTATTGAAAAAAATCAAATTATGACGTCCTCTTACCAAATGCTGTTCAATAGAATGATCATCCTGCGCTAATGTTGGTACCACAACGCGAAAACTTCGCCCTTGTTCGGTTAGAATAGATTGAATTTGTCTGCTGATGGCAATTCCTTCATTTGTTTCGGGCACATTAGGCAATTCAACGAAAATAATATTGGATTGAGCAAATCTCGTATTTAAAGTTTCTCTCAGCAAATTTAGCTCTGCTTCAACCGGCGGATTGAATTGAAATATCCATGGATTATTCTCGATGCCATGAATGCGATTTGTGAGCGGAATAAGCGTTTTAACCCGATTGGTTTGAGCAAATTGCATAGCAACAGGCACTTGCGACGGGAATGCCGGACCTACAATTAAATCGACTTCGCTTAACACTTGCTGTTGTTGAAAAAAAACATCAGCCATTCTTTCGGCTGTCTCGCCCGAATCGAAAGCATAAATATCCAACGACAGACCGCGCGCTCTTGCTTCGGCAATTGCCAATACTGCACCGGCATAAAATTCCAAAAAACGCAAGTCGGGATTACTTCGGTTTTCTAATGAAAAAGGAAGCAAAAAAGCAATGCGTACTTTCTCTGCACTTTCGGTATCCGATCTTTGCTGAAATAATCGTCCCCAATCCACATTTGCAAAACGACTTGGGCGTCTTTCGGTGGCGGGTGTAGCAGCCGGAACGTTTGTAGTTTGAGTTGCAGCAATTGTGGCAGCTTGCGTAGGGATTCTCAATTCGCGTCCGATAGATAACACTTCCAAATCCGGATTCAAACGCTGAATATCCTCAATTTGTACATTGTACTTCCGGCTGATAGAAAAAAGTGTTTCGCGTGCTTCAACTCGATGAATGATATAATTTGCGTTTGGAGTTGTTGGTGTCGGAGTTGTTGCGGGTGCTGTAGTCTGCGCAACAGCTGCTGTTCCGGCTCTCGGAATGCGAATTGTTTCGCCATAGCGCAATCCGCCTGCAACTTCAGGATTTAAACGAATAATTTCCTCTTGCGAAACACCATACTGCCGGCTAAGCGAAAACAAAGTTTGTTGGCGTTCAACCCGGTGTAGAATAAAATTTGCATCTTCTGCGGATGCTTGGTTACTTCTTGGAATCAAAATAACTTGTCCGGCTCGCAGTCCGCCCGCAATTTCGGGATTGATGCGAATGATTTCTTCTTGCGATACCCCAAAGTTTTGACTAATGCGCCAAAGTCCTTCGCCTTGCTGTACCGAATATTGATAATATTCTATGCCGCTTATCACTTGCGTTCTGAGTATTTGCGCATAAGAAAATACAGATAAATGAAGTGATACGAGCAAAATATAGATGATTCGTCTATTCATATTTGGATTGTATATAATGAATACTTGTTGTTGAATTGAAAAATTTGTCTCTTGAATCGAACATCCTGCTTCGACTTAGAAACTGCAAAAATAAAAAAAAATTTTTACATACTATTCGATTGTGGCATTTTTATAAATATTCAAAGTTGCCCTCTTTTTCTCTAACAAAATATAAATTTCGCGTTTTCGGATTGTGTTTTGTGATATTTTTTATACTTTTGCAGCCCGAATGCTTTCAGTTTGTATCGACACCGGCAATTCTTGTACTAAAATTGGTGTTTTTGAACAAGATAATTTACTCGAAAAACATGTTTTCGAGCTATTTGGCTTAGATGAAATCAAACTGATATTCGAAAAATATGCGATTTCAGCCTGTATTTTTTCTTCAGTTGCCAAGCACAATGAAGCGATAACTGACGAATTGCGCAAAAGGTCGCCTTATTTTATCGAATTTTCACACGAAACTGCCATTCCGGTCGTTAATAAATACGCTACGCCGCAAACTTTGGGCAAAGACCGTTTGGCAGGTGTGATTGGGGCAAATTATTTAATGCCCGGCAAAAATATTTTAGTGATTGATGCAGGTTCGGCAATTACCTATGATTTTATCACTGCCGATGATTTTTATCTGGGCGGGAATATTTCGCCCGGTATTGATTTGCGCTTCCGAGCCTTGCACAAATTTACGGGACGGCTTCCTTTGGTGGAGGCAAAAATCGATAATCCACTGCTTGGCAACGATACCCAATCGGCAATTTTGGCGGGTGTGATGCAAGGAATTATTTTTGAAATAGCTGGCTATATTAAAGAATTTAAAAAATTGTATCCCAATCTTTCAGTATTTTTAACGGGTGGAAGTGCATTTTTTTTTGCTAATAGATTAAAAAGTCCCATCTTTGCAAACGAAAACTTAATATTAATCGGATTAAACCGCATTTTACAATATAATGCTAAGAAATAAAATTTCATTCATGCTGATTTTTGCATTTTTTGCAACTCAAATCGCAGTAAGTCAGAACCATACAAATTCACCCTATACTCGTTTCGGGTTCGGACAATTGAGCGACAACACTTCGGGCGAACAACGTGCAATGGGCGGTGTGGCAATTGGAGCTCGCTCTTCACAACGAATCAACACAGTAAATCCGGCATCTTATAGCGTGAGCGACAGTTTAACATTTATGTTCGACATTGGTTTATCCACATTATCGAGTCGCTTTACAGACGAAGCCGGTAACAAAAATACGCGATTTACCGGAAATCTGGATTATCTAACCATGCAATTTCGCCTGTTTCCGGGTGTAGGTTTCAGCATGGGAGTTCTACCATATTCATTTGCAGGTTATAATTTTTTTAGCTCTGATTCAATCGCCATGCCGGGCTTTGGCGAAGAGCCGAAACTAATACATTACACCACCAGCTTTCATGGATCCGGCGGAATCACGCAGTTTTACACCGGTATCTCGTTGGATGTATTGAGTTTTTTTCAAACTCGATCCAGTCTTTCGCTCGGTGCCAATATGTATTATATGTTTGGCAACTACAACAACAGCGCAAGTTTGGTTTTTCAGAGCGCAGAAATGGTCAACAGCACACGATTGAACACAATTTCGGCAAATAATATTCGTTTCCGCTTTGGTAGTCAATACCATTTGCCCATCAGCAATAGCAGTAATTTGACGGTTGGTGCAATTTTCGAGCCAAAAACATCCTTCAACGCACAAGCTACCCGAACCATGATTACGCATGTATCAAGAACGGATACCTTGTCGAGAGCAGATTTCCAACTGCCGCTTACCTTAGGATTTGGCGCAATGTATAAGTTAAATAATCGTTGGACTTTTGGAGCCGATTTCAGCATGCAACAATGGGGCGATGTGTTGTTTTTTGGCGAAAGAGGAACTTTGCAAGATAGCTGGAATGTAGCAGCAGGACTTGAATTTTTGCCCAATTTTAGAGGAAGAAGAATGCGCGATCATATTTTATATCGCTTCGGTGCCAATGTCGGACAACCCTACTTTTTGATAGGCGATGAAGCACCGGGAAAAAACTTTGGCATAACTTTTGGTGTTGGTTTACCATTACCGCAAACTCGCACCATGTTGAACTTTGCATTTGAATACGGAAGAATTGGCTCTTCGCCACTTTTACGCGAAGATTACTTCAAAATAACATTTAATTTGGCTCTTACAGAAACTTGGTTTTTCCAGCGAAGATTGTAACAAGAACGATATTGTAGCCGAAGAAGTCGAACAATCGACAAAACTTATATTTTTTATTTCAATTAAAACATGATGAAGATGAAGACGAAAATTTTTGTTATTGCATTGGGATTATTTGCAATAATGCAGGGAGCACAAGCACAGGAAGACATAACAAGAAGATGCCAGGTTAATTTAAGTTTGATGAACGAGGCAGAAAGAAACCAGCAGTTTGCAGAAGCATTTACGCCTTGGTTGCAAGTTTTTCAGGATTGTCCTGATTTGAATTTAGCAATTTATCAGCGAGGACAAAGAATCTTGCATTGGAAATTGCAACAAGCAGCAGCGCAGGGAGATGCTGAAGCATACCGTGAGTTTTTTGACTTGCTAATGAATATGTGGGATAAGCGTATGGTGCATTTTGGCGACCGTCCGGGTTTCCCGCCGGCTCGTATATTGGGATTGAAAGCATTAGATTACCTAACTTTTTCTCAGGGTGATCCTTTGAATAAGCAAGCATATTTATGGATGCGCGAATCAGTTGGTGGAATGGACGATTTGGCTGACTTGGAAGTATTACGTCAGTATGTTTTCTTGTCGGCAGGAATTTTCAGAGCCGACCCTTCGCATGCCCAAAATTTTATCGATGATTATTTGATTGCTACCGCTATTTTGGACAGACAAGCAGCAAACGAAGCCAATCCAAATGCTGCAATTGCAGCACAAATTCGAGGAGAATTGGATATTGCTTTTGTTCAAAGTGGTGCTGCTGATTGTCAAACCTTGGATGAAATTTTCGGTCAAGAAGTAGCGGACAATCTCGATAATTTAGAAGTGCTTAACCGAATTATGGCTTTCTACCGTCGTGTAAACTGTACTGAACAAGATGTGTTCTTCACAGCAGCTATTGCCGCACATAGAATTCAGCCAACTGTTGAATCTGCTTTTGGTATTGCACGCAGAGCAATGAGAAATAATGAATGGCAACAAGCTATTAGTTTCTTCAACGAAGCAACCGAACTTTCAAACAACAACATCGAAAGAGCTGACTTCCAAAATACGATTGCAGTAATTTTTTCAGAACGTCTGAACAATAATGTTCGTGCGCGCACACATGCTTTAAGAGCCTTGGAGTTTAATCCTTCACACGGACGTGCACACATCCTGATTGGCTTATTGTACGCAAGTTCAAAAAATCTTTTCGGCGATCCGGTATTGGATAAATCCGTTTATTGGGTAGCAGTTGATAGATTTAACAGAGCAAGACAGGTTGATAATAATCCGGAGATAGTAGCAGAAGCAAACAGACTAATCCGTATGTTCAGTCCGCATTTCCCAACAAGAGAAGAAATTTTCTTCCACCCTGTTTTGAACGAAATCGGCGATGGAGGAAACTTTACAGTAGGTGGTTGGATTAACGAAAGAACAACCGTAAGACCGGCAACTCCGCAGTAATAGTGTGTAGATAGTAGAGTTTAGATAGTAGTTTGTATCTAAACTCTAAACTCTAAACTCTAAACTCTATGAAGTTTTTGAGCAGACATAAAACAAAAATACAGAATGCATTGATTGTGTTCTGTATTTTGTTTTTCATATTTTCATGCGCCCGAAATCGGAACGAGATTATTGATGCAGTAGAAAATAGACGACTTATTCCAAGTCTTCACGGAGAGGACATTATCACACTCATTTCCGATTCGGGAATTACGCGCTACCGCATTACCGCACCGGTTTGGAGCATTTTCGACCGTGCCGATACACCTTTTCAAGAATTTCCGCAAGGCATTCATTTAGAGCGTTTCGACATAAATTTTGTTGTTGATGTAAATATCCGAAGCGACTATGCAAAATTCCTTGAACGGGAAGAACGCTGGATACTGCGCGGAAATGTGGACGCAACCAATTTAGCAGGCGAACGCTTTGAAACCGAACGCCTTTTTTGGGACCAGCGAGCCGAGAAAATTTACGGCGACACGCTCGTCAGAACTACCGATCCATCGGGCGTAATCATGTACGGCGATAGCTTCGTTTCCGACCAAACACTTTCAAACGCCGTTCTCACCAATGCACGCGGGGTTATTACAATTGTAGAAGAAGAATAGTTTTTACGATTTTAGATTTACGATTGCAGGTAAAATGCCAAAAATCTGCGACTTGAATTCCGAAGGAAAAATCAGTTTAATCTGTGTCATCTGTGTGCTATCAATTCAATATACTCTTTCAAAATTCCCAACGAGTAATATCCGGCTTGATGGTTTACAAAACCGCTTTCGAGCAGGTGGATTTCGCCGTCAGACTTGTCGGAAATGACACGGACAACCACCAACGGAATGCCATAATCATCGCATACCTGCGCTACTGCCGCGCCTTCCATTTCGGCACAAACAACCGACGGCAAGTTACGTGAAAGTGCCTTTTTCATTGCGATACTCGAAATGAAAAGGTCGCCGCTCGCAATGTCGCCAACCACAAATTTTACATTATGTATATTGTGTTTGGTCAGTTCTTGACGAAATTTCGTATTATGAACCAAAAAATTATGCGCCGCTTGCGTCATCAGTTTTACATTTTCAGCAGGCGTTTCAAAAGAAGTTTTTCCGGTAAGCGGAATTTCAAAACGGCGCATCAGCGGACGTGCATCCATATCGTGCTGAAAAAGTCGCTCGCCGATAACAATGTCGCCGATATTCAGCTCTGATGAAATGGCACCGGCGATTCCGGTAAAAATAATTCTATCGACATTAAATTCCAGAATCAAATTCGCCGCCGTTGTCGCTGCCGCCACTTTTCCCCAGCGCGAAAAAACAGCCACCACATCCTGTCCATACAACTTTCCGCGATAGTACAGCCGGCTTCCGCGCTCAATAATTTCTTTGCCGGTAATCTGCGCAATTACCTTGTCCATTTCTTCGGGCATCGCGCCCATTAATCCTAAAAGCATATTTTTAGAGTTTAGAGTTTTATCTTTTTATATATCGTCAGCAGAAGTAAACTGAAAATCAAACAATTTATTTTCGTGCCAATCAGTAAAATTATTTTTATCGCCAAACATTAGCAATAGTTTTTCAATTTCTACAATATCACTATCTTCCCTAATTATATCATTGTACGAACTGTGTTTCCATTCTTCAAAATGTCTGCAAAAACCGTGATGAACAGGGTTGCGATGCGTATAAACAACGACATTGAAAAAATACTGTTTGTTATCAATTATTGTTCGTTTGAAATTTTTTATAAATAAAGAACCGCGCCGCTTGAAAACTTTATTGAACGACTGCGTGTAAGAACTAAATAAATTTGCAAACTGCTTTGATAAAAATAATTCGATAGTTTTATCGTCAATTTTTTCGTTTTTAACCTCAACTCTTCCAAAGTTTAGAACTTTGGAAGAGTTAGTGGAAGAGTTAGAGTTAGATTTGATAATTTTTTCTATTATTTCGCGCTTACGAATACGAACCACGAGATGAAAATGGTTTGGCATCAGACAGTAGGCGTATGTTTCCGCTATGGGACTGATGTAAAGACGATATTTTGCAAGAAAGAAACGAAAATTTTCGTCTGAACGAAACGTATTTTCAAACCCGTTTGCGTGGTTGAAAATGTGATAAACCATATTTGGAATAAGCGATACAGCCATCTATTTCATTTTTTTGAATCTTCAAATTTCTCAATCGCCTTTATCCGCTGATACAAAGTCGGGTGCGAATAACCAACAAACACGCACAACGGATGCGGTGTGAGATTGCTCAAAGACGATGCAGAGAGTTTTTTCAGCGAATAAATCAGCAAATCGCCGTATCCGAAAGAAGATGCATACCGGTCGGCTTGATATTCAAATCTTCGCGACAGCACATTCATTCCAATATCCAAAACCATCGAAACAGGCGAATACAGAATCGCAAATGCAAGCGCGTTCAAGTGAAACGAAGCCTGCGTTCCGCCCAATGCCTGCGCAAACACATCGCTTTGCAGCACAAAACCAAAAAACAGGAACAAAAGCAAAGTGTAAGGCATATTGAGCGCGAAATTTATGAGCGTATGCTTGTGTTTGTAATGTCCGATTTCGTGCGCCAAAACCGCCACAATTTCGTCGGTCGTCATCGTATCTATTAGCGTGTCGTACAACACAATACGTTTTTTTGCGCCCAAGCCGGTAAAATAAGCATTCGCTTTGGTAGAGCGTTTCGAGCCGTCGATTATGTAAATATTTTTCAGTTTGAAACCTGCTTTATCGGCAAATTTTTCGATTTCGGTGCGCAATTCACCTTCGGGCAAGGGCGTTTGCTTGTTGAACAGCGGAACAATAATTTCGGAATAAAACATCGCCATAAACAAGCCGAACAGCGTTACAACCGCCCAAGCCAAGAGCCAAAAATATGTCGGCGTAAGTGTGTAAATCCAAACAATAAGCGCGAGCAATCCACCTCCGAGCACAAGCATCATTGCGTAGGATTTCAGTTTGTCCACAATGAAAAGTTTCGGCGTAACCTTGTTAAAACCAAAACGCTGTTCAATCACAAAGGTATCGTACCACTGAAAAGGCGTACTCAACAAATCGCTTGCAATAAACAAAATGCCGAAAAATACCAGCGTAAGCAGTATTTCATTGTGGATATGCGCACCTAAAATTTGGTCTAACCAGCCGAAACCGCCCAAGCTGAACATCAGTAAGATAAGCAGAAAACTGAACGAACTCGAAATCATCCCGAAGCGCGTATTGGTGCGGAAATAATCCTGTTGTTTGGCGTATTTTTCGGGGTCGTAAATGTCTTGAAGCACCGCCGGAAGCTTCATTTTCGACGCTTTGATGTTCAAGAACGACAGATAACGCTCGAAAACGAAATCGGCAATTAGGATGAAAATGATAAGGAAAAAAATCATTGGTTATTTTTAGTTATTTGTCTAATCGTTGAATCGTCTAATTGTCAAATAAATTTACCGATTAGACGATTCAACAGCAAAGATACGCAAATATACCATTTTTACAATATTTTTTCGTTATAAAATATGTGGGAAAAGCTGCCGAAAATCTAAAAAATAGAAGAAAAATATTCAATATGTCATTGTCAATCCAAAAATAATCCGTAAATTTGCGCGCTGAAAAATGCAAAAATAAATTTTTTGTTAAATCAATAATTTTTTCGGGAGGAATTTACTATAAAAAAACAAGTACAAAGGCGACCTCAATTTAGAGGCAAACCACAGGCTCAACATCGTATAAATGAACTGATTCGCGGCGTAAAAGAAGTACGCTTAGTAGGCGATAATATCGAAGAACAAGGAGTATATTCGATAGAACAGGCATTGAAAATTGCCAAAGAGCAAGAAATGGACTTGGTAGAAATTTCGCCAACGGCAGTACCGCCTGTCTGTAAAATTGTTGATTATCAGAAATTTTTGTATCAGCAAAAGAAAAAAGAAAAGGAACTGAAGGCAAAAACTGCAAAAGTTGTGTTGAAAGAAATTCGTTTCGGTCCGCAAACAGACGAACACGATTACAACTTTAAGTTGAAGCACGCTATCGAGTTTCTTAAAGATGGTTGTAAAGTAAAAGCATACGTGTTTTTCAAAGGTCGCTCGATTCTTTTCAAAGAGCAAGGTGAGGTATTGTTGCTCCGCTTTGCCAACGATTTGGAAGAACTCGGAAAAGTGGACAGTTTGCCTGTATTGGAAGGAAAACGAATGATATTGATGCTTTCGCCGAAGAAACCGAAGGTGTAGATTAGCCCCCTCTAACTCCCCCGGAGGGGGAGAACTTGAGGAAGTGCAAAACAAAAAGGGTTTGCAAAAAAATGAAACTTGAATAACGAGATAAAAAATAATCAATCGCAGTCCGCAAAAGCCTCCCCTCCGGGGAGGT
>Ga0209737_10002981_pt1 | contig 11819 bp, 8 predicted proteins | sample TergutCu122P3_FD_187284 | JGI IMG/M metagenome (GOLD analysis project Ga0209737, IMG submission 187284) | Cubitermes ugandensis P3 segment gut microbial communities from Kakamega Forest, Kenya - Cu122 P3 (SPAdes) (version 2) | ecosystem: Host-associated > Arthropoda: Insects > Digestive system >...
GTAACGTTCATTGGTTGATTGTAAACTTTGCGCTCCTACTCAGCCAATAGCGTGACTTCTTGCATTGGAAGATGCGCAAAGCTTATTGGTTACTTTCAAATCGATATCCTGCTCGACCAATCGCGTACATGTATGGAAAATGGCTACCATATCGTCTGAATAATAAAATAATGTAAAAATATTTATATTATAAAACAGGATGAATTGCAATTATATTTTGAAAAAATAAAGTTAAATATAGGCAAAAGGGCGAAATTTTAATTCGTTGTACTGAAAGTTCTAAATTCGCTAAAATGAAATGTTTTAACACACATTAAATAGGGAAAAGGGAAGGGGCCTAAAAATAATTTTGCAATTCTGAACATTTCGTTATACTGGCGTTCGTTACAGCGACATTTTACTGTATAAAGCTTGATATACCTTAAACCACTGGGATACTTTTGATTTTATTAACACAAAATTAAGTCACAGCATTTCAAAATGAAAGCCTCCAATCCATGAATATTCTTCTGTGAGGATACTACATGTCAACAATGAGAACAATGTTTTGATCTTTATGTGATTGCATTATTCCACCGTAAGAGTGACTAGTGCCTCATGATTGAATATCCATTTTGCAGCTTTCATCATGTATCACATTAAAGTGTTGCTTATATGCAGTCTACATGGCCAAGCAGTGCATGTTGTCAATGCTAATTCAGCTACTCCAAAGTTACAATATGGCTGCCTCCCTATGGAAACATGTGATGTCTGATCCTTCATTTCTGGGTATTATTACTGCCTCACTTAGGTGTGGCCATCAGTGTGTAGTTGCAGGAGATTTAGAGTACCTGTTCCTGAACAATAAAGGTTAATGCTAGTTGCATATGCACATTGGTGTACCCTCATTTATTATAGAATGAGGCTGTGGAGACTGGTTACCTTGAAGTTTTAGATTGCCACGGTGCTTGGAGAATGCAAAGGAATTGCCATTCAGTGTATGAAATTTAAATGATTTCTGTAACTGATTTGCTGCGTTTCATCATACAGTTTGTTTAATCATTATAACACATGTTCTGTCACTTTTCACTGTAAAATTAAGTAAAGACAAATATTTCTTCAGTTATAAACTCAAAATTCTGAGGAACACAGTTCCATCCTACGAGCAGGCTAACATCTTGATTTGTAACTAATCCTTTTATACTAGTAACATGGATTGAGACATACCTTGTGGAAGAACTCACTTCCTTATGTTTTCTTGAGGTGTAAATGATGGAAGATTACTATGCACATTACCTGCAGCTGGTGCTTTGGTATTCTTTATTTTTGTCTGTGCCTAAAATAAGCAGGAAACTAACCTAAGGCAGTTGGCCTGAACATGTTCACATCTGGGTGGCTTGCTATCTCAATACATGCACTATTCAGACACTTTGCAACCTTCACACTGCAGTGAATATTCTTTAAATCAATATAACATTCAGACTGTATTTTCGCCATCAATGTGTGTTCATTCACCATCAAAGTATGTGTATTCACCATCAATGTATTAAATTCATTTGAACACATTTGCTTTCATTATATACATTTTTTTTTTGCTGCAGATTGCGAGACTCATCATCAGAAGTTCGCCAGGTCACCTTGTTAATACTCACAAATCTAATTATGAATGATATGGTCAAGGTGAAGGGTCAGATATCAGAAATGGCGCTATGCATTGTCGACACAGAGCAGAAGATAGCAGGTAACATTATATGATGAAAGCATGATAGGTGTTGTGTCATACAGTAATGTGGAATTTGTATTTTTCTATAACATTTAAATCTTACTTTGGTCTTGATGTGCATTTACACCAAGGTGTACCTTCTCATCCCCTGACTGGCATGACATCATGCCAAGAGTGCATGGTTAGACTGGCATGCTGCTGGCATCTGATGAGACATTGTAATGCTTGCATTAGAAGGAAATGTAGTTAAAGAATAATCTAATTCAACTTTAACACTTGCTGATGATGATATGTGGACATAGTTGTGACTGAAATTTTGAACATTGCCCATCTTTGTAGGATAAAAACCCACATTTCAGAGGCTGGATCTGCCTCTTTCTTCAGATGGAATGTGGAAAGGGGAAAGCCTACTGTAGTAGACCTGTTAGAAAGAGCTAGTCGCAATCCTTGGACCAGTTTATGGTGAGGGATTGAGACCAGTTGAATCTGACAGACCACCGGAGCAGGTTCTCCACTTTTTCCATTCAACCTGATGATGGAGGAAGATCCCTCCGTCAAAATATGGGTCTTTGAGCCTGAGACAGTTGTCAGTGTCCAGAATTTCTGTCACAACTATGAAAAAAAGAATAAGCTTGTTTGTGTTCTTAGGTAATTACTGTGTTGTGTGGTTTTTCTGCTATTTTGGAGTGCATGTGCAGGAGCTGTATCTTGCTACTGGAAATGATGGATTGGTTAAGTGTTCAGTTTGTTTAAAGGCCTTTAATCAAGTGATCATTGACAACCTGTAGCAACACGGTGTTTTGCACCATAACAAGGCATTTCTTAATGAAGTGCTGAACTTGTGATTTTGTAATTAAATACATTTGTCTGTGAGAAATGCTTTTTAATTAGGCACAATTTGTGTTTTCATATTAACCTGCAGCACCTTGTGTTATGCATTAAAAGCAAAATAATTATAATTGTGTCCTGTAGTTTTCTTATTATTCCCAGCAAGTCTCTTGAGAACTGTAATATTGGGTTTGGATACATGTGTAATTTTGTATAACATGAATTTGCTCGTACATAGCTTGTAAGATATTTACGTACCTATACAGTTCCTTAATAGCTTGTAATACACCATTGTCCATTATGTTCCATCTTCCATTCCATGTTTGGCCAGCATTCACTGTCATCTTCTAATGCTCTAGTGTCCATGTATTCCAATCTTCCTTATTTGGCTAGCATGCACTGTTTTATTCTTAATACTGCCATCTCTGCTGTGCTTGCATAGGCCCTGCCATCCAAGCAAAAGATTGCACATTGCTATTGCGGGACAATTTAAACACCTATCCTAACTTCCATCTGGCTAGAAGCTGCTGCTACTGTCGCTGCTGCTGCTGGTGGAAAAAATGCATAAATTCAGAATATTGTGAGAATCTGCAAACAAATCGCTGTTGACATTTTGTGTCCAACTGAGATGTAGTAGTGTCTTTAATCAATTTATGCTGTATTCAAATCTGTGGTAATTTTTTCCTTACTGTATGTAGGCCTGTCATTCATTCTGTCTTCTACATATTCCATTTTCTTCTTCTTTAAATGCCTATTAATTTCATGCTTTACTTTCTTCAGAATTCTTGATCCATTTGACGTGAATTCCGCAGCTTTTTGCAATTTAGTTTACCTCCTCTATTCTAATAGTTTTTAGCATTCCTCATCAACCCATGATGTACTGTGCCTTAACTCACAATTATCCAAGACTCTGGTGGCAAGTTTTATATTCTCTTTAACACTTCCCCAAGCTCCATTATCTTGACAATGGCATCCATGTTTTTTAGTGCTGCAGACTTGATTCCTATGTACAGTATTACTGAACTACATTATTGTTTAATGTGTAGAAACAAACTTGAAGACAGAATGTTAAGGTACGCTGAGCACTGGCTTTATGAATGGGAATAATACCAGACTCCCTCCATGGTTTGCAGACCATAATAAGCATTACGTTGGGCTTGTTCACCATTCTGTCATCTGCTGTGAAATCCCCATTTAGTGGTTCTGTAATTGAATTGGATTGAATTTATTTGCATTCTATAAATACAAAACAGGTTAATACCTTGGATATAGGACAAGTTTGAATATTTTACACACATGCCGTAGTAGCTGGTACAATACAACTGATTAAGCTTAGTTTATCATTCTATATTTACACTACAGTATTGTTCTACAGGGTAGAAAGAATGAGCAAATAGTTCTTTAGGGCTGATTCAAATTGTTGAAGGTTATCACTGAAATTTTTGATACCTTCTGGGAGATTGTTAGACATTTTTATGACAATCAAACAGACTCCTTTTTGATATAGTGATAAATTTGATGAAGGTTGGTGAAAGTTACTTTTTTGTGTAGTTTTTATGTGATTGATGTCATAATTGTATTTGAATTTATTTTTGTTGTTAACCGTAAATAAAAGAAATGATAATATGTATTGCAAATTTTTAGACTGTTAAATAAATCTCTACATCAATCTCTACTTCTGCATCCTGTGATAATTATAATTATATTCTTTTGTGTTTTAAAAATTTTTGCACTCTGTGAAGAGTTCCACCACGATATTAATCGAAAGTTCATAATGGAATGAAAATAGGCATTGTAAATCATCTTCATTGTTTCCTATGACATAAAAGGCTTAACTGATCTCATTGTGTAGCAAGCTGCCCGTAATTTGTGTGTAATTTGTTCAGTATGAATTTTCTACATATATTCCAAGAAATTTTGTATCATAAGCTTTAAAAATTAATTTTTAGCATAACTGACGTACAGATGAATTTGAGGACTATTTTTAGTTTTACAGTGCATGAAATTGGTTTTATCACACTCTAGGGAGAGTCTGTTGGCTTTGAACCATTTATTTATGGATTCAAATTCAATTTTTTTATCATTTTTAAAATCTTCGAGATTAGGATTGTTAGATACAATACTAGTATCATCTTCAAATAAAATTGGTTTAGATTTCCGTTAATAGGTTTTGATAATCGTTTACATAAAGCAGAAAAAGTTCCTTTGTTTTGTTTCTCATTCCGTTTATATTTTGATGGAATAATCTTAGTACTTTTTTGCTTATTGTTATTTGGGATATGTTTATTTATTTTTTGAGTTCTTGTGTTTGATTTACTTTATTATTTAAAAATCTGCAATCTTCTCCACTACTAACTGGTGATACTAATACACTGTGTTTGTCAGAACTACTGTCCATAAAAAACATCATAATTTCCTGTCACTGGTTGCTCTCTAAGTTTTCCTGATGATCGTCCTCCAGTTTCTTCGCATTCTAGCATACAATCACTTTTCTCCTGTACCACTTTTTCTTCTTGACTAATGTCCTTGGGGTTATCCTTCCATTTCAGGATAATGGGGCATGTCATCTGTTTTGTAAGAGTTCTTCTGATATTGTTTGCTGCCTTTTGGGCAATCAATTCATGTCAATTACTTTTTATGATCAAATGACACCATTCTTTTATTTAGTTTCCTGTTCAACGCTGCCACTTGGATTTGAACACTGAAATGAGTTGGTGTATTTGCCTGAGTATGACTACCCCTTCACAGTCCTCATTTTTCAGGAAATTACCTTTTCGGTTGCCTTGATCTAATTGTGTGATTACAAAATTACCCCTCATTTTTCTGAAGTTGAATTAGGAGAAAATTGTCATCTTATGTGCGTTGCCCATCACAGTGTTCAGTTTTCAGGAAGATTACCTGTACAGAATGCATTTAATTAATTGTGTCATTAAAAGTTAACCCTTCACATTTCTGATGATGAATTAGGAGAAAATTATCATCTTATATGTGGGTAAATACAGTGATTGGGGCCTGGGGTAGTGTAGTGGTTAAGGCACTGCGCTACAAGTCGGAAGGTCCTGGGATCGATACCCAGTGTCGCTGGGCATTTTTCCTGTGGCATCTGACAGTTCCATGTGCCCTGGGGTTGACTCAGCCTCTAAAAATGAGTACCAGGATAATCCTGGGAGTAAAGGCAGCTGGTGTGTAAGGCTGAGAACCTACCACCTTCATGTGCCGATTGTCAAGAAATCTGGGGGCCTTAACCTCCTGGAACCCTGTAGGCCTGTTCAGGCCTCTAATGGGACAGCTTTTTAAATACAGTGATTAGTATAAAATGAATTGAATGTCAAGTGGTGAGAACTTTGAATGGGAATTTATCTGTGTCATTGTGAATATTGTAAGTTCCCTTCTGGTTTCTCTCACAACAGAAGTGAATTGTGTAATGTTACTGTGCCTGTAGAGACCAGGAAGGGCAATGAGACCTTGCGGTATTTGTCACAAGAGGACATTTATAATTCTTCTCATTTCAGAAATGGCATCAATGTTCTTCACGGAACTTTCTCAGAAAGGCAACGCTCTTTATAATGTGATGCCAGACATTATCTCCAGACTGTCCACTCCAGATCTGAACCTTGAGGAGGAAAAATTTAAAACTATAATGAAGTAAGTATGGAGAACTTCATGTTTGATTGGAGAACTTCATGTCTGGTTATCATCAGTGATGTTTTGTGCAGGTCAGCTCTTATTGCAGTGATTTCATCACTTATCTGTGTTCTTCCATAAGGCTGTGTCTTGTGGGAACAGAGAGTAAAGGAACAAATGCTCATAGAGTGGCACAATGCCTATAGGTGTCTATGGTGAAGGAGGAATACCCAGCTAGAACCATCTCTTTTATGTTATGGCCAGACAAGTTATTAGAACACTTAGTTTTATACTTCATTTCTGGGCATAAAAACATGAAAATAGTTTGAGAGAATTTCATAATTTGTATCCTATACTCAGTGTGTTTGTGATCATGATGATGGTGATGGCAGTGACAATTATGTGTTCAAAGTGTACAGATAATACAGACCTTTTGTCATGGATAGAGTTCCGGCACACAAACCGTTTTCGACTAATGATCCCACTGTTTGGCATGATACAGACTGTTCTGAAATCTGTACCTGCTAATTTCACCATGCTGATCCCAGTGGTTGTGTGGTCAAAGATGTGAGTCTGTGGCTACTTTATTGCTGGGATCACATTTTGAATCCAGTTGAGGGCATGAATGTTCATCTCTTGTGTTTGATGTATGCTGTGTAGATAGTGGCATCTGCAATGAGCTGGTCACTCGTTCAGAGGAGTCCTACTAGATGTGTGTGTGTGTGTGTGTGTATCTAATTGTATGTGATCTATAAACCTTAACAATGAGGTCGCCTAGGCCAAATAGGGCTGTTGCACCACAGCACAAAATTAAAGGATCCCACCATACAATTCCTTGATGAACATTTAATACTAAACTGTCCCTGGTTAAAATTTTTACCAACGTATAGTTTTCTTTAGAAAATGTGATTTAACATTTATGTGATGTAACAGTATGGTATGGGGAACTATGGCAAATATTACTTAATGCAGTTTTAGTTTTGTATGGTTGTGTTTTATGTATGATCCTTTATCAATTTTTATGCTTGTACTTTATTGTAATCTGTATTTCACATAGTAAGTGAACTTGAACTACAACACATCGGCTTTGACTCATGGCAGACTGAAATAACTGTGGGAAGTGACCAGTGATATTTTTTATATAAAGCAAAGTAAAGGCTACAGACTTCAGACACTGTTACTGTGTGGCTTACATTCTGTAAGGCAATATGATTGTGTGAAGCTGTTGCACCCATTAAAAACTGAATATTTGCAAAATGTTTTGGATGAGTCCCTGTAGGCATTTCACATGGATGTTGGAATTACCAGCAGATCTCATATTGAGCATGTGTGAAGTTGAAAAACTTGAATCATCCAAATACACCAACAAATGCATACAATTTGTATAAAATCATAAAGCGTCCATACATATTAACTCTCCAGCATGGTTAAGCGATAATTCACTATCCTCAGGGAGACATAACACAAAGCCATACAAAATCAACGCATCCCATGTGTGTAGGACACAAGACACATTGATACACAACACAGGAACTTGATCCTTTTGGATTGAATACTTTGATGCTAGATGTTTCTATGCATATAACCACATACAAGACAAACAGTGGGGCATCAATTAACTGTATTGAAGAATGTCAGCATCATGTCAAAAATATCCATGTTTTTTATTTTTTTGGCTGTAACTATTTGCTTTTGACATTTTACTTTTAGTACTGTGTATGTAAATTGGATGTGTTGTTTTTGTATGCCTTTATGTGTTCCTGAAAATGGCGATTTGTTGCTGAAACATGTAGGAGGCTTAATGTGTACGGATGATGTATGATTTTTTATTTTATATAAATTGTGTGCATCTGTTGGTGTATGTGGATGATTATAGTCACAATACATGGACAAAATGGTATTAAATTTGTAAAAACTTGTTTTGAGTTACTGCTCCCATTTATAGTGGAGTAGCTTTTGTAGAATTCTCATTGTATTTAGAATTGATATTAGAATCCTATGCTTCATTTGTAATCACATAATATGAATCCTTGTCATATTCCATGTGTTTTGTGTTTAGGTTTGTCATGGGATTGATACAAAAGGATCGTCAGATGGAGTCACTTGTTGAAAAGCTCTGTCTTCGTTTCCGATTGTCAGAGAACGAAAGGCAGTGGAGTGACTTGGCCTACTGTCTTTCATTATTACAATATTCAGAACGCAGTCTGCGAAGGCTGAGTGAAAATCTGCCTTGCTATGCTGACAAGTTGCATTCACCAAAAGTGTATGAAACTTTCTGTTCCATACTGGCTGGTATCAGCAAAACAAGTAAACCAGAGCTGAAGGTTTGCATTGCTTTTTTGTAATATTTTCTCTACATTTGTTTTAATTGACTATTAATGATGGTTTGAACATATCTGCATGTGTTTATCTAACAATATTTAAATTAATTTATTTTCTTGAAATCTTGAGTTCATGGTATGCCAATTGAAGACATCTCACTTTTTGTACTTTTTAATCCCATACCATTAATAATACTATATGTCTCCCAATATAAACCAACAGTAGTTGCCTTCCCAAAAGGGGTCATGTAACTTGGAATCATGTAACTCAAAATTTTCATTATTTCTTTGACTTCACTGCCCTAAATTTTCTGGTAAATTTATAGTACAATCTTAATATAATTCCGTTTTGCCATACATGAATCATTATTAAGATGATTTATTATGTAGTTTAACTTTTAACGATTCTTAATCACTGTAGGAATTTGTGTTAACTTTAAATTTGCATTAGTCAGTAGTACATAAATTGGTAGACACATGTATCAATGTTGCCATCGTATGGACACCTGAGGTGAGTGTGCCACTTGTAGTTTATATTGTAAGGTCCAGAGGGGGAGTAGAGGTATAGCTCTACTCTTTCTTTAACTTCAGCATTGACCACTGGGTGGTCATTGCCATGCTGCAGCCACTTTCCCCTGGAAAAGTGACCCGGTACCCACTGTACAGGAGGCTGGGTGGGTCCCAGGGACAGTGTGGATGGGTGCAGAAAATCTCGCCCCCCTCCGGGATTTGATCCCTGGACCGTCCAGGCCATAGCAAGTCGCTATACTGACTGAGCTATCCCTGCCCACAATTTATATTGTAGGGCCCTGAAAATTTATGCATTCAATACACCAAGTGCATAAACATGAATCCACAGTGGGGAATTTTGCTATTGAGGGCTGTACACTGAAAAATGTAGGGTGCATTTTATAGTGTGTGATTTGATGTTTTCACTCATTCTTGATGAATATTACCATGTTCTGGGTTGTGATATTGCGATTGGTAATTTGTTACCAACATTTCGGAAGGACATGCTGCTCCATCTTCAGGGTAGTCAGAGAACAGTAAGTTTCTGGGAGAATTGGTTACATCGTGCAGGGTAAGATTTGGTTAGGCAAAGTAGTAGTGAACTAATAAGTGGAGCATCTTGTATAGGTCCAAGATGATAAGATCATCTCCAATGTTTGATACAGACTGGATCATCAAGGCAGTGATTGAGATCAAGCTCCATCACAATAACAAAAACAGGGAGGATGACCTAGTCTTGATCGGGTTATGGAAACCTCAGATTTATCCTATGAAGGAATAGGGAAAACCTCCCCACCAGGGTACACAACATTAGAAGTCTGGCCCTCTTCAGTGCCAATGGATCCAGGCTTTCCTTCCTCCTTGCCTTCTTCAGTTGGCTGTCACTCGTCAGTCCGTTCAGTTTTTCATTAGTTAGCTCTCCTTTGTCCTGCATTTCTTTATTTTTTCTTTTTTCCCTGTGCTTCATTCCACCTTTGCCTCTAGTGGGCTTGGCATATGACTGATGGCAGCTGTCTGTTTATTGGCTGGCTATGCTGTCATCTAACCCATTTTTTCTCTATGTAATTTAACCAGTTCTCCCTACAATGTACTTTTTGCCCTGAAGATGTAGGCAGCAAGCTCTTGCAATATGTGTCGTTAATAGATTAAAATTCAGCACCGTGTCACATTCCAGAGACTGTATTCATCAAATTTATGTGGTTTTTAATCTGCCCACTGTGACACATACTCTTCATGAAACCATATTGGACTTATCACATTTCTCAGAATGAGTTACCAGAAAAGAAATCAGTACTTTACATGAACTAAAAATCTTCTTATGGTGTATGACTTCTGTTTGAAATATTTTTTAGTATGATTTATATTAAATGTACTGCAAGGACAGAATAATTTATTTCTCTTTTCGCTAGTGTTAATTAATTTGTTAACATTAGATTTGTGTGTACAGTAAGAAATTCAGGACATATATGGATTACAGAATTGCAAGGATACTCTGGAAGATATGTGAACTAAAATTTTTGGAGAAAACAGTAGGCAGAAGAATATGAGCAACCACATATCTGTTCTGTGTGCCAGTTATTTTGCTGCAAAGATCTTAATTTTGAGGAGAGCCAATTTCAAAATTCCAGGAGCTTAGTACATAAATACAAGCCAATCATAAATGTAGAATATTAATTTATATATTTGGTTCTTATTTAAACCACTCTTCAGGCTGCAGTGGCTGAACTGGAGGCTAAGATTAATGAGTGCAATAATAAAGGTGCAGAGGATGTTTTGGTATCACAGAAAGCTGCTAAAGCATCTGGTCGAAGGAGAACAGCAGCCAGTACACCAGCAGGTGAACAGAATTTCTTATTATCCCTGTATATTTGTTAATAAGGGCCTCTAAGATTGTAATAACAACAGTTAATAAATTCTACATGACTAACCAGAATGATATGGGTATTAGACATGAAAATTTAGAGGCAGTTTCAGTCTTTGTCATCAGGGAATGGAGTGCTGAATGACACACATCAGCCATAGTGACTCCAGTGCTCAGACCTAATTGTATGCCCCATTCACCCAGTTGCTTAGCCAGAGTGAAGTCAGTCCATCATTAGTACCTAATTTATTGTTAACTGTTGGATATTGTCCAAATTGTTCCAAGTGTAATAGTAACAGTAAAGCCAAGTTCCTTCTTGGTGTGCCATGAAGGCATATGGGGAAATGAGTTCCAGGTCCATGCATTGCTAGCCTCAGCACTAAGCAGATGTGAGTGGTGAACTTCATGTCCCAGCTGTTCTGCCTTCAGGGAGCAAGCTCCTGGTACCCACTGAATGGGAGGCTGGGTGGAACCCAGAGCCAGTCCAAATGCAGTGGAGAAGGAATAATTTTGTGCCACTGTCAGGATTTGAACCATAATTTTTAGTCTTTCAAGCATGTAGCCTAGTCACTACAAAGACTGTGCTGTCGCAGCTCATGTACTTATAGGGTTCTGTGAACTCATCTTTATTAAGATTTAGTTTGAGCTCAGTAGTCCACTATACAGGGTCCGCCAGCCGAACCTGACGTTTTTTGAACGGCTAGTATATGAGGGCGGAGCGTACAGTTGCCATGGGAGGGGTATCAATGGAAGCGTAAGGTTTTGCAGTTTTAGTTGCCATGGAGCAGTGGAGCCCTCAACACTGAGCGTTCATCGTGGAGACGTTTTTTAAAAACGGCGAATCAGTAATCGTCACACAGAGGAAGTTTCGTCTGCATTTTAATGTTCCGCGTCACGGGAGGATCCCGTCACGAAACACGATACTTCTTTGGGTGCACAACTTCCGTACCACGGCTTCTGCAACGAAGAAACA
>Ga0209737_10002982_pt1 | contig 11815 bp, 10 predicted proteins | sample TergutCu122P3_FD_187284 | JGI IMG/M metagenome (GOLD analysis project Ga0209737, IMG submission 187284) | Cubitermes ugandensis P3 segment gut microbial communities from Kakamega Forest, Kenya - Cu122 P3 (SPAdes) (version 2) | ecosystem: Host-associated > Arthropoda: Insects > Digestive system...
CCCCAAAACCCCAAAACCCCAAAACCCCAAAACCCCAAAACCCCTTAAGACTCAATATGATAGTATGGATAAGTCTAAGGATCTTTTAATGGCATTACATGAAAGAATTGATAACTAAAGGCTTCTTAACTTTCTACATCGATTTTCCTTGAAACCTTTAAACTCTTTACATTCTTCAACTCAAAATAAGGCAAGTTGTTTTCTTCTTTAGTCCAATTGAGATTGCACTTATCAATTGTGGAAAAGCCTCTTACATGAAATACTTCACACATCTTGTAGTCTCTTAAGAACCCTTTAGGAAATTTAGAGTCCTCATAGCAGTATAAGATTGTACTAAATAGAATTCTTTTACCACATCGCACTACTAGCTTATTTGGTCCATTTAACTTTGATATCACGAACCTCATCATGAATGTTTCTCCTATTAATTCAATGTCGACAGGAATAGGCATGGAGTAGCCATTAATGGGTACGATGGAAGCAAATAAGAAAGGTACAATGTCTTCATTATCAATCTCTGTCTCTCCTTCAGTATTATCATCAAATAATTTAAAAGTAATCACATACTTTCCTTCCTCACGTATTACAGGTAACCTTAATCCGCACTTATTTGACTGTCTCTCCACTAAAATGAACTCTGCTACGTCTATTGCTTCCTCTATTTCACTATTCAAATTTTCTAACAACCCAAATAACACTTTGATTATATCATCCGCACTTGGAATATGACCTTCAGTAGCTAAAGTGTTGTTTAAAGTGAATATTATTTTGCTTGAGCTTTCCTTCAATTCCCAAAAGTTCTTTTGCTTTTCATTGAGTTTTATTATGAGATCTTCAATATGTGGACAAGCATTAGTTCCCTTAGCTATCCTAATAGCATCTACAATATTGTGTAATAGAATAGGTAAGGTAAGCAAGATTCTTAGTTGGCCAATAGAAGTATCCTTATGATCATATTCAACTTTTATTCTATTTGTGTTACTACTAAAATACATTTTGTCTTGTTTGTTGAATAGTGTTCGCATTATAGATTCAGCCCAATTTAAACATTCTTCATACTTCAAACCTAAAGGATTAGCATGGTTCCAATTAACCTCCACGTTTGAATGACGAAGTTCAGTAGTTTGTCCCAAGTTCTTAAGTTCAATTTGACAAATCCCTTGAAGTACTTTTTCAACTATACTGTGAATTACATTATCACCTAATAACCATTCTATATTCCCATTTTTTTTATTGAAGTGTAAAGGAACTCTAAGGTTCAAGTTTGATTCTTCAACTGAAACTAGCTCCTCATCCTTTTTCAAAGAATTATCAAGTACAAAATCTATTCTAATAGCATGTGTCTGCAAAAACATCTTCAACTTCTTTTTTATGTGGATGCATTCATGAAGTGAGGAGAGAACTAGAGTAAAGGGTAATGCTTCAGCCACTTTTAATTCAATACCATTAACAATCATATTAAAAGCTGATAACAATATATGAAACTCTGCCTTTATTGCCTCTGTTAGTGTATAATAAACTGTTACTGGCAACTCATTAATAGAACTAAAGTCTATATTAATCTTTAGATAATCATCTTCATATTTAATATCAGAATGAAATCTAGACAAACACTTTTTTAGGTCTGCCCTTAATGAATTAATTGCTGTTCTAAATTCTTGATAATTGTAATATAAGAACTTTAATGGCATCCTACTTCTTATAGGAATTACTTGTGGTATAACTTTTCTCTTATCTAAATTTACCTCATATGCAAATTCCACTGCTTTGTCTGTAATTGAATGTTTAGGTATTGAATCCTTATTGTCATAAAACTTTACTGTGATCTCATTAGGAAGTAAAGAAGTAAATTGAGAATCCTTTGATTCCTCTAGTTTTGAATAATTTGCCTCTGTTAATTCGAATAGCTTTCCATCAATATATGCTACTCTATAGTCATTCTCAATATTATCAATAGCTTTGATTTTAGGTGAAACTAAAAGATAAACAGTAAATTCTTGAGGATTGTTGTATTTCAGTATACGGCTCGAACCTTCTTCTTTAAATACCCAGTAATTATCCGCAAAATTAAGGAGGTTACAAAACTTATATTTGACCCTATTGTCTTTCACAATGCATTTAGTCTCCTTTAGTATATCAATATTTCGCCTTATAGTTTCAATAGTGAACTTTTTGTAGATAGGATAGTTATAAACAGTATTAAGATCGCCAACTCCAGAAAACTTAAGCTCATAAAAACAATCTTCATTAGTGTCAACCAAAGAAAACCTTCCTACATTCTTCATATCACTTAATAACGAATCACGTGCACTTGATCTAAAATAAGCTTTAAACAATTCATGTATCTGATCAGAAGACAATCTTTTAGCATCATTTACTATCTCAGTTAACTTTAGTCCTTTCCCTATGTTTTCTATTGAGTTATATAGCTCTTCTTTCTATTTCACATTAAACATTGAATTACATAATCGTAGTAATCTATAAGCTTCTCAAATTTACTCTTATCCTTAATAGCTTTATCTAAATAAGAATAAAGTGAATTCCAATTAATAGTAGTTTTAATTGACTTACCAAAGATATTACTTAATGATTTACTAAGTACCTTTAAATTAATATCCTTTCTATGTAAATATTCAGATAATAATTCACTTTCTGTTATTAATGCTTCTAATACTTTCATTCTATGTATAAGAGGTCTATTAACTTGAGTATTAGCTGGTTTAAGGGTTGATTTGTCAGATGACCTCATGTAAATGAATGTTATTATGCATATTGATCCATTTGCTTTAATTCGGCAATCAACCAAACTAATTAATTTGTCTACCAAAGGACAATCTTTAGTTGCTGTATTAACAGCTGTTCCTTCTCTCCTTTCACATTGAATGAATATCGAACTGATATTTCTCTTAAATTTCTTCATTATGTTATATATGTGTACCATTAGTTCAGTAGAAGTAGCAAATAAACTATTAGAGTAAGTGAATATGTCTTCAAGGAAATTTAGGGGGTTTGAGTATCTGGTATTAGTAGTTTTAGAGATTGGTATAACGATTTGATCTAAGAAGGATTTTATGTCGAATCTTATATCTGGTTTGCTTTCTTCAAATAGATTCATCAATTGCTTAATTAAACTTACTTCTCCCTTCAGTATTCGCCCTAATAAATATTCAGGGTATAATTCTTCTGTAAGTCTTCCTATTGTTTGCTGTTCTTTGCCTTTTTCACTAGGAATAATAAACTTCAACTCCAACTCATTGTCTGTATTGCGATATTTTTTAGAAACATTTAATATGAGTTCATCTAAGGGTGGTTTAGTATTATTCCATATAGCTTCTTTTACTATTACAATCTTATAAGTGTCTATAGTTCTTATTTTTAATACTTCTTCGGCAAACTCTTCTACTGTACCTGGAAATCTCATCCTTTCTGTCTCCTTAGATTCTTTAGATTGAGGTACCAATATTTCGATATCATTGTAGTAGAAGGTGATCTTATGTAATAATTGCTCTAGTTTGTCAACACAAATACTCTCTAAACAATCTAATGTATTAACTGGATAACATTCCTCCAACTCTTCTAAATTCTCACTCACTGATTTCTTATCCAATAAGAGTCTGTGGAAGTTACCCTTAGGATCTTTTAGAGTAATATTTTTATAATCAAGAGTACTAATAATTATAGTGCGATATATCTCATTGTTCAATTGAGTATAAGCTTGTTTAGTACTTTTTAACTTTGTATGATCTATATTAATGTAAAGTTCAATGTCCACTCTATATTTTTCATCTATATCTGCTACAAAGGGTGAATTATCAATACTTGACCAAATATTGAAATCTTCTTTTGTTACAGAGTTGACCTTATAATCCAATAGAGGTTTAGAAGAATTATCAAATAGACTTATATTAATGTATAACAAATACTTGTCTCTACTATTCTTAATCTCATTGATGCCTAATAAATGCTTCTCAGTAAATAACAAAGCAACAGATTCCGCCAAAGAACAATTGCTAGCTTTAGAAATAGCTCCTGCCAAATGTAATAAATTCTCCTTATTAAACCTAAGCATAATAAAAGTATTAGGCGAAAAAAAGATAACAGATTCATTTGTTAATACATCTAAAATCAATTCTGCTAATCGACGATCTCCTATAACAACTTTTGGAGGTGAAACTTTTACAAATTCCATTAGCTTTGTTTTTCTATTAACTTGTTTAAATGCTTTAACAATAATTTCATAAAATGTATTAAATAAACGCTTTGCTTCGTTAAGTGAAATAATTTTTTTGACATTATCACCTACAGGACCATTACCTCCATAATAGTATATCTTAAGCATATCTACTACAATTACACTTAAAACACTCTTTATAATATTGTCTCCTGAACCCAATTTCCCAGTAATAGCGAGATACAGTAAACTAACCATTGAATCGTGTGAACATGGTATAATTAAAGTAGTATCTGCTACCTTAATATGTTTCTCAGTAATATCATACTTCAACTTTACCTGGAGAAGCTCCATAAATACAGGTAGTTCTTTATTATATTTCTGAGAGATCATTATGAATAACTCTTCTATATTGATCTTCTTTCGTATGTTTTCGCATATTTGAGTGTTGTATTTATTACCATATATAGCAATAGTTAAGAAACAGTTATAATATCCTTTCTCTGCAAATTCTAATGCCAAACTAGCTAAATCAAGATTATAGTATTGCTTTTTTACTTTATTCTGTATTGGTACTAGCAGATTAACTTCTTCATGAGTAAAGTCTACCTTATCATTTATTTTTAATTCACGATTACCTGTAAAGTAATTATAAGGTGCAGCTAATAAATTACCTGAGTTTTGTTGGATATTGGCTCTATCTTTAGCAGTATTATTGGCAATAATATTAAAATGTTGGATACAAAATAGAGCGTACTTTTCATCAAAGTCAGAAATATCCCTTAAAAAATTTGATTTGACTAGCTCATCACCATTGTTAGGACATAATCCTATTCTACTAAAGATATAGGTGAATGGCATCGTGTACATGTTGTTCTTAAAGATATCAAGTACATTAGCCTTTAGTTTTTCTGGAGAAGGTAATAATGCAGCAATGTAAAGAGCATCTCTTCTAAAAAGTATAAAAGATAATGTAAGCATTACATTTCCTTCCTTCATATATTCAATAAGAGGTAATAAAAGGTTATCCTTATTATTTGACTTTGCATCTTCATTCTTTGAAGAAGTTTGAAGTGGACCATCTAACAGCCGAAATTTAGCTATGAGATTTAATATCTCACTCTTCTTCGGAAATATCTTATTCCATAACTCAGCCTCTATGGGATATGCTTTTGGATCCATAAACTGAGTTAAAGTCTTTATTAGATCTTTAGAAGATTCTAATACCTCTATCTCTGGATTATGTATTTCCATAATATTCTGTGGAAGAACAAAGAGAGCAGAAGAAATATCGAGATGATTCATTTGAACAGCTATAACAAAAGGACAATACCCATCATTATTCTTCTGTAACAGTCTTTCCTTCTCTCCATTACTAAAATCAAAGACATTCAATTTAGCCAAATCAAGTAAGAATCTCTTTCTTCCATAAAGAGCTACTAAATGTAATATAGTATTCTCTTCTTCATTCTTATAATCTAATATATTCTTTGGTGTATAATTTTTAAGTAATAAAGATAAAAGTTCTTTACAATCATTGTTATTACAATATTCAAGTGCTAAATGCAAGTGTTCTATTTTGAAGCCTTTAGATTTTAATAACACTTTTGCCATCTCCAAACTTCCTACACTCAGTGCACACACTCCCAAATCACTAGCATTTGTGTGGGCGTATTCCTTGTAGTGTGATATCTTGAGTAACGCTTGAAGTACTAAAGGACGATTATACCAGATAGCACATTCTATTAATCCAAAACTCTTCCATTTCGAATTATGAACAAAGAAATTAGTTTCTTTTGTATTCTCAACTCTTATATTCTTAGGCAACTTTTCTGCAAACATAGTAACAATCTTAGGTAAATTCTTATAAATAGCTTTAACAAAAGGATAAGCTAAGAATATTGATTCATGACTTTTTCTACCACCAAATGAAGACTTCTCTTCTTCATTATTAGTTTTAAGATAGGAAGGTATAAGATTGTGTACACAATCTTCAAGATCTACATTGAATACTAAAGATTACTATAATCGATAGCGACGTTAATCAAGCAACGTATATAACTACCATCAAATAGTTTCTTAGAAAAAGAATTTAAAAGTAAAGCGGCTACTTTAGGCGATTTGAACTTAGGGAAACGCTCGACAGGAATATAATCAGACATAGGAACTAATGTATCAAGTAATTTCATTGTATCTATTTGTTTTATTTGAATAAATTACATATACCCTCTTCAGACTTCAAAGAGTAGTATTTTTCTATTGCGGGTTGAAGAGACACTTCGTCAGTATTGACATTCTTTAAATGTTCAATAAAGACTTCTTGTAACTCACCTAGATCTGGTGAGTTCAAAGTTATATAATATTGAAGAAAATACATAAATTGGTTAGAATATTTGCTATAACTTAAGCAATTGCTATATAGTTTTAATATGATTTTTAATACAATCCCATGGTTTTTCTTTATATTAGGTATTTCACGTGAGTGAGGATAAAACACTCCAAATGTAATAAATGGTCTACTCAAAAGAGGTTTAGTTGTTTTAAGATATTCCTTTGCCTTCACTTTTACTTCATTCTATCACCTTACATCACAAATTACCCTAACGCTCTTATCATCTAATAGAAGTTCGAGACTCTCAACGCCAAGAGTATTTAACTTCTTGATGTCGATATCAGTCCAATGCAAAGTCATTGGTATTGAAGTGTAATACCTAACACTTAACTAAAACCTTACCCACTGCTATAACGATCACTCTTATGTATTCTATTATATCCTACTGTGATTATTTTTCCTTTTCTATTAAAAGGATTTAGTAATCCACCCAATGTAGAACTTAACTCCTTTTCGTCGATATAACTATTTAATGTATAATCAAGTATTTCCTTGATATCATAATCTTCTGCATAATTCTTTATGCGTTGCAAAAGTCTTTCCCATATTTGAGGATTAACAGAAGCTAATACTGGTAATGCTCTGATGTATTCTTCTGCGTTAGGTTTTCTTACTGTAATTATCTTATTCGCTATATGGAAATACTGCCTCCACATGTAATCCATTTCTTCACTCCCGTACTAATTAATCCATAAAGAAACTATACAAAGTTTAAGCAGAATCTCTTTATTGATGCACTAAAGATGTTGTAAAACATCTCTTGTTGGTAGTTATTAAAATTGTAGACTTCAATTTTCTCGATACCAAGATGTAATTTCAATGCATACAAATTCATTAACGACTAATTTTTATACTATACAAGAACCTTTGAATCAAGATGTTTAAGGACTGTTTTTAACCAAGGTAAAAGACAATAGTTCTTAATATAAGCTTCTCCTTCTGAGTTCCAAATATGAATTAATATTTCTGTCATTAAATCAATTCCTTGGGAAACTATTGCTTCCGACATACTATTTGGTCTTTTCTTCAACAGCAAATAAAGATTTGCTTCTTTCTCACGCTTCCATAATGCTCTAAATGCTTCAATCGTCATTTTATTATATTTGGTGAGCACGCGTCCAACAAAATGCATTACGAGTCTAATGGATTAATGAAAAGTACGATGCAGAACAATGCGGTAAACTTTTTGATAGAGCTTGAAATTGCTCTTCAAAATTAATATTATGCCCTGCCTTTATAAGCTCAAGAAGTGGTGGACTATAAGCAGTACAATATTTCTGCCCATAACAAAAGAAAATTATATTGTCATCATGAAAATCTCTTTTTGTATCTCTTATAATTATATCAATTTTTTTATCTTTATTATCTTCTTCTTCATCATCACCATCTTCTTTTTCATCATTATCTTCTTCATCACTATCTTCTTCATCACTATCTTCTCTCTTATTATCTTCTTCCTTATTATTTTCCTCTTCATTATTATCTTCTTTATTATTATTTTCTTCATTATTATTTTCTTCATTATTGTATTCTTCATTATTACCTTCTTCTAAATTATTGCTACTGGGTTTTTCAATCGTGGAATTAATATTATCATATTCATTCTTGGATACATACGAAAATGTAATGGTTAATATATCTATTGGTAGATTGTATTCCTGTGCAAAGGATAATGCTTTGTTTGGTTCCATGAATTTGAATAGAGTTGTGAGTACGTAACCATATTTCTGATGAATTAAAGTATAAAGTAAAGGATTCTTATTATTATCTGCTTTCAATTTAAAGAGTTCGTTCTTGTTCCGTATATTGTATAATGTAAGCATTGCTGTCACTGCCTTCTTATTTGTTAAAGCTTTAGACATAGTCTTCATATACGCATTCCATACGTCCAAAACACTCGCCTCATTGGGGTATTTCTGGGTCACTTTGTGTAGTATAGAAAGTTTTGCTAAAGGTACTTTATTAAATAACAAAACTAGTATTGAAAACTTCTTATTATCAATAAGATAACCAAGCATTGGCTTAATCCACGCTTTCCTCCTCTTGTAATTTCTTTTATAATTCTTTTCATCGTGAAAGAGTTTATAGACAAAATAAGGCATTAAGACTTCTTGATTCAATATATTAATCATTAACTTCTCTGAACTTAGTAACTCCATTATAAAGTTTTTCTTTTTACCATTAAAGCATAAAGGAATTCCATAAAGATCCTTAAACAACTCACTCAAACTTGAAGTAGCAGGGGAATTAGATACTGACCTTGAATATTCAATACAAAGTTTAAGTTCATGATATATCTTATTACATATTCTTGTATAAGATTTAAAACCCAGCCTATCATTCTCAGAAATCAATCCATATTTACGCAAAGCATATTTCTTTATATGCTTATTAAAGTTAATAAAGTAGAAGATAAAATCATTTGTTCCTGGTATTAATTCACCTTCTTTTTTCTTTACATGAGCAATAACGAGCTTAGTAATCAACTTGCGAATACTTGAATATATCTCACCTGCTAAAGTGTAATGACCTGTTCTTATAAGAAGGTCAGTTGATCTTATCAAATATACTAAGAAGCTTTCAACCCTTTTCAACACATCTTCATTCACTCCATCCAATGATGGCACGTCTCCCTTCAACACTGCATAGAAGAACAAAGGGTAGTTTAATTCGTATTGAAGACCCCAGATTGGAGTATACTCTATAAGATCAAAGAAATCTTTTGTCAGTAAATCATAATAAGCACCTTGAGTCAACACACTAGTCACCTTCAAATAACTCTTATGATAGTTATCTATAGATATATAATACTCTTCTATAGATGCTTCTACTTCTTTTTTATCTGGTGATGAGATGCAGCCTTCAGGGGGTAAGAATCTTTTCATGGGAAGGTAGCCTCTTATAGGGTATAAATAATCTCTTAGTGATCGATATCTATGTTTGAACATTATGTATTTTCTCTCCTCAAATGATGAAATTAGATTCTTCATTCTTACTAAATCTTCTTCTTTGCATGCTTTAAGTAGATTAATGCGTTTGTGAAGAAACTCTATAACTGCTTTAGCATATTTAATAGAGGCTCCTGTTTCAAAGAATTTTTTACTAATTATTAAAAGCAATTTACTAATTAAAATTAGAGAAGTAATCTTGCAAAGCATTACGTTCAAGTTTTTCTAATACAGAAATATTGCCATGTATTAATAAATTGTGTATATTAGTGTTGCTTAGTTTGAAGTGCTCGTTGTACCTTGCGTTGTTTCTATGTTTGTTATAGTTATTACATGATTGTGAGTATTTGATTGCTTAGTTCTGGGAATTCTGCTAAAACTTCTATTAGATCACTTTGCTGATCAGCTAGTAGTTTCAATGCTTCATCATTATCCAACATGTCCTTTACACCCAAATTCTTTATGGAAGTTAAATATAACTCCAAAGCATTGACTAGGATTTTAAATCTTATTCTTAGTTCCTCATATTTATTACTTGACTTCTCTTCAATTCGCTTATCCTGTTTCATTATTTGATAAAATAGGGAACTCAAATATTTATATTCATCACGGTTCTTATTAGTCTCCATATATTCAGTTAATGCTTTAGCATCATCAATGCGTAAATACTTAACAATATTTCTGTGTGACTTGAATGCATCAAGGAAAGCTTTATCTAAACAATACACAGAGTCCAATATAATGAATCGCGTTAACTTTCCTTTATCCAAAAGTAACTGCACAATGTTTAGACTACAATTTTCAATTGCATAATTCAATATATGTCTCTTACTCCCAAAACAATAGATATTTCCTGTCAAATTCCAAGTTACCAACATCTTTTCTATCCAATCTACACTTTGACATCTTACAGCAACTTCTACTGGAGATATACCAACATTGTATCTACAAAAATATTCACTTTCTGGTTCAAACCTTTGCCTCTTCTCAGGAATCTCTTTTTTAATTTCAGACACATTGTATGTGTTTTTCCAATGATCCATGTTAGTATTAGCAGCTAGTATGTCAATTATTTCCTCATTTAATGAAGTAATCCAGAGCGTTAAAGGAGTATGTCCTTCAATGTTTATTTGATCACATAGCTTTGGCCATTTCTTTACTACTTCTTTCACCAACTCCACCTTCTCTCTCTACTGTAATCTCGAATTTTTACCAATGAGATTTTCTTGTTTGAGACTAAATAGTGAAGACAATTATTGCCTGTACCATATTGATGTAGAATGCAGTCATCACACAGAAATAGTAGCTCCTTAATTATGTTAAATCCGCACTTAGCAAAAACTAAATTCCACAACTTACTATCAATCATTATTTTCTTCTTAGCTATCCCTGTTCTTTCTATAAATTCTTTTATGAATACTAAAACTATCTTCGTGACTTCTATATCTCTTCCTGCATCATATAACAAAGAATATCTTAATTCGGAATAATATAAAGCCAATCTACTATTACTCTTAACATTTTACTCTATATCCTCAGTATTTCCAAAGCTTTCTAAATCCTTTAAAGCACTCTTTGTGCTGCTCGCATTATTACCATTAATAGCTATTGATAGTTCTTCTCTTATTCTTTTTATTAGTAAACTCTAATAGGTATTGTATGCTTTACCTTTGCATCTTGTCCTTCACTATTCTTTATAGTGATATCGAAGTTAAAAGCCTCCTTGTATTTATAAAGTAGGTTCTTTACGAAATTATACTCATTTGCCATTAATAGGATATGAAGAAATGTCTGTTTTTCTCCATCTAAGTCATTCATCTCATTCACATTGAGCTTGTGGGCTAAGATAAGGATGCAGGTTACTTTTCTTTAGTTCGATTAAGAATTGAAAGAGAAGTTCAATGAATTTGAACCTTCTTCTTTTAACTAAGTAATGAAATCCAGTAGTGCCCCAAGAATCAGCGATCATAAGCTATTTACTGATCAAATAAAAATTCTACCTTTATTTCTTGAGAGTCATTTTCTGAAGAAGGAAACCCCGCAAATATCTGATAATTATCTTGAACACGTTTATCAGGTTTAAGGAGCAAAATAAGAATCTCCTTTAAAATTTCAGGATGAGATTCCAATTTATCTGAGATCACACACAAGTGATGAAACACACTAAGTTTCAGCTCATCACGAATATTCAAAGAAGAAACTGAAGTAGTCATTTCTTTTAATGCAGTTAAAAGGTTTTGAGGATTAGTTTCCTTGTATATGATCTGCAAGAAAGCATCAAATATCTTTAGATCATTTTCCATT
>Ga0209737_10002983_pt1 | contig 11815 bp, 11 predicted proteins | sample TergutCu122P3_FD_187284 | JGI IMG/M metagenome (GOLD analysis project Ga0209737, IMG submission 187284) | Cubitermes ugandensis P3 segment gut microbial communities from Kakamega Forest, Kenya - Cu122 P3 (SPAdes) (version 2) | ecosystem: Host-associated > Arthropoda: Insects > Digestive system...
TAGCCCATGCACGTAATCATGCGATTAATATCAGCATCACGTGATGCGTCCGCCATATTGTCATAACCTAGCAACATTCCAAAGACCGCTACAGAAAAATGTAGTGGGTTGAGAAGAGCTCCCACTTTCATTCGTTCTGAAAGATACGCAGTCTTTCGATTAGTAAAAATGACTCCTGCATGCTCAAGAGGCGGACGCCCATTCGGAAAATTGTCTTCGACAACTAAGTACTGTCTTTTTTCTGTGTTAGCAAATAGTGAAGCGTATGTCCCAATTTCGGTAACATAAATATCTAACCCAGAGAATCCTTCAGCCTCCAACTTTGCCCTGATGTCTTCGTTGGGGCGGGGGGTTATTTTATCAATCATTGTCAGCGGGAAACTGAGACCTTCATAATCAACAGCATCACCAATTCCCGCCCTCAACACATCACTGTTGTTCACGCAATTGTCCATACTCACTAGAGCAATAGGAGTGGCACCTGATTTCCTTCGTTCGATTAATAACTCCCTAATTATTCCCATGGCTTTCCCGCATGGGTCATAGCCCTTTTCTGTTATCGTAAAACTGACCATTTGCAATGATTCTGATCTAAAAATTTCTACAAGCCTGCTCCAGTCATCGGATGATCGATCGGCATATACACACTCACTAACACTAGCTACAACGAGTCTTTCAGATGAGCCATCGCTATTCATGGTGACCCGCAAGCTGAGATTATCATTTGGCTTCCATACATTGTCAATAGTCTCAGGTTCGATTGCAAATGCTGCAATAATCCCTTTTTCCGCCAAACCTTGCTCTAGCAACTCTTGTTGCAAAACGGAGATAAATGACTTGAAGAGGTTTCCTGCTCCAAAATGCACCCAAATTGGTTCCTCTGCAGTTGTGTTAATCATCGATTCGCGATCAAAATCTGGGACTCGCACATCGAGGTTTTCATAAGATTGCATAGACGATAAGGTGTCATGATTTAGTGTCACAAACTTCTCCCTTTCCATATAGAAAACGAATCTGATTGCTTGAAAGAGCTTTCTTATCTCTGACAGCTTCATCTAATAACAGAACCTCATCGCGGTAACTCACGCGCTTTGCCCTGTTGGATACCGTATCCGACATGAAGCGAAAATAGTATACCCAGGGCATATCCGTGCCCCACAGCATTCTGTCAGAGTAATTGTCAAAAAAGAATCTCGCGACATTGATTGGATTCGAATAATCTAAGCTCAATGTCGCATTGTTCCTAGTATCCCCATATCTGAAGCATAATGAAATTGTTGGAGCGGAATCAATGAATACATTAGGGTATTTTCCAGATTCTAGTTCATTAAAAAATGACTTGAGGAACTTTCCGTAGTGAGCAACACAAAACCGCAAATGGGAATAATCAGCTGCAAGACTTAAGATGTGAAGTGGATTACACAAATCATCATCATTACAGTGTATTGTGATTGGCAGATTGAATTCTTCCGCAACTTCCAGAAAGCTTTTTCCTAGTTTTGCTATATCCTGAGCGGAGCATTGATCAGCTGCAGTATGATACTTCAAGCCATACACCGGATACTGCTTCACTAACTGCCTTAAATAATCTACCTGTCGATCAACACTATCTCTAAGACTAAAACTCAAAAAGGGAAGTAGATTGTCTAGTCTCATTGTCGTTATCTGCTGAAGCAGTACGTGGTTTTCAAGCTGGAACGGAAAATCACAATTGTCGGTTGTGTAGTACTTACCCTCCCGCCAATACCTAAACATATCAAAATAGATAGTGGTTGGCATTGTAAATACAAGAGCAAAATCCACAGCGCAATCGTCGACAGTATTTGATAGTGAAAGTGCATCCTGACAATAAGGATGGATTCCTAAATAGAAATTACTCCACTCAATCCCGCAATGTGTGTGACAGTCAATAATCCTGTCTTTAAAAAAGGAACTGGAATGCTTTTTTGACATATGGCTCTCGCTTCCCACTTGAATAGAATCTGGCATACAGACATCGAAGTTATTATTTCAGGCAAGTATCACTTTTCAAATCGCGAATCCTTCATTGATCATAAAGACGCATTTGACGGAATACCGAATCGATTAACGTATTGTTCGAACACCTTATTCGCACGCTCCAGGAATCTAGATATCTCCGTGTCAGTCAAATCGGTGTTCATATAAAACCTTAGCGCCGGAGACGTTAATACTCTATCCTGAAAAAACAGCTGCTGAAGATTATTTTCTTGCATTTGCAGGCTCCTCGTCCACTCCTCATTACTCATCAATGACTCTTTGCATAGGTGGACACAGAAGCCTCCAGCATGACCTTGGGTGGTTAGTGGCAACCCATGTTCACCAGCTATTATCGCCAGCTCTTCTCTTATTCGTTCGCCGCATGTCCACATTCTGTGCAAACGCTTATGCGATTCTTCTTGAAGCAGCCTTAGCGTTGTTAATACTGCGCCCATCCCAAAATGATAGCCATTGAAAGTGCCTGCATGCACAACTTTGTACTCCTCCAAAAGTTTCATAATGTCTGCTCTCCCGCCTACCGCTGAAACAGGGCAGATTCCGCCGGATAACGCTTTGCCAATCACAGTAATATCAGGTGAAATCCTAAGTTTTTGCTGATAGCCCCCAAGCCCCGTCCTAATGCCTGTAATGATCTCATCAAATATCAGCACAATCTCATACTTGCTACACAGATGTCTTAGTGAAGAGATATACTCAATGTCAGGAAGAATACCGCCACCATTCATATTTAACGGTTCCATAATTATGCCTGCGATGTCCGCATAATGTTCTTCCATGACCTCCTTAATCAATTCGAGATTATTCCAAGGAAGAATGAAAGTCTGGTTCTCCTTTTCGCAGTCTATCGTGCCGATTGATGCTCGCGCATCACCCTCAAATGCTGTTGGAAATAGATTGATGCCATCATAGGTTCCACCTAAGATATTGTCTGTATGACCATGATAGTGTCCTACAAATCGTATGATCTTTTTTCTGCCAGTATATGCTCGCGACAAGCGAAAGGCAGCGTTGACTGCCTCGGTGCCCGTCTGGCTGAATCTAATCATTTCCATCGAAGGGAAGCAGGACTGTATTTCTCCTGCCACCTCTTCACATAGGAAGGAAAGCGAATTGGAGTTCTGCATCGTCATGTAGGTGATTAGATTTTCAAAATAGCTTTCATTAGAATGTCCAAAAAGATTGCCGCCAAAGTTGCAATGAAAATCAAGATACTCTCCGCCATCAGAATCGGTTAACGTAGAATTATTGCCGTGCTGGAACACAACATCGCAAGGTAGCCAACGACTAGCAAAATTGTTATTTCTGCCTCCCGCAAGTATTTGTTTATATTTCATCAGAAACAGCCATCTTGTGGGTACGCGAATATGAAACGGTTCTCGTAAGCCAGTAGCATGTCACAGAAGCTTGATAACATTCTCTTGCCTTCTTCGTGTTCAGGAATTCCATAATGCCACTCATTTCTACAAGAGTTGTATACATGGTTAAGTTGATTTGAGTACTCTCCCTTATTCATCTTATTGAAATCATCGACACATTGGTTCTTCGAGCCGCAATATATCCCTTGATCTGCCAAAACCGATGTTGCTATCCACGTATAGATGGATATAAGCAGTTTTGTTTCGCCTCCGACCCTGTCATATTCCACATATCCCCTGTATTTGTCACTGCCATTCGGATACTCCAGAGGATTTGCCCAGCCCTCATTTTTTCTGACACGCTTTATGAACTCTATCGTCATGTCGCGAGTAGAAGCTTGATAATCGGTAATGTTTGGTAAATTCCATTGCGACAAAACATCATCGCCCGAGAGTAAGAATCCGCAAAGCTTGGCAGAAAGAACCATTTCCCTTACCAGACTTGAGTTGGCGCAATTGTCAATTTCTTTCATAGATAATGCGAGAACATCCAACTCACACAGGTTGCTAGAGTATTCCTGTGCTAACTCACGGATGTGTTCGCGCTCTATCTTTGGATAAGCGCCCTCCTCTATTACACACAGCAAATCCACATCACTTACACGGGAAATAGCATATGAGCCAGCATAACTTCCATTACAGTAAACTGCGCGGACGACATGGTCAGCTTTTAGTGCCTCTATGAAATCAAGTGCGTTTGCTGGCAGCATAGGTATCCTCTTAAATTCGTCGCGGATCATCCATTTTGCTGAAGATCAATGAGAAGTCGCGATGTATTTCTGCTTCAGGATCACCAAATAGTTCGTGTGCTGTGTGCATTAAGCAATTGATCTCCGAATTCTCTAGTGCACTTGTTTGTATACCCGACTTAGAGATATCAGCCGACGTAGTGAGAATACTTACTCCATACTTTTTTGCACCAGAGAACAATTTCGTCTGCCTAAGAGGGACTAATGGAAAGAATTTGAAGAATGCCTTCGGGTACTGACTACACGTTTCGAAGGTTTGCTCTACATCGTTCTTGTCTTCAAACGGAAGACCGATTATTAAACTGGAGCGCACTTCTGAGATGCCTGCATTAAGTGTTGCTTCAAGAGCTGTTTTAATCTGTTTTTCAACGATCCTCTTGTTTAATACATCTAGGGTTTTTTGGTTAAATGTTTCAATTCCGTATCTAATCAGCTCACATCCACTCTGTTTCATTTTTGCAAGAAGGTCTTCGTTTATATAATCTGCACGAGTTTCACATCCCCAGACTATATCCAAATCTCCCAATTCGTCTAGCACAGGCTGCAACCATTTACGATCTAACGTAAATAAGTCATCGCGAAAATTGATATACCTCACACCCTGTTGCCTAAGAAATCTCAGGTCAGTGATTACTCGTTCTGGGGAATAGCGTGTTACGCTATTCCCCCATATTGATCCTGATGAACAGAATATACACGCAAAGGGACACCCGCGCGAGCAAATGTATGGCAAATATCCATTACGCTTTATAACACCTTGCACATCAAAGAATTCAAACCCATCACGTATGCTAGGCAAACAATTAAGGTCAGAAATCCGATTATTTTGAGTATAGTTAGAATCGGATTGAGAGATGACACCGGGTATCGATGACCATATGATTGCCTCACGTGATTCAATCGCTTTGACTAATTCTGGAAGAGAGATATCTCCTTCGCCAACTATTATGAAATCCACTAAGGAACACTCTTCAAACAGTCGACGTTTCATGATTGTTGCATGAGGACCACCGACGATTATCTTCGACGATCGATCCAATTGCTTAACCTCATGAATCAATTCATAAACAATCTCTTTGTTATATGTTAAACACGAAAAACAATAGATTGCACCTGTCTGCAAGTCATCAAACTCGCTAATTCTTTCCTTCGACTCAAAATGCATATCAAGTAATCGGGTTTTTGAGATGTTTCCCGCTTCCCTCATCGCGCTACTTAACGCCACAAAAGCTAAAGGAATCTCGTATGAGCTTACTCGACTATTAATCCGCCTTGAGTTTACGAAATATACCATCCTCATACATTTTTACTCAAAGGATGACTAGGCTGTCTTTGGCGCGATCTCAGAAAAACCAGTATAGGGGATTAGTGCTTCTGGAATTCCGATGCTTCCATCTGCACGCTGAAAGTTTTCCATAATGGCTAGAATTATGCGCCCAGTTGCTACAGCCGTACCATTCAAAGTTGTGACGAATTTTCGACTTCCATTTTTGTCAATGTACTTAATATTCAATCGTCTAGATTGGAAATCAGTGAAGTTGCCAACAGATGTCACCTCACCATACTCGCCTTCATCACCTTTTCCGGGCATCCAGGCTTCAATGTCATATTTTTTGTATGCAGGTGCTCCCAAATCACCGCTACAGATACGAATGACTCGATACGGTATACCCAACTCGGAATATATCTCCTTTTCGATGTCAAGTAGTTCCTGTAGTGCAGATTCACCATCTTCGCTTTTAACAAATTGATACATTTCGACTTTTGAAAACTGATGAACTCGGTATAAGCCGTACGCAGCACGACCAGCAGCACCCGCCTCTGTTCGAAAGCAATGCGAGAAAGCGACATACTTTTTTGGCAAATCCTCATAATTCAGTATTGTGTTTGACAGCATGCCGCCAACTGTGATCTCGGCTGTAGCTATGAGATTTAAATCCAGCCCCTCAATGCTGTATGTATTGCGTTCGCTACCGCGAGGATTGAAGCCTGATCCTCGTAGAATATCGTCTTTCGCTAAATCCGGTGTAATGAGTGGCGTATAGCCTTTTTTGACCAGTTTGTTTATTGCATATGTCTGTAAAGCTAAATCAAGTAATACGGCCTCGTTCTTCATAAAATAGAATTTTGTACCAGCAACTTTAGCGCCAGCACTAAAGTCAAGCAAATCCAAGCTGCGTCCAAGTTCAATGTGATTCTTTGGCTCAAATTCGAATCGTGTCGGCCTTGACCAGACCTCTACTTCAACATTCAGATCATCACTTTTCCCAATTGGCGTATCATCGGCCATTGCATTCGGAACAGATAGCATTAACGCATTGTACTCAGGCATCAAGTCATCTATGCTACTTTTTAATTCAGCGACTTCCTGCTTCAGGCGTTTCCCGCTCTCGACAAGCTCTGCACGTTCCTTTTCCGATGAAGCTGCCCTCACAGAATTTTGGTTTGCCTTTATGCAGGTGTTCGCACTGTCAATTGCTTGACGATGCTTCAGGATTTGATCATAAAGTGAAAGCAGCCTATCAACATCGCAGGTCATATTGCGATCAAAAACACCTTTCTTGACTGCATCAGCGTTGTCTCTAATATATTTGATATCAAGCATGATGCCTTACATCCTCTCTTATTAACAAACCTACTTGAAACAATCCCATTTTCATAAAGGCTTCTCAATACTCTCCATCAATTCTCTCATATCCTGTTGATTTGTTAACGCAGTTTGAGGATTCTCGTATACAGTGACAAGCTTGTCCGGGGAGCAGCAAGGCTGGCCACTCAAAACAGTAGAAGCAAATAACGATGTCCTACAACAAGGATATTTATCCAATCGCCTCGAAAGGTTTCGTGAGATTTAATAAAAACTCGAAAACACTTCTCCAGCAACACGGGAAAACCGAATCTGGGTATAATGCATTATTAGAGTGTATTGCAGGAAATATTTGGGAAAGATGAGGTAATCATGGGTATCACTCCGAGTGAGCAGGTAAGCGTAAGTACTGTTCAGAGCGTATGGATTGATTCAGAAGATTACAGTGATAACGATGAAATTCTAGTGTTAACAGATTATATGTGCTTGGTTGATTAGTAGCACTCACTTGGATTTCGATAAGCTAAAAAGATGTGGCATTGACTATGCACTGTGGGAAATTACAGCGAATTGTAATTTTAGTTGCCTGCATTGTCGAGCATCTGCGACTCCTGATAGCCCTCGCAGCGATGCTATTGTTGGCGATAAGGCTTTGCGCCTCATAAAATCTCTTTCAAATTTGAACACTAAAACTTTAGTATTTACAGGAGGGGAACCTCTTCTAAGAAATGATGTTGAGGATTTAGTGTCTTTTGCAACGTCCTTGGGCATTCGTTGCCGGATCCAAAGTAATGGATCCTTGTTAGACGAGCAGCGATTGAGAAAGCTTCGTGATGCAGGTCTGTTCAGTTTTGGAATCGGACTGGATTCCCCATATGCGAAGCATCATGACAAAATCAGAAATCGCACGGGTTCATATTCTGAAGCTATTTGCGCGATAGGGTTGATAAAAAAGAATAATATGGCCTGTCATGTTGAGACGACTTTAACAAAAGATAATCTTGGTCATCTGGGCGAACTGCTTACCCTTGTCGATTCTCTCAATGTGGATACCTTGCTTTTGCGTGCGGCATTACCTAGTGGTAGAGCGTCGGCAACAAGCGAGAGCTTGGTTTTATCTAAACATGAATACAAAGATGCAATGATAAACATCGGACTACTATCAAAGAAATATCCGAATTTATTGGTAAACTCTCAGGATCCCCTATACTGCATTTCAGATCCGGAGTTGCTGGAGCGCATTTTAGCTATAAGCAAAGCAAACAAGAAGAAAGTTATAAGCGGATGCACGATGGGGCTAAATACTTTACACATTCGATCTACGGGGCTGGTAGGAGCGTGCACCTTTATCTCTGATATCACGATTGGAGATTTGAACCATCAATCACTTGAGGAAATATGGGACACTCGTTTCAACAATACAATTCTAGCGGATTGTATCTCTAGAAATCTGAAAGGGAAATGTAAAATATGCAAAAATCGATTCATATGTGGTGGTTGTCGTGCAAGAGCGCTTGGATTTAACGATGATATCTATGCAAACGATCCATACTGCTGGCTGTAGTCGGAGGTAGTGCCTATGATGCAAAAAATTGTGCAAATAATAATGCAAAAAATGGAGCGCTATTTGTTGCTTCCCATTGTGTTTATTTGCTTCCTAATCTCAGTTTTTGATTTTTTTGGGGCGCTGGACAACATATCCTTTATTTCTGTAAATATACCAACTCTCACGCTACTATTAAGCTCGATGTTGGGCATTTACATTATCAACGTGACATATAACGAGCGCAATTCATTTGAATCCGAAATACAAAGAGCCATTAAATCAGTAAACGGTCTCGACATTAAGCGCTTTGAGAACAAAACTGATATGTTCAAACATATTTCGCGTCGATACAAAAGTGCCAAGGATCGAGTGGATGACCTGTCTTGGGGATGCTTAGGCGATGGTGAAGCTTTGGTCCGTACAGAAAACGAAAAACGTGCCTTTGCCGATTATCTTAAGCAGAAACAACGATGTGCAACGAAGGAAGTGGAGTATAGAGAGGTCATGACCTTTTCATCTCCTGAGAGGATAGAGCGTGCTGAGGAAATGCTGAAACTAAACAAGTTCAGCTACAATTTGAAAGGTTTTAGCCGAGCCGATAACAAAATGCCAAGATTGGTTTTTACTATCATCGATTCTTCGGAAGTCATATTTGTATCCTATAAACAGCCTCATTCAACTGAGGGAGAGATCCGGATGTCAATCAAACATAAGGAATTAGTTAAGTTGTTTCAAGACTACTTCGATGCCATCTGGCTTTCTGCTAGCCTGATTAAGGAAAAGAATGAGGTCGACACTACAGTACTGGAAGACGCTAAGCAACGGTTACAGCAAACAACTTAGCCTTCGATGTTTACCGAGCAATATCGTGAGTACAATCGAAAACGCCATGCGATTGATGCGGGATATGTATAATATTTACGGTTAATCGTGCTTGTGGGAGCCAAATCCTATAAGTACACTCATACCATTTTATCGGCGCCTGTGCGTCGCTTTGCATTTCTCGCGTATCGGAATACGCGTCGAAAAACAAACCAACACACATACATCCGCTAAAATTCATTGATGCTTTAGTAGGGGTTGAACCCGATCTTGCGTAGCCAACTATGCGGCGATTTCCGACTTAACCCTTATGAACTCGCAAAACCAGAGTTAGAAGTTGAATAGGATTTGAGCTGCCTATCCCTAACATTTCTCATGGTGCTTCTGCGTATGCAGGAGCACGGATGCTCTCAATAGGAGAGGCTTGCGCTACATATATCTACGAAGATCTACGAAGCATATCTACGAAGATCGTTAGTGCGATGATTGCGAAAACAACTCTCTGCGCACGGTATATATTATGTGTGACAATAGGTGTCATCAAACTTATTAATAATTAGTATCGGTATCCAACTACTGCCGAAGCTATACTTTTACCCAGAGTACATGCTTTTGAAGTGTCGGTTCATGGGAAAGGTGTCAGTATGCTTGAAAGAATCAGCATCAAGAAGGTAAAGGAAGACGCAGAGGAAATCTTTCGATTAGGTGGTTTCTATTGCTCGGAGGCAATCATCTCATCGGTACGCAAGAACATCGATCCTGATATGCCTATCGAAATCGTCGCCACAGGATCGGGCTTTCCTGTCGGTGTCGGGCGTTCACAGTGCATGTGTGGTGCGGTATCGGGTGCCGTTATCGCTCTTGGTTACTTCTTCGGAAGAGTAGAACCCTCAAACCCCAACGACCCAAAAAGCATCAAGTGTCTTGAACTTGCCTATGAGTTGCAAGAGAGTTTTCGTAAGAATCATCGTGTGCTCTGCTGTAATGTACATGTCAAGGGCATGGATTTAGGAAGTGGTGAGCACAAAGCGCAGTGCATCAAGTTTACCGGCGAGATGGCAGAAAAAGTTGCCGAGATCATCGCCCGCGAACTTAACCTCACGGCTGTCGATTAAAGGTGACCGGTATGATGCGATTCATTAGAGCGGTACCGATACCGATGGCTGCCTTGGCGCTTGCTTTTGCGGCACTGGGAAATCTCATGCTCAAGCTCCCGCATGGATTAGAGCTAGGAGAGATCGTACGGTACGGATGCGGCATTGTTTCTGTGATACTTCTCATACTCGTGATACTCAAGCTCATCCTCGATCATCCGCACGCGAGATCCGAGCTGAAGACGCCTGTGCCTCTCAGCGTTTTGCCTACAGTAACCATGACACTCATGCTGCTCTGCACCTATATCAAGCCTTTTTTGGGCGATGCGACAACGTACCTTTGGTATGTCGTGGTGGCGACACAGGTGATTATCATGCTGGGGTTCATCACGCGATTCGTGCGTGACTTCAAGCTCGAATCGGTGTTTGCGAGCTGGTTCGTTGTTGCTGTCGGTATCGTTGTTGCAAGTGTTACTGCTCCAGCAATGAATGCCATCTTTGTCGGGCAGATTGCTTTCTATATTGGACTTTCACTTTATATCCTGACGTTACCTGTCGTCATCTATCGTCTTGTCAAGAGGCCTGCCATGATGGAGCCCTTTACGCTTACGACGGCAATCTTTACGGCTCCTGCGAGTCTCCTGCTTGTCGGTTACCTGAATTCGTTTGCCGAACAGGTCGATCAGACAGTCGTGTACGCGCTGCTTGTCACGGCGGTTGTGATGTACCTGTACGTTTCCGCGAAGATGATCTCGATGTTGCGCGTCAAGTTCTACCCAACCTATGCGGCATTTACCTTCCCGCTCGTCATCAGTGCTACCGCGTTCAGGCAGGCGCATGTATTTTTGACCGCACAAGGATTTTCATTCTTTGCTCCCGTCGCCATGCTGAGCATGATTATCGCTATTACGATCGTGGTTTACGTATTCGTGCGCTATATCATGTACTTCAAGTACTACCTGTCATTTTCTCGATAGTACGCCTTGCGCACAAAGGAGCACACATGAAGAAGTACATAATGATCAACTCAGAAAGCATGGGTAGCGGCGACTTCGAGCTTGGCCGGGCACTTCTGAAGAAATTTCTGGGTACTATAATCGAGTCAGGCGACATCCCGACAGGCATCGCCCTGATGAATTCAGGTGTCAAATTGACCTGTACAGGGTCTCCCGTGTTAGAAGAGCTACGCGAACTGGAGAAGCGTGGCACCAATATCAGTTCATGCGTAACCTGTCTTGAGTTCTACGACCTGATCGGTGAGGTCCAGGTAGGCATCCAAGGAAACATGAGGCTCTACGTGCAATACATGTTCGATGCCGATGATACATTCGTTATCGACTAGGATAGGGTAGCAGTTTTGGATTTCAGCAATCTGACGAGGGGATGACGCAGATAGAAATTCTCGGGAAAGAGTAGCTTTATAACCCATGCTAGAATCGACTCCATGATTACATTCCAGGAATTGTTGATTGGTAAGGGAGGCGAGACCTCTTGTCGGTTATGTGCACGAAAGATCGACGAAGGTGTCCCCGCGCCACTGAGTGACATCGAGCAACGGATTACAGAGATAGTTTCACAGTCAG
>Ga0209737_10002984_pt1 | contig 11814 bp, 10 predicted proteins | sample TergutCu122P3_FD_187284 | JGI IMG/M metagenome (GOLD analysis project Ga0209737, IMG submission 187284) | Cubitermes ugandensis P3 segment gut microbial communities from Kakamega Forest, Kenya - Cu122 P3 (SPAdes) (version 2) | ecosystem: Host-associated > Arthropoda: Insects > Digestive system...
TCCCACCTTCAACGACAACTACTATTGACACATACACTGGACAAGAAATAACCCTCAACATACCCGGAAACATTGTACATAGACATATAGAGGTTACAATAAAAAATCAACACTTCACACCATATGAGGACTCAAACGGCATTAACTATTATCTGTATTTTTTTGTTCAGTCTAAGGGATCTTTTGGTGATGAGTGGCAGAATTGGGGTTCAACAGTTCAATACATAGATCAGATTGGACGGGGTTTTCAGCCATCGACACCAGAATTATATTTGCAAGGCAACGTAGTGTCAGGTCCTGCAAATTATGCTGCTGGAGCGCAGGTGGATTTTAGGGTTGAAGCAAGAATTGGACATTATTATTGTTTAAACCCTGGCTATAGCATATATGCATCTTTTGCGTTTGAGGCTGATGCGACGAGTGGTTGGAGTAAGGTTCAAACGTTTACTATGCCTGGCGAGTCTTCATCATCGCCTTCACAAATAACAAACCTCCCCCAAAACCCAACAACATCTGACAACAATAAACCCCAACAACCAGATCAAATTCAGCCAAGTTTTGTGTTTCATCCGTCCTTTTTGTTGTGGATTGGAGCACTCATCTTTGCAGGTGTCGCTATAGCGGTTGTAGTGATGTTCACTAAAAAACATCTAAAAACCCCAAACTACAACATTCAATAACACCTATAGTTTTCCGAAATCAATAAGCTGTACATGGATGAGTAAGTTTAGCAGGTTTAAAATTGGTGTTTTCTGTTTCTTGTTATTTTCTGTTCTCATTTAGCCTTTTGTAGTAATGCCTATAAGTGGCGTTTTGATGTACCCTTTTTGTAGGGATCTTTCTCTAAGAGGTTTCATGTATGAGTATAAACAGTAAATGCAGGTTTAATTTCCGTAGTCGCTATTACCGAAAGGCTTTGGTTTTTGTTTCTTTACTGTTTATTGTAGCGTTAGTTTTTTCACTTTTTATTTCTATGTTTAGTGACGTTTCTCAATTTGCGTTAGGTGCTCCTGATAAAATAGTCGGTAATGAAACCGAACTTAGAGCCGCAATCAATAATGCACCAACTAAAAAATCATACACCATTGCTTTGAATAACGACATTGCCCTATCAGTTTCTTCGCTCACAATACCTGCTAACAAAGACATCACCCTAACAAGCAACAGCAAAAACGAATACTACAAACTGTTCAATGGTATTATTGTTGAGAGTGGTGGAGTGTTGAAGTTTGAGGGTATAATTGTAACTAACAGCAGTAGTAGTGGGGTAACGGTCAAAGAGAATGGGTTGTTTATCTTGTATAGTGGTGAGATTTCAGGTAACTCAGGTTATACTCATATGTGGGGACCTGGTATGTTTTCTACGTATGGTGGTGGTGTGTACAATAATGGTACTTTTGAGATGCATGGTGGCAAAATTTCAGGTAACCAAGCATCCATTGTTGCTTCTCATAGTGAAGGTTATGGTGGCGGTGTATATAATGGGGGTATTTTCAAGATGTATGGCGGTGCGATTTCTAATAACTATGCAGAAAATAGTGGTGGGGGTGTGTATAATCTTGGTACTTTTACAATATCTGGTGGAGAAATTACTGGTAACAGAGCTACATTTACTGGTGGTGTGACCAACAGTGGCACTTTTGAGAGGCTTGGTGGAGTAATTTCAGGTAACAGTGGGGGTGATGTGTATCCTTCGGATAATGTTGATAATGGATCACCGAGTGGAAATGGTTCATCTACTGGGGGTAGTGACGGTTCGTCTGGGGGTAATAGTGACTCTTCTAAGGGTGACAATGGAACATCCACCGACAAGGGAGGGCAATTTGGTGGGGGTTTTAGTTTGAGAGATGTGGTGGTTATGTGCGTGGGTGTTGTGGTTGTGTCTTTGTGTGTTGTGGTAGTTGTTTTGCTTCTCTCTTTTCAAAAGAGAATAGAGCAAATAGAAACAAAAATAAACCATCCAATTGATGGGCAGGTTATGTGTTAAACCCTTTTATGCGCTTTTTGTTGAGTTTGAATGTGTTTTTCGGTATTTTTCTGATTGACTACTTACATAGAGTTTGTGCTGTTGAAGTTTTTAGGTGTCGCCTAAGAAACACCATTACCACAGCTATAACAACGCTTGCCAATAGAACTCCAATTACCAGTGGTAGAACAAGGTAATGGAGTACAAAATTTGGTGGCTGGGTTTGATTGGGTATTTGTGGTTGATTATTATCGGCTGTTGTAGATGGATCTGATGGTGGGGCTGTTGTCTGCGATGATGACGTAGAATATCCATTGTTGATGTTGATTGTTTGGGGGTGGCTCCAGTCACTTTCTGCTTTAACGACTAACTCCGACCCAACAGGCATACCGGAAGGGGTACCATGCTTTCTATAGTATCCATCTACTGCTCGTACTCTAACATCTACCTGAGAATCCGCGGTATATATAGGATATGACCCTACAGTATAGATAGAATCAGACTGAAATGTATCAGAGATAATGCCTGGCCAGTCTTGATCAGAATGACCCTTAGACTGAATTTGGTAATATAGACTAGTTTTATCTGGAGCTACGTAACTGATACCGTTTCTATCGCCTCCACGAGTATCTGTATTAGGGGAGGCGGTGAAGGGTTGATTTTTTATTGAAACCTCTATTCTCTTCTCTACGTATATCTCACCATCAAAATATTCGTGGTTAACAGTTACGATTTTTACACTGAATTGTGGAACAGAGGGTTTAGAGGCTGCTTGCACATTTACAGGTGTAACTGAAATAACCAGTAGACTTGACAGTAACAAAACAGTAAACGTTAACATCAAAGGTTTACTAGTGGAGTTCATATTTAATACGTGGTAAGTGAGGACATAAAAACTTTTACCTAATTCCATACCAACAATCAAAACCGTTCAAACACCAGTTCTAATATCCAATTTAGAATCATTTTTTTGTAATAGATCTACACAGTTTGTGTAATCATGATGTTGAGTAAATGCCAAGTTGTGTAACAAAAATTTATGGCCGGTATCCGTTGAGTGTGCAAAGCGCTATTGTTGTGGCGGTTATGTCTGCGGTGGTTCCGGGGTTGTAGTGGTTTCCTGTTTTGCGTAGGTTGCTGTCGAATTTTGCTATTGCTGTTTTACCTTCTGTTGTTGTGGCTCCGCCTAGGTCTAATATTTTTTTTGCTTCTGTTGATATTTCTTTGGCTTTTTCGATACCTGCTTTTCTAGTTATGAATGTGTCTGGATGTTGGGATAGAATTTTTAGAAAAGTGTTTATAACTGCGGTGTTTTGGTCAACTTTTGTTAGTTGTTCTGTTAGGTATGGGTATGCTTCATCAAATGTGATGGGGTAATTGTTTATCCATTCGCTACATATGTCGTCGTAGTCTTTGGCTATGTTAAATACTTGATGGAGGGTAATGTTTTCTGCTATTAGGCGATGTTTTGAAGTGGAATTGTTAACACTTAGGTCTGGAGCTTGATTTAAGCCACTTGGCATGGCTATATCTATAGCTTCATAGAGATGTAAAGAGTCCATAGCTGTTGATGCGTGTATGATGTTGTTGATGTTTTTACGTAAAAGTTTAAAATCCATGTTGAATTTTTCATCTGTAGGGGTCATGCCGGTTGCTATACTAATTGGCATAAATAGCATAATGGTGCCTAAAATGGTGTTGCCTCCCCTTTGCCAGGTCATAATATCTTTAACGCAACCCTTTATGAGCTCTCCTAAGCCTGCTTTACTGATCTCCCATTTACCCTTAGCGATTTGCATGCCTCTTGCTGCAGCTTTTTGAAATGTTGGTCCAGCAGCTACGGCCGAGGCTAAAAAATGTTCTTTACGTGTACGTTCAAAGTTAGCGGTAAAGTTTACGTTGCCCGGTTTGTCGGCACTAACTTCTAGTAAAATTGCCAACTGTAAGCATCGACTGATATGGATTGTTTTCTGACCTTGAGTCTTTAGTGCCATGGCTATTTTGAAGGATACGAATTGTTTAAACGTTATGTAAAACATAATGCCCAAGAATGATATGTTAGCTCGTGAAGGCGACTTTATACAGCACAAAAGCAACGTTATTTTCGACGTAAAAGGCTTAACACACCCAAAAAACAAAATTATTGCTTTTCCCCGATACATCCCTGACCCAAACGGACCAAGACGTAACAGCGTGTTAAGCTATGGTAAAGTCTACAGCCTAAATGACCGATTTAACTTCCTACAAGCCCATCTGCCCAGTTTACTAATGTATGACAAAGTTTTTGGCGAAACTCTATGTGAAGTTCCAACGGATGAGATAATTCATCATTTTAAGCCACAAGAAAAACTCGCACAGTTATGCACCAAAAAGCCTCAAACTCTTTTAGAAGAAAAAGCCCTCCAACTCGCCATTGAGTTGCAACAAGCTGCTAACATTTCTTGGAATGCTATAGGCATTTCTGGTTCTATTCTTGCAGGCTTAACCGCTTCAACCTCTGATATTGACCTGCTAATTTATGGAACCGATAACTCTTACAAAGCCTACACTGCCCTACAACATATGCTAAACGAGACGTATTCGCATTTTAAAGCTTACACTGCTGAGGAACTCAAAACCCTTTACGAGTTTCGTTCAAAAGACACTCACATGAGCTTTAAGGACTTTCAACGGGTAGAAAATCGAAAAGCCTTCCAAGGTATGTATCAAGGAACCGACTATTTTATACGATTCATAAAAGACTGGTCCGAACTCTCTGAACAGTACGGTGAGGTCTGCTACAGCAACGCTGGATACGCAAAAATAACTGCAACCATTAGCAGTAAAGCAGAAGCCCTTTTCACTCCCTGTATTTACCAATTAGCAAACGTAAAAGTTCTCAAAGGCCCCCAACTATCCCCAATAAAAGAAGTGGCCTCCTTTCGCGGTAGATTCTGTGAACAAGCCGAAAACGGAGAAGTCATTACCGCACAAGGAAAGGTTGAATTTGTAGTTAACAAAAAAAATGGTGCCAAGTATTACCGTCTACTTTTAGGCAGTAAACCTCAAGATTACCTAGTGCTTGAAACCGTTTAATGTAGCGTTTTTAGGACTTGATCATAGTAACGTGGACAATAAGTTAAGGTAATCTGGTAAAAACAGCCCTCAGAATCTGGCTCAGGTGTCTGTACCTCTTCTAAATTACCCTCCACAATGATAATCTCATCTTTGTGCACTTGTTGACGGAACTCTTCCATGTACGAAAACACCCGCGTAACCTCCCCCGCAGCCCTAGGCCCCTCTAAAACTTCTAACGGCTCAATTCCATATACTGAGGGAATAAATGGGCCCTCCTCATCTGATGTGACCCGTGCCTTAATTTTTGCCCATCCACGTTTAGTAATGCAATGCCTAGGATTGTACTCATTTACTATTTCACTCCATGCTTTAACCGGCTCAAACTCTGCTTTAATAACTCTACCACTATGTTTACGATCATCATAGAAACCATAAATCTGTTTTCGACGTTGATGCCAAATAAAGTCCTTTACATCAAAATTGGTAAACAACCACCGTTTACCCATCATAACCTGCTCAGAAGCAAACTCGTTACTTAACCCTGACGTTTGATCTTCATAAAGCTCCATAAGTGCCTGACGCATTTTGACGTTTTGTTCTTTACCATAAATGGTAAAATCTATATCTGAATATTTAGGATGATGAAACGCATGCAACATAGATCCAAAAACCCCAAAATCCTTCGTTGTAAGCCCTGAGCTACCAGTAACAATTTTTAAAGTCCGCTCCATCGCTGCGAGCAACTCATCAGTTGGACCTTGCCTTAACAACTCTACAAGACGCTCTTGCGGCCGGTGGACTTTAAAGAGGTCTTTTTCGGTAATGCCTACAAACTCTAAACCCAACATTTCATGAAAAAGCATGTAATGCGGATATTTTTTAGCAACAAATTTCATCCCCTCATCATTGTAGAACTTGTAAAAACGATTAGGTCGACCTTCTCTTGGCGCTCGCGGGTCAACGGATTGAAAAATTTCCTCTGAAGCATATTCAGCATCACAAATATACGCGTTAGGTGGATGATTATAGCCAAAAACGCGAAAAAGCAAGCCTTCCTTGGTGAGGATGCTGTCGCGGTCACGAAGTTTTAGATTGTTGTTGGCCAAATGTATTCTTCCTCTGATGTTGCTGTTCCCACAACAACCTGATAGAAAACTTGGTTATCTGTGGTGGATTCTACTTTTTCAAGTTTACCTGAAACTTTAATTTCACTGCCTTGCTTGGCGATGTTGCGGTAGCAGCCAATGTTTGAGACCACTTGTATTGGAATTTTATCAATTGGCAATTCCGACTCAGGATTTAAGGGTTTATAATTTGAAATTTTGTATGTTGCAGGGCGGTACATGGTTTCTTGGTCACTACAAATTGTAGCGAGAAACTGTACTGGTATAAGGGGCGTGTATTTGTATTGACCAAATTTAACGGTAACATCCCCAAATTGTCGCGTAGTGTTATACATGTAAATCTTGCCTTGATACCGGCCTTGGAATTTACGCGCTGCATCTAATCGGTTACCCACAATATAGGTCAACTTTGCTGAATTAACAAGCCTCTCAACAGCAGCTTCTACACGTCGAAAATTATCTGTACCATAAACCACAAAGTCAATGTCAGAATGTGGTGCATGCATATTAAGTGCTAATGAACCATGTAACCCCATATCCGATAATGGAACATTTGATTCTTTACTAATTAACGTAATAAGATCCAAGGCCTTACTTTGCAGTTCATCACGTTGCGACAAATTTTGCAGCCAAACCAACCGGTCTCTTGGCACAAAAACCTCTTCAATACGATTTAATGGCGCACTAATTACTTCTTTGTCTCTATTTTTATCATAAACCAGATAGTCTGGGAAATTTTTGCGAAACGCTTCAATGAAAACTTGATAATTTTTTGCCGTATAGAGTTTCTCTGCACGAAACAACTCTGTTTGGCCATAGCACCAAGTGCGCTCAAGCATTTCAACATTAAACATATCCTTGAATTTAGCAGGGATGTATTTGAGAAACGCAAACACATGCTCCTTTGGATGCTCATAACCAAACGTATTCATTATAAAACCATCGCTGGTAACAAAGGTATCTCCATCCATTGGAACCCAATTCTTAACTACCATGAACATACACAAAACAAACAAGAACCTAAAAGACTAAAAAACATATTGCAAAAAACACCTACATGTCACCTTATCCCAAACACACTACCACACAATATTTACAACACCGCAAACAACAATCTTTCTGACCTGTATATAAAACGGTTTTGAACAAAATATTATTTGCATCGAAGAGTATTCATTTATGTATCCTAGATTAGTTCAGATGGTATAAACATATATTATTCTGAATGAATTATCTAAAAATAGAAAGTGAAGTGAGCAGTAAATGGGTATTTGGAAACTTCGTTTGTCAATGCTTGGAACTTTAGCATTAATCTTTGGTTCATCAACATTGGTGTTTGCAGCAATTCTAATGTTGTTTGGTAGCAGTTTAAGCATACTCACCATAGGCATTTTTATAACGATTTTTTACTTTGCCCAATGGTTATTTTCGCCCTATCTGGTGGGGGCCATCTACAAAATAAAAGAAGTAGGGCCTAACGAGCATCCTGAACTTCACAAAATGGTTGAAACGCTAAGCCTTAAGAGTAAAATTTCTAAGCCTAAAGTAATGCTTGCTCAAATTTCACTACCAAACGCCTTTGCCTACGGTTCACCCTTAACGGGTAATCGTGTTGCTGTAACACAGGGCCTACTAAACTCCCTAGACCAAGGTGAAGTTGAGGCTGTCATTGGACATGAGCTTGGTCATTTAAAACACCGCGACGTTCAAGTTATGATGACCGTCTCCTTTCTACCCACTCTCTTCTTATACATAGGTTATTCTTTAATGTTTTCTGGCATGTTTGGCGGCCGAAGCCGTAATGGTGGTGGAAACAACGCTTTAATTGGTATAGCTTTCATAGCTTTCTCATGGATCCTAAGTCTGTTCACCTACTATCTTAGCCGTTTACGAGAATATTATGCAGATCGCCACAGCGTATCTATAGTTGAAAATGGCGCAGAAAAACTCTCAACAGGTCTTGTAACTATAGTTAATGAAAGCAAAAACCAAAACCGATACCAACGCAACAACAGAGGTCGCGACGAACAAAAAAGCAACACCTCCTTTAAAGCCCTCTTCATCAGCGACCCTGACAGAGCAGAAACAGAGGCAGCACAACTCCACACCGACACCACCACCAACAAAAAAGAACTCCTAAAAGAGGCATTATCTCAAAAAATAACTGGCGCAGAAAAATTTGCTGAACTCTTCTCAACACACCCAAACATCATAAAACGCCTCAAAGCACTACAAACACAAACTTAGCTGCATAGGCATCCCATTTTATTTGGCAGTGTGCCAATTTAGAATGGTTAATTTATTGCAACACTAAATTTGCGTTAGTTCCATGGTTGATTATCAGTTAAGTTTTATAGAGAAAACATTAAGTTTAGCTTTAACTGTCTTGTTGAAGGCGTAATTTATGGATAAAACTGTTGTTTTCACTCAAATTGATGCTCTACAACCTGAAATGGAGCAGATGCTTATGTCTCTTATTAGTATACCTGCAGTTGCTCCTGAAAATGGGGGTGATGGGGAAGAGCAGAAAGCTCAACTATTAATTCAACTTTTAGCGGAAATGGGCTTTGATAAGGTTGAGCGTTATGATGCACCCGATTCGCGGGTTTCTAGTGGTAAACGTCCTAATGTTATTGCCTACCTTTATGGAGATTCAGATCAGAGAAAACTTTGGATAGTTACGCATCTTGATGTTGTTCCGCCTGGCAAAATGACGGCATGGACAGAAACTGCACCTTTTAAGCCTATTTTATGCGGGGATCGGGTCGTTGGTAGGGGCAGTGAGGATAATGGGCAGCCGTTGGTTTCTTCCATTTTTGCTCTAAAGGCACTTAAACTGTTAGGGGTTAAACCTGCGTTTACGGTGGGTCTTGTATTTGTAGCTGATGAGGAACAGGGCAGTAAATATGGTATTCAATATTTACTTAGTCAGAAGCTCTTTAACCAATGTGATCTTGTTGTTGTTCCCGATGCAGGTAATGAACGAGGCGATTTTATTGAAGTGGCTGAGAAGAGTCTTTTATGGTTTAAACTGCGCACTGAGGGCAAACAGGTGCATGGGAGTCGACCTGATACGGGTTTAAATGCACACAGAATTGGCATGGAAGTCTCCTTAGCTTTAGATAGGTTACTACATGAGAAATATTGTGCCCAGGATCCTTTATTTGATGTGCCCCAGAGCACTTTTGAGCCCACTCAAAAAGAAGGTAGTGTTGAGGCAGTTAACGTAATACCTGGCGAAGATGTTGTCTATTTTGACTGTCGTATACTTTCTACATATAATTTAGACGACGTTTTAGCTGACATTAACAGTTTACTTAGTTATTATGAGGAAAAAACCGGCGCAAAAATACAATTAGAGCTTATACAAAAACAATCTTCCCCCCTGCTTGACATAGCCAACGCCGAGATTGTCCATCAACTAAAAAGAGCCCTTAAAGAAGCCCGAAACATTGAAGCCTCTGTAGGCGGTGTTGGTGGTGGTACCTGTGCTGCTTTTTTCCGCCAACAAGGTATCCCTGTAGCTGTTTGGAGCACCATAACCGGATTAGCCCATCAACCTAATGAATATGCCAAGGTTTCTGCCATGATTGCCGATGCGAAAGTTTTTGCGCTTTTAGCCATGGGTTAGGGGTGTATTGTAATCAAAAGAATTTTAAAGGGAACTTGCATGTCATACCTTGCAAAGTAATGGAGACGTTACAACGTGAATACAACTGATAAAATCATAGCTCAAGCACGCAGCGAAAACCGCAAAGCGCTCCTTGAGTCCGAAGCTAAAACCATCATGATGGAATACGGCGTTACCGTTCCAAAATTCCAATTAGCCACTAACGAGAAAGAAGCAGCAAAAATAGCCGAAACCATAGGCTTTCCAGTTGTTGCAAAAATCGTTTCACCCGAAATCATCCACAAATCCGATGCTGGAGGCGTCAAAGTTGGCCTAAAAACTCCTACAGACGTCGAAACCGCATACACAACCATTATAGAAAACGCCAAAAAATACGACCCAAAAGCTAAACTCTTAGGGGTGCTCATCATGGAAATGGCTCCCCAAGGAACAGAAGTCATCATAGGTGCCATTAAAGACCCACAATTCGGCGCAACCATCATGTTTGGATTAGGCGGCATATTTGTTGAAGTACTAAAAGACGTAACCTTTAAAATCGCCCCCATAAACACTGACGAAGCTAAAGAAATGATAACCAGCCTCAAAGCAGCAGCACTACTAAAAGGCTACCGCAACACTCCACCTGCAGACATAGATGCCCTAGCACAAATAATAGTTAATGTATCAACCCTACTCACAGAACACCCCGAAATCGCAGAACTCGACCTAAACCCTGTCATAGCATACGCCAAAGGCGCAAACACAGTCGACGCAAGAATCATACTAGAATAACCAACCTACCACAATTTTTTATTTATCCCTTTTAGTCAAATTAAAGCTTAACAACACTATTGCTTGCCATACACAGTTAAACGGGCAGTTCTACATGATATTTAACTAATTCATTTCTTAGGTTTTTTGTCACCTGTCAAATTTACACAATAACTTAGTTGTAATTAGTGTTTGGGCAAGTGAGTATTTGGTAGTTATGTGTGCGTGAACGTTTTATTTTTCTAAAAAAGAAGAGACTTGCTTGAAATTATGGATATAAAATAAACGGAAACATTAGTAGTGTCCCGTTCCTCTTTGATTTTTATGTGGTGTAGTTTTTCTTACTTGAACTCTTTTGATGCTGCGTTCATAGAAGATGAGCGGTAAGTGATTTTTTTGATTGGTAATTTGTCTTTTAGAAGCTCATAGAAAAGTTCACAAAGATTTTCACACGTAGAAACTTTTTTGGTCACAACTATTCTGTATTCGGGGTATGACCAAGCAAGTGGGTGATCTATCTTTTTGAGAGGAACGCAATTCTCGGGGTCGTTGTTAATGCCATGCTTTTTGTACACGGTAAGAACTGCTTCAAGAAGTGGGTCGCCTTCTTGAAATATTGTTGCGTGGTGGAAGTGGTCACAAACTTCCCAGGCTTTTTTGTATCCCTCTTTACAAGCGTGCGCAAAACCAGTTACTGGATCTACGCTGTCTTCAAGTTCAATTGTTAAAAGTCCTGAGTGCCCGTGAAGATGTTTTGCTTCTCTTGGCCAGTTCATAAACCTGTGTGCATACTGAAAATCAAGATTTACAATTGAGGTGTATTTATCGTTTGACATAATAACATTCTCCTTAAATTTTTGTTTTGAATTTGCCTGTGAACGATAGGCGGAGCATAGTTTAGAAAGGTTTTTTGTCTTATTAGTTTTTCTCTTGCTCTGATGAGTGTGATGGTTTTTTGAATTGTGTGTTTCTTTTAAAGTTAATGGGGTTTATGGTTTGATGTTAAATGTCTGCTGTTTATAGTGGTGTTGTTGGGTTGAGGTTAGTCTCTTATTACTTAAGTTGGAGTCTGCCAATTTTGCTTCTGTGTTAGATACGTTGTATCGTGTGACTAAACCGTTTCGTTTTCTTGTAATTAACTGCCAATAATCAACAAGACCCAATTGAAAACATAAAGGCAAAACATGCGTATAATCATCATTACCATCAGTAAACACCTCCAAAGGACACTGCAAAAAGGCACTTTAAGCACCTTGGCAAGCCTGTGTATCATGTATAGACAGGTT
>Ga0209737_10002985_pt1 | contig 11814 bp, 12 predicted proteins | sample TergutCu122P3_FD_187284 | JGI IMG/M metagenome (GOLD analysis project Ga0209737, IMG submission 187284) | Cubitermes ugandensis P3 segment gut microbial communities from Kakamega Forest, Kenya - Cu122 P3 (SPAdes) (version 2) | ecosystem: Host-associated > Arthropoda: Insects > Digestive system...
TGACTGGCCGATCAAGGACTGCGTGGATTGCGACGAACCCATCGAGCCGCAGCGCCTCGAACTGGGCCGCATCCGCTGCATGGCCTGCCAAGTCGCCAAGGAAGGGGACGACGCCCGGCGCGCCCGCTTCGGCAAGCGCGCATGATTGAAGCCGGAGGATTTGGCATGATGCATGAAGAAATCAGGCTCCCGCCCCTGCCTCAATATGAGCCGGAAGATGCCGACGCATTCTGGTTGAGTGAAATGCAGGCATATGCCCTCGCCGCCGTGAAGTCGGACAGGGAGGCTCGGGAATCCATGAGGGGTCATCTGGCCGAGGCGTTCGACTGGCAAATCCGGGATAGCGTCAAATGCCTCAAATGCGGGCATGAGATGGAACCCGGAATCGCCATCGTCTGTGGGGTCACCGGCGTCGAGGACTTCCCCAACGTCATTTGCACCGTGTCGGCGGACCCGACGAAGCCGAAGCTGATCGACTGCCTCAAATGCCCCGGCTGCGGCTGGAGCGTGTCGTGATGAAGGCGGCGAATCCCACGGTCCGGGCGGCCATCAGCGAGGCGAAGCAGGAGCTTGCCGCCTCCCACATGCGCGCCGTCGCGGCCCTGAAAGGAAGGTCACTGCTATGGGCGCTCCCCGTAGCAGTCCTGACATGCGTCGGACTGGGCGCAGGGGTCGTCGCGGCCCTGTTGGCGCGGTCGGGGCTGGAAGCCCTGCTGGCGATTGGAAAACTGCTGACCCATACCGCCAATACGGCCTTTACGCTCATCAGCCTTCCCTTCGTCACCGCCTACCTGGTCATCGACACCATGATATTCATCATCTGGATTACCGTCGAGAGTATTAAAGCCATTTCAAGGAGAGAATAGTGAGACTATTGATCGACCTCCCCAGTATCGCCAAAACCGCGCTGTTTCAGGGAGAGGACAAGGAGTTTGGAAAAAAGGTCGAGCACAATGGAAACAAGGTTCAGGTCAATGGCTGGCAACACGGCCATTTTCGCTTTACCGGCTATATGCTCCATGTGCTCGAACAATTCAATGTCCAGCCCCATGACGTGATTTTCGTGAATGACGGACACAGTGCCACGGCGCGACGCAAAGCCGCCTACCCGGCCTATAAGTCGAAGCGGGCCGAACGCGCCCCTGAGATTTACGAGCAATATAATCAACTGCTTCAAGCCATTCGGAATGACTGGCGCGGCATCGGCGCGCATTTCGTGGATCAGCCCGGCGTCGAAGCCGATGACGTCATCGCTTATCTGGCGCAAAATCTGAAAGGAAACATTATAATAGTCAGCAATGACAGTGATATGTCAGTCCTTCTCAGTGGCCAGGTACAACTTCTCAAGGATGGCGTCCTGGTCACTGACAATCCCCTCGGCCCCTTCAGCCCCAAATTCGTCACGCTGTACAAGGCGATAGTCGGGGACGCATCCGACACCATCAAGGGCGCATACGGCTTTGGCAAGCAAGCCTGGCTGGATTTGCTGGTATGGGCCGACGAGCCGGGCCTTGCCGCGCTGGATGGCATGGTGCAGCGCAAGACCCTGCACGAACTGGCCGACGACGTGGCCGAATTCAAACCGCTCCAGAAAATCATCGACAGCGCGGAAGGGGTCTACGCGAGCTACCAGGCCGCCAAGCTGCACCCGGAATGGGTCAATACCCTGCGCACGCCGCTGCAATGGAGCGCCGGCATCGTACTGGGGTGCGAGCGTCTGCACGATTCCCGCCTTGCCCCGTATGCGCAGCAAGTTCGGCTTGTAACACGCGACAACTACGACAAGGCGCTGGAATTTTTCCTTCAGCAGCGCGAGCACAGCCCGGCCTTCTCGCTCGACCTCGAAACCTCGACGCCGGACGAGTCCGACGAATGGCTGGCGACCCGGGGCGCGCCCGACAAGGTGGACGTGTTCGGCTCCGACATCACCGGCATGGGCCTGACCTTCGGGGCGAACGGCCAATACACCTATTACTTCAGCGTCGATCACGCGGACACGCCGAATATCGCGCTGGCGCAACTGGGGCAGATCGTCGCCGCGATTCCGGCGGCGGGCGACGTGCATCTGGTTATTCATAATGCATCGTTTGAACTGCCACTATGCCATGCCGCCTTTGGCGAAGCCATGAAGGACAACGGCTGGCACGGCTTCCTGCCCAATATCGTCGATACCAAGAACACCGCGAGCTATGTCGACGAGAACCTGAGCCTTGGCCTGAAAAAGCAATCGGCGCACTGGTTGGGCTACGAGCAGCAAACCTACGAGAGCGTGACGCAGATCGACGGCCAGAAATTCAAGATGAATCAGCTTTCCGGCCAGCACGTTCTCTCCTACGGCGCGGACGACACCATCTGCACCCTGGCCCTCTACCACTTCCACAAGATCATCATGGAAGTCGAGGGCACCTGGGAAACCTGCATGGAAGTCGAGCAACTCCCGGCCTACGTCACCGCGTTGGCCTTCCATCAGGGTACGAAATTCGACCTTGCCGCCATGAAAGAAATGGAGCGCGAGGACGCCATCACCTTTGCCGAGCACGAGGTGGAGATCGCCAAGTACCTGCGCAAGGTCGGCTGGCCGGGCACCCAGTGCCCGGAGCTTGGCCCGGACGCGACCCCGGCCCAGGTCAAGGAAATGGTCAGGATCGTGCTCGGCGTCGAGATGCAGACCCAGGTCAGGAAGCTGGACAAGCTGGCTGCCCTGGTCGGCGCGCTGGATCACGAGGATGCCGGGATGGTGGGCGCGCTCCTGGCCGACGGCAAATGGGAAGTCCTGAACGCCTTGATGAAAGCCCGCTTCATCGGCGCGGCCCGCCTGGACACCGATTCGCCCAAGCAGATGAAGGAATTCCTGTACGACACCATGAAGCTGCCGGTACGGGTCGTGGGGAGTTGCACCGAGCTTGAGCGCAAGAACAAGCCCGAGCTGGCCGAAGTCGTGCGCCGGTACAAGCGGATATGGGCCGGCTCCAAAACCGAGAGGCCGCTGACCCCAGAGGAGGCGGCGCTATTGAAGCAAAAGGCCAAGACCAATGAGACGGCCATCGGCTTCGCTTTGGTCATGGACGGCGATCACCCTGACATCGGGATTCTGGAACATATCCAGAAAATGAAGAAGGTTGAAACCCGGCGCAAGATGTACTACGAGCCCTACGCCAATCTGCGGCACTGGAAGGATAACCGCGTGCACGCCCAGGTGAATCAGAATGGGACGGTGACGCGGCGCTACGCCTCATCCGACCCCAACCTTCAGCAACTCCCGAAGAAAGGCGATGGCGTCAAGTTCCGGCGCTGCTTCGTCCCGCATCACAAGAATGCGGTCATTTGCTCCATCGACTTCAGCGGACAGGAGTTGAGGCAAGGCGCGGGCCAGTCCCAAGACCCCAACATGCTGGCTTGTTATGTGGGCGACCACAAAAAGGACATGCACAGCATGACAGCGGCTGGGGCCATGCGTAAGAAGTGGGGCGACGCGGCTTATTGCGACCTAGCCCTTCGCTTTGACCATGACGCCGACTACGACCTATTCATGCAATTGCGTAAGTCGGACGACAAGTCAATTGCAAAAATGGCGGACGATTTGCGTAAAAGTGCAAAGAACGTGAATTTTGGCGCTCAATATGACGCGCAAGCGCCGAAGTTGGCTGAAACGCTAATCATCCCGGTTGAAGATGCAGAAGCATTTTTGCAAGCCAAGTTCGCCATGTTCCCACGCTTTGAAAAATGGAAGGAGGAAGTCAAGGCAGAGGCGCAGAATAAAGGCTGTGTCACAACACCATTGGGGGCTCGCCGGCATTTGCGGGAATCGCTTCTTTCAGACCAATATGGCGTTGCCGATAAGGCCCTGCGCCAAGGTCCGAATTTCAAGATTCAAGGGGCGTCGGCGGAGCAAACCAAATTGGCGATGGCAAGGCTGTGGCGGTCCGGCATTCTGCACAGGCTGGATATGGTGTTTTTCGCGCCGATTCACGACGAACTGGTTTGGTCCGTTTCACGTGAGCACGCGCTGGAGTCCATCAAGGTCATTCACGACTGCATGACACAACCCTATGGCGGCTTGCCTGTACCCTTCCTCGGATCGGTATCGCTTGGCCTGAATTTTGGGGATCAAGTGGAGTGCGGGGACGACGCGATGGAGAACCCGGAACTGCTCAATGATCGCGTGCCGGAAATCCTCGCCGCCTTGTTCAAAGAGCCTGCCCATGCAACCGCGTAAAGAGCACGGGCTGACCAGGGCGCAGCGCTGGACGCGCTGCGCCCGGAAGCGGAGATGGGCGGACGCCCTCTCCGCGACGGCGGGCGCGCTGGCGGTCATGGAGACGCCCCACCCGCCGGAGGAACTGTACGTGTACCAATGCCCGCATTGCCGGGGCTGGCACCTGACCCACCTCCCGCAGGCGGGGCAGGATCCCGTGACATTGTCGGCCTACACCCTGACAAAAGCAGGTGAGTTACGCAGTGTTCAAGAAAGGAAGAAACATGCGAAGGCATAGCGAGGAATGGTGGAAAACGCTACCTAGCGAGAAGGTCGGCAAGGAAACCGAGAAGCTCGTCGAAAAGCTGTTCACCGGCTGGAACAGCCGCGCCGACTTTTCGTGGCACCGGCTCCCGGACGCCAGGGCGGCCCGTGGCTTTCTCGCGGCGCAGCCTGCGGATTATCTCTGGTGGCGCAAACCCTACGGGGGCTACCTGGAGGTCAAGGCCACGCAGCACGGCTACCGGCTGCCCAAGGACAAGGTTCGCCAGATCAACCTGCTCCACAAACACGCGCTGGCCGGCGCTCAGTGCTTTGTGCTGGTTCACCACTATCTATCGGGCCAATGGCGGGCGGTGGATGTGAACAACCTTGATCAAGGCGTTTCGAGTTGGGATTTGTCACCGCACAGCACTTACAACACGCCCGCCGAGGCGCTAATCGGCACAGGTTATTTTTAATCACAAAAGGAGAAAACATGAGATTGAACAACAGCATGCGCGACGCATTCATCGCAAAAGTGATGGGCATGGTCAAACCGAAGTCCAAATGGACGATTGAAAAGATTGTCGAAGAGGCTGAAAGGCGGTTTGTTGAAGCCCTGCCGGCAGAGGTCAAGGCCGTGCGTGAAAAATACCCCCGGATGCTTATGCGTACCAGCATCCGAACGGATGACTTTATTAAAACATCCTATTATGGGCACAGTATCGGCGTGGTGAGCTGTCAAAGCCTGGAGGATATTGAAACCAGGGACCTCGCAAAGCACATCGAGGCATGGAACAAATACCAGGACGACCGCATGAAAATCAAGGAAAGGCTCAAGGAACTTGTCGCCGCCTGCGACACCACGAATGCGCTGGCCGTGGCCCTGCCCACCCTGGCCCACCTGATCCCGCCCGCTCCGGACAAGGTCAAGAACCTGCCCGTCGCGGCCCAGGGCTTGATCGACGATCTGAAGAAAATGGGCGTCAAGGAGAAGGTCGGGGTGTCGAAATGAGCTTCAAGCCGACCCTGGCCGCGTCCATTGAGCCTTTCCTGTTCCACAAGCTGAAGTTCCCGCTGTTGCTCAGTCCGAAATATGACGGCATCCGGGCCATCAGCATGGAAGGCGGGCTGAAGTCCCGCACCCTGAAGTCCATCCCATCGGCCCAGGCTCAGGCGCTCTTCGGCGGCCTGACCCATTTCGACGGCGAACTCATCGCCGGGGATATCGACGGCGGCGACGTCTACAACCGGACGCAGAGTCACGTCATGTCCCAGGACAAGCCCGCCGACAAGCTGCGCTACTTCGTTTTCGATTGGGCCGACCCCGAGATGGCCGGCCTGCCGTTTGAAGAGCGCTACGACTACCTGTCGGCCAAGGTCGAGCAGCTTGGCCGCGAAGACGTGGTGCTCGTGCCCCAGTTCCGCGCCCACTGCATCGCCGACTTCCTGGCCTACGAGCAGCACATTCTGGAGAAGGGCTACGAGGGCATCATGGCCCGCGCCCCCGCCGCCCGCTACAAGCACGGGCGCTCCACCTTCAGCGAACACGTCCTCTTGAAGCTCAAGCGCTTCGAGGACATCGAATTGAAAATCACCGGCTTTCAGGAACAAATGACCAATACCAACGAGGCAGTCATGGACGAGCTTGGGCATACGAAGCGCTCCAGCGCTCAGGCCGGTATGATCCCCGCCGGCACCCTCGGCAAGTTCGTGACGGCAAGCGGCCCCATCCCCTGCGGCGTCCTGACCCACAGCCAGCGGGCGGAAATCTGGAACAACCGGGATTTCTTCCTTGGGCAGTGGATCAAGGTGCGTCACTTCCCCTACGGCGCGCAGGAAGGCTTGCGCCTTCCCCGCTGCGTCGGCTTTCGCGATCCGATTGACATGTAAGGAACTCAGATGAAAGCGACCATCCTCAACGACATCCATATCGGCACGCAGCGTCAGGCCGGAACCACGCCCGCCTCACAGGCGGCATTGAAGGAATTCATCAATGCGCAGTTCCGCAGCCTGGTGCACAGGCCGGGGCACGGTATGGTCATCATCAATGGCGATCTGTTCGACCGATTCACCGTCGATACCGCCGACATCCTCGCCGCCTACGACACCCTGGCCGAGTACATCAAGGCAGGAGGCAGGCTCGCCCTGTGCGCCGGCAACCACGACTCCAGCGCCAAGGCGGGCAAGGTCAGCAGCTTCGATTTCCTGGCCCACCTGCTTGCCTCCCGCTTCCCGCAGCAGGTGCAGGTGATCACGCATGCCTGCGGGCTGACCGGGGTACTGGGCATGAAGAACACCTGGGCCATTCCGCACATGCTGAACCAGGCGCTGTTCGATCTGGAAATCGGCAAGGCGGCGGGGATGGCGGCAGAAGGCCAGTTCCTGCTCCTGCACTGCAATGTCGAATCGCCCTTCGCCGAGCATGCCGACCACAGCCTGAATCTCGACGGCGGCCAGATCGAGCGCCTGCTTGACGCCGGCTGGACCCTCATCGTCGGACACGAGCACCAGTCCCGCAGCCTGTACGGCGGCAGGGTCCTCGTCACCGGCAACCAGATTCCAAGCTCTGTGGCCGACTGCCTGAACAACCCGGGCAACAAGAAGCAACACGTGGTGCTGGTGGAAGCGGGCAACGGGCTGGAGTGGACGCTCAGATCCACCGTGAATCTTGACGACTGCTTCGTGCAAATCGACTGGCGCGACATCGAGCAGTGCGACCTCGCCACCCCGGCCTTCATCCGCGTCGAAGGCCGGGCCAGCGCGGCGGAAGCCGCCGACATGGTGGCCGCCGTCGCCAGACTGCGCAGCCGCAGCGACGCATTCGTCATTTCCAATGCGGTCCAGGTCGAAGGCATGGCGCAGATGGAATCGCTGGCCGAAATGAGCCTTGAGAGCGTCTCGCGCTTCGACGTCCTGCAAGCCTTGCTGGAGGACATGGACGAGCGCGAGCAAAAAACCATTCTTTCCCTTCTGGAGGGCTGACATGATACGCCGCATCCATCTGCAAAACTTCCGCAGGCACCGCGACCTGGCCCTGAACCTGGACGAAGGCTTGCAAACCCTGCGGGCCCCCAACGAGGCCGGCAAGACGACGGTGCTGGAAGGCATCGCCTACGCCCTGTTCGGAGCCAAGGCGCTGCGCAATTCCCTGGCCGAAACCGTGACCTGGGGCTGCAAGGAAAGCGAACTCAAGGCCGAGGTGGTCTATGAGGCCGCGCCGGGCGCGACCTGGGTATTCACCCGCAGCAAGGCCGGGGCCGAGGTTCGCGCCCCGGGCAGCGAGCAGCCCCATGTCACCGGCCAGACCGAGGTTTCCAACTTCGCCGCCGAGCTGTTGGGGGCTGATGTCTCCGTCGCCGCCCACCTGATGATGTCGAGCCAGGGCGGGCTGCGGGGCGTACTCGACCAGGGCCCGAAAGCCACGGCCAACCTGATCGAAACGCTTTCCAACCTCGACCTGATCGACCAGTTGATCGAGAAGGCAGGCGAGCGCCTGTCCCTGGGGTCGACCACGACCCTGGAGAGCATGCTGAAAGAAGCCGAGGACACGCTTGCCAGCATGGAGCCGGAACCGGAACCCGAAAAGCCCGACCTCTCCGCCCACGAGGCCGAGCTCAAGGTCCTGACCGCCGCCGTCGAGGAACAGCGCCAGATCACCGCCGCCATCGTCAATCAACGGGAGGCCGAGGCCAAGAAGCGGGAAAAGGCCGAGGCGCTGGGGCGCGACCGCAGGCTGATCGGGGAGCAGGCCGGGCAAACCCAGGCCGAGATGGACAAGGCCAAGGCTCAATTGAGCCCCGCCCTGCCCGACCTGAACCGCTTGCGCGCCGCCGTCGCTGAATTCGCGGAGGCCGAAGGCAGGCGGGATGCCTACCGAGCATTCAAGTCCATGCCCCCCGTCAACGCCTGGTTTAGCAGGGAGTTGTTCGAGTCCGAGATGAAGCAGGCCGATCAGGAGATGGAGCAGGTCCAAAAGGAAACAAGGGACCTGGGCAACCGGATTGCCCTCATCGCGCCGCAACTCTCCGACAACTCCCGCTGCCCGACCTGCGGCCAGGACACCAGCCATCTGGAATCCATGCGGCAGAAGCAAGCCCAACTCAGAGATGAGAAGGCGGAGATCGAGTCACGCCTGGCATCGCTTGAGTTCATGCACAAGCAGCTTGCCTTCACAAGCGCCGCTCGCATGGAGATCGTTGCCCTGGATCGGCAAATCCAGAGCAAGCTCCCCGCCCTTCGCCAATACGCGACCGTGGATTTTTCGCACATCCCGGTCAAGGTCGAATGGATTGGGAGCATCCCCGGCGGCGACCCTAGCCTGGGCGCTGATCTGGAACTGGCCCAGGCCCGGCTCGCCGCCGCCGAGAAAACCGTGCAGGATCAGAACAAGCTTCAGGGCCAGATCGAGGCATTCGCCAATACCCTGGCAGCCCTCAATCGACGGCATGCGGAAATTGGCGAAGCTATTGGCGAAATCAAGGCGCTCGCCAATGACGACTTCGCCATCCTGAAATGGCAGGCGGGCCAGGCGGAAGCGCTATTGGCGGAAAAGGAGGAACGCCGGCGCGACCAGGAACTGACGGTGCAAACCGCACAGTTCGCCTACGAGCAGGCCATGCTCCGCTACGCGGAATTCAAGGCCGCCCAGGCCCGGCAGGCGAAAAAGGTCGCGACGCTTCGCAGCAACATCGAGGACACGATTTTCAACAACGCCCTCGTCAAGAAGCTGCGCGCCGCCCGACCCCTGATCGCCAACAAGCTCTGGAATCTCATCCTCGCCACCGTCAGCACGCTGTTCAGCCAGATGCGGGGGGAAGCCTCGGTCGTCGCCAAGGACAAGAACGGGTTCACGGTCAATGGCCGCCCCGTCGAGTCCTTGAGCGGCTCCACCCTCGACATCCTGGGCCTCGCCATTCGCTGCGCCCTGGTCAAGACCTTCATCCCGGCCTGCCCCTTCCTCATCCTCGATGAGCCGTCCGCCGCCTGCGACGCCGAGCGCTCCAGCGCCCTGCTCGGGTTCGTGGCGGGCTGCGGGTTCCGCCAGACCATCCTGGTCACGCACGAAGAAATGGCCGAGGCCGTGTCCACCAACTTCATTACCCTGGGAGAATAATATGAGCCTCATGTCCTACCTTGAACTTTGCGATATCGTGGAGCAAGGCGTTATCGCGCCGGTCAGCCACGAGTGCATCAACGCTTCCAGCATCGACATCCACCTTGGCAACGAGGTCATTGTCGAGAGCGGCGGCGTCTGTGAATTCGTCGACCCCCACCGGCGCACCAACTTCCATCAGCGAGTGGTCGATCTGCGAGGCGATGGCTACTACATGCTTCGACCGGGCGAATTCATCCTGGCGAACACCGTTGAGGTGTTCAACCTGCCGATGGACGTCAGCGCCGAGTTTCGCCTGAAATCCTCCGGCGCACGCTCCGGCCTCAACAATCTGTTTGCCTGCCACTGCGACCCCGGCTGGCACGGATCGACGCTGACCCTGGAACTGCACAACGTCCTGCGCTGGACCGCCATCAAGCTCACGCCGGGGATGGCGATTGGGCAGATGCTGTTCCACCGGCACCGCGTCAAAGTGCCGGAGGACAGGAGCTACGCCGCAAGGGGCCGGTACAACAACGACAGCAACGTGAGCGGGGTGAAGGAATGAGCGAGCAGACCACATTGGTCGAAGCCGACCGGAAGGCTTGGCTTGACGTCGACGAGAAGGACAAGGTGGTTTGGCGCTCTGACCTTCAGGCGCTGCTTGGCGTCTCGTCTGAGACCATGCGCCGCTACCGGGTACTGGGCAGGCTGCCGGAGCCTGACGTGTTCATGTCGCTGAAAAAGTACGGCTGGCGCATCTCGACCCTGCGAGCGTGTAGGATCGACATTCCGGCTATGGTCTGACGCCCAGGCTAGACCGTGTTGGCGCTGCTTGGCCTGCGCCAACACGCGTCGAGCCAGTCTGCGTAGTCCTGCAACATGGCCCGCCTTTCGGGCAGGTACTTGGCCCGGTTGTACACCGCTCGAACCCTGTCCTTGTGCAAATGGGAAAGCTGCATCTCGATGGCGTCCTCGTTGTACCCCCGCTCATTGGCCCACGTCGAGCCAATGCTGCGAAAGCCGTGGCCCGTCATTCTCCCGCCGTAGCCGATCCGGCCAATCAGATACAGCACGGCGTTCTCCGACATGGGTCGGTCCAGCCGGCGGTCATTGGGGAATACGTACTCCGATCCGCGATCCCGTGCCTTCATCTCCTGAAGAATCTCCTGCGCCTGCCGGGACAAGGGCACCACATGGTCGCGCCTTCGCTTCATCTTCCCCCTCGGAATGACCCAGGTATCGCCGTCGATCTCCGACCACTGCATACTCCGCATCTCATTGGTCCGCACCCAGGTGTAGGCCAGCAGCAGGCAGGCCAGCACGCTCTGCAACCTGTGCTCCATCGAAAGCCGAGCCATGAACTCTGGCACCTCTCGCAATTCCAGCGCCGCGAGCGACTCCACCTGCGCACGCGCAAAGGCTTTCTCGGTCCGAATCTGTGCGGCGGGGTTAAAGGGCATCAAGCCCTGCTCAACCGCCCAATCAAATACCTGGCTCACCCACATACGCACCTTGCGGACATAGACGTGCAGCCCGGCGGCGTCCATACGGTTCAGCGGGACAAGTAAGTCCTCGCGGCTTATGGCAGCGATGGGCCGCCCCCCCAAGTCCGGCAGCAGGTGCATTTCGATGCCCCTCAGCGCGCTGGTACGATAGGAATCGGAAACATCCTGGCGACCCTGCCAATACCGCAGCACGGCCTCCTCCAGCGTCACGCCCTTTTTGGAAGTCTGCCGGGCGGCCATCGGATCGCGGCACTCCCGCAGCGTCGCCTTCGCCTCGTCGCGCAAGGCCCTGGCACGGGCAAGGCTGACCTCCGGGTAGGGTCCAAAACTCATGGTCTTGGGCTTGGCCCCGACCCGGTAAGCCAGCCTCCAAATCTTCGCGCCGGCGGGGGTCACGAACAGGTACAGGCCCCCGCCATCGAACAGCTTGATGGCCCTGTCGGCGGGCTTCGCGCCTTTGCATTTGGCGTCCGAGAGAGAATTTGTAGGCATCCTGGCCCCTCCCAAAACACGATGCCTACATCCGTGCCTACAGCAACCCCGTGGTGAAGTCTGTTTCATGTGGGATTAGTGTGCGGAACGCTGCGGCGTCGCAAACGATAAAGCCCCGATTTTACGGGGCTTTTCGCGGGTTTCCAAGTCTGACCTCAAACCTTCGTGTGACGTGCTTGGCGCACCCGGAGGGACTCGAACCCCCGACCTGCTGCTTAGAAGGCAGCTGCTCTATCCAGTTGAGCTACGGGCGCCTGAGGTAG
>Ga0209737_10002986_pt1 | contig 11813 bp, 8 predicted proteins | sample TergutCu122P3_FD_187284 | JGI IMG/M metagenome (GOLD analysis project Ga0209737, IMG submission 187284) | Cubitermes ugandensis P3 segment gut microbial communities from Kakamega Forest, Kenya - Cu122 P3 (SPAdes) (version 2) | ecosystem: Host-associated > Arthropoda: Insects > Digestive system >...
AATGAAAAATCTTCCAGAGTATCCAATGTTTTTTCAAGGTGAAGTTATAACTGGCTTATCAAGAAAAAAAGATGGTGATTCAGCTGAATTTGTCTGGGTTTTCTGTACTCCAGATTTTCAAGTTGGTTATATTTTAGGTAAAGCAAATAATTTTGGTGATAGTACAAAAAAATATGAAAATAGTTATGGCTATTCTAAAGTAAAAGAATTTTTATCTGCTAGAAGAGCAGTTCCTGAAGATTTTGATTATGCACATATTCAAGTAGTAAAGTGGATCGAAAGTGATAAAGGTGGAATGATTGAATGCTATAATTATTTAACAGGTGATTGGATACTATTAAATACTTCTGGAACTATTTTAACTTTACAACAAAAAAGAATGTATTTAAGAGTAGGCACGCCACCAAAACCTGCTAGACCATCTGCATTTAGTGCAATCACAATGACAGCAGATAAGATACATTTTAAATCACCTAATATAGAATTTGATGCACAAGATCTTGTTTTAGGACATCATAATTTATTACTTTCTGGTACATTATCAGCTGCTCCATTAATTGGAAAAAATGGCATGATATCTCAAGGTGTTTCAAACATTCACGTTTAAGATGGTTGCTGTGGATTAAATCCATCAGTACCTGCACTCATTTGTTGATATACGGCAGGATTTTCTCCAGCTAAACCAGGTACTGGACGTTCTTGCTTTTGAGTAATTGGATATATTGAATAAGCCATTGGTCCTTCTAAAGTTATATAAGCATCATTTTTAATGTTAAATACTTCTTGTGGACTTTCATAAGCTTTAATTCTTAATTTAGTATCATATCCAAATTTTCTTGGCCATGCAGATTGTGGAATACTTACTGTCCAGAAATCAGCGCCTTCTTCAATTAAACAAATTAATTCTTCTGGTGTTACAGATTCTTTAGAATATTCTAATAAATTATCTATATTTACATTCCCAAAAACATTCCATCTAATTGGTGTTAAGTCTGGTGCATGACCCCAAGTTATTGGCCATGTAGCAATATCATAATCTTGAATAAGTCTTTGTTTTTCATTTTGATGTACACTATTCCATTTAATATTTTTATCATTTTCTAATTTTTCTGCACTAATTAAAGTATAATTTCCATTTACTGGTTTTAATGCATATTTTGTTAATCCTGTAGGAGTTACAACTTCTATAACTTCATCTGTCTCTGGATTATTTATTTTATCTTCTTCATATGCTAACCAATCTTCATAATCTTCTTTTTTCATCCACTTTACTTTTATATATACTTTTATTATTCTATCTTCATCTAATTCAATATGATTTATGAAAGCATGCTGTTTGTCTTCAGTTGTATTATTTAACTCATAAAAAACTACTGCATATACTGGTTCTTTTTTAGTCATTTTTCTAGGTGATGGTGGTGGATTATTTTGATCTTGTGCTGGAGATACAAATTCTAATATAGATTCCAATGCTCTCATTATCCACATTGTACCATTTTCTTTATTAAAACGTTTTGCAACAAAGAAAAATCTATAATTATATAAAATATTAAGATAAGAAAACATAAATTTTTCAATTATTCCCCATTTAGTTTCATCTTTTATAGAATTCACTAAACTATAACTTTGTTTTATTTCCTTAAATGTCCACTTCTTAATCGGCTTTTTACAAATAATACCTAATTCATCAATAATTGTTTGATATATATTTATTTTTCTAGCAAATTCTGTTTTTAATTGATTTCGTATATCATTAAATTGTGATGCATCACCAAATAATTTTATTGCTTGATCTATCCAAAAATTATATAATACATGCTGTGTATCTGGAGCCGAAATTTCTCCTTTTGAATTCATTCCATTAGCTTTTATTACACACTTATCTACACATGTTAAAAGTGCAGTTCTTAAAATTTCTAATGAAACAGATTCTAATAAATAATCTTGTGCTAAAATTAAATATGATTGTTGTGTTAATAAAACTGATAAGAAATTTCTAAAAGCTGTATCAATAGAAATATAAGCCCCTGGAAATTTATTTTCTCCATTAGTATCACTTACAAATAAAGCTCTAGTAAAAATTGTAACGATAGCATTTTTTAATCCAACATCCATATCATGAGTTGAATAAGATGGTTTACCGCCTAATGTCCAATAAACAGTTCCAATAGGATCTGCTACTTCATTAGAAGGAATATTAGTATATTTATGCGTTTTTAGTGGAAGATTTTCTAATGTCATATCTTTTGCTTCTTCTGGTAATTTAAGTAATGGATATTCATCTGAATTATCTGGATCTAATCCTTGAATATTTGAAAGAATTCCAATGCCAGAAATTCCCATTACAGCTATTGAAGGATATCCTCTATCTGTTCTTGGTCCGCCATTTGGTCCTGTTGGAGATATAACATTATAATGTGCATTTCTAAATTTTTGTATAATTCTAGATTTATAATATGTTGTAAAATCTATGATGCTATTTAAATGTATTGGTGTAGTAGATCCAGTATCATCTAAATTATTAAAAAATCTAGCATTTAAAGAATCTTCTAAATAATTAGAATTTTTTATATCAACTAATACAAATGGAATATATTGATATACTGGAATTATAACCGTCCATTTCCAAAAAAGAAATCTTACAGTTTTCTTTATTTCACTCTTATCTGAATAATAACCAATTCTACATTTTGCCCTAAAAATACTATCAGGTCCTTCAGTGTATCTATTATTTTCATTTCCTTGACAAAAGAAAAGATCAATTGCGGGGTTAGGGCCATTATTAGCTAAAACTAATTGTTGCATTACATGTTTTTCTAAATCAGTATTTCCAAAACATTTTAATATAAAAGCTGCATTACCTCCTGGTAACGGAGAATATGGGCCCATACGTCCAGCTTCAATCCAAAAAGTTCCATTTGGAGTATTTACAGCATTATAATTTTCAAATGTATGATGTACAATTTCCCATCTTACATCTGGTTCATCATGTAAATAATAATCTTTATATGGCACTAACATGTACTTTGTTGATACAGCATTTTTATAGTGCAAATCATATCTAACGTAATATTTTTTAGCTTTAGAATCATAACCATACGTATTTCTATTATTGTAATAAGCATGATAAGTTGTCCACCAAGATGAATAAAGCCATGGATGTCTTGTATAGTATTCTGTTACAGTTCTAACTTTAATTTCTGGTTCATAAGTATATGGAAATCCTTGACTATTATTAACAGGAAAATTTGGAATCCAATCTTTTCCATTATAAATATATGAACTTGCATTAACTTGTTCACTTACTTGTGTATATTGAAATCTATATAATATTCTATAATTTGTAATACCTTTTACTAATTTGTTAAAAGTTTTATTAGGACTGCATCCATCATTTTTTTGTCCATCATCATAAAATTTATTTACATCTGTAAAATAATCATTTTTATTTCCAGAAGTAAACCAACTAGAATTATTATGAGAAATTCTTGGAATATTTTTCCAGAATAAGTTAGTGTCATCAAAATAAGCTTGTATTGTGTTTGGATTATAATTAGCACCATGTGGACCACCAAATAATGCTGGAGCAAAACGATTTATTCCAGTAAACTTTGCCATAGTGCTTGCATCTACTTTATTATTCATTCCAGAATTTAAAGTATCCATCGCACTATCCATACTATTTAAATTGTCTAAATCTTTATCTGCAAGAGCACTTTGAGTTCCAGATTTTCTTTTACTTTTTGCACTACTCATGGTGATGTTTCCACCACCACCCATAGCATCTTTAATCATAGCTCTAGAATAAAGACCACCTGACATACCAGCAGGTTCTGGATATCCATAATATCCGCCATTTAAGATCATTTCTTCTCTTGCTAATTCAATAAATTTTTCTAATCCTTTATTTTGTTCTTCAGCATATCCAGATGGTGCACCAGAAACTTTTTTAAGCCAACTGTCCATTGAAACATCAAAATCAGATAATGCGTCTCCAGAAGTAGTATAAAAGGTTTGATAATACTTTATATTAAAGTTTGGAACAATACCAAAAATAGATCCAATATAGTCTTGTTGTTTAAAAATTTCTTTTAATGTTTTTGTACTATAATCAAATTTATTATTTACATTATCATATATATCCATATAATTAATAACTAATCTATCTTCATCTTCTTCATTTGGAATATATATTTTTTTAATATTATAGTCTTGTCCTAAAGTATAAGGACTCCACCAAGCAGAAAGTGGGAAATCTGATGGTCTCCATTGTCTTTCACAATCATGGTCTATCTTAGATATTGCGCAACCTGCAACATTAAAACATAATGCTCTATCATCAGTATATTTTCCATCATCACTTGACAATGGATTATCTTCTCTTACTCTATAATTTAAAAATAATTTTAATGGTGATCCATTTATAGTTGCAGTTAACAAATGTTCTTGCATATAAATAGATAAATCCCATTCAGTTAAATATGTTGATACAACACCAGTACAATTTTCTGTTAACCATTGTAAAAAATTTATATTATCTGAAATAGATTTAAATCCTGGATCCCTATAAGTTAAACCTTCTTTTCGTAAAAAGAAAGTATCTTGATTAAAAGCAACATTTGGTTTAATTGAAAGAATGTCTTGCATATAAGAAGTTGTTTCATTTATTTTAACAAATGGAGATATTTTATATGGTGGAAAAAATAATTGTGAATAATATTCTACTTTATCTTGAATAACTCTTTCACCCCAAAATTTTCTTAATACATTAAAATTAAAAGCAGATCTGGTGTATATTTCTCCTTGTGAAACTGTTCCAATATCATTATTAAAATCTGTTTCCAAAACTGTTCCAGTAACTTTTCCTAATCTCCATTCGGCATCAGAAACTTTAGGAGCCATATAAGCATCAAAATACATTTGAAGAAATTTAATTTTAGCTTCTTGATCCATTTTTTGAAGTACTTCATTTACTTCTTCAGAAAAATCATCATTACCTAAAGTATCGCCATTCATAATACTTTGCATATCTTCTTCAAACTTTTGTTGTTCAGATATAATCCTATTTTGAGCATCTATTTTTTTGCCAAGTAAAATATTAAAAAAAGATTTATTTATTTGTCCAGCTAATTTTCTATTTATTAATGAAAAACTAGCTGTAGTATATTTTGTTATTTCTTCAAATCTTTCAATTATTTGAGCTAATTCATCTTGAGAAGTATAATCTTTGTTGGTCCAAAATCTTGTGGGATCATAAGACATATTAGTTTCCTTTACCTTTTTTAGGATTTTTTATTCTTTCTTTTGAGGCAGCCATAGAAACAAACTGTGGTGAACACATCATAGCACCAACAGCATTTGATCCCATTTTCTTATAAGTATCTGCACTAAAAATATTCATTGTAGTTTGAGCTGCTTGTAAAGCAGTTTGAATGCTAGAAACAGCTAATTGTTCAAGTTGTTGTTTAATTTGTCCAACTTTAGCAAATTCGCCTGGCATTTGCATTGCAACTCCAGCTATAACATTTTCTCCCATTTCTTTAGCTGTTTTTTCTAAAAATTCTCTTGAAGCAATATTTCCAAAGTCATCTTTCATTTGTTGCCACATATTTGCCCATGCTTCAGTTTTATCAGCCATAGTTTCCATAAGAGCTGCTAAAGGATCTAATGCTGTGGTTAATTGATCAATTGCTCCTAATGCAATTGCATTTGGATTAAAAGCTGAAGCTAAACTAGCGAACATTGAAAGGGCTTCTTGAATTTTTGCAATTAAATCTGCTGTCATATCAGAAATACAGTCTAAATTTAAAAGATTCCAAATTAATTGCAACAACATAGCTAATAACATTATTATTAGTCCTGTTATCATTTCTATAATACGTTGAACTATTACGGCAATATTAGGTGGATTAATCCATGCACCAACTGCTAACATTAATATATCAAGAATTGGAACTATTATGGACAATACTAAATCGAGAATTATTTTAAGAATTTTTAATATTTTTAAAAGAATTAAAATAACTTTTAACCAATCCATATTGATTTTCATACATTCTTTTAATTCTTCATTATTAGCATCTTCATTTAAATCATCTTCATTTAAATCTCTTCCATCATCATTTTCAGGTCCGCCTGCTCCACCATCTGGACTTGTTGCTGTAGACCTTGCAGATTGATCTAAAGAATCATCATCAGTATCTTCTGTGTCTTCCTCTTCTATTTCATAAATTTTTAATATTTCTTCACAATTAATGATTGGTGGTAAATCTAATTCAGACAATAAATAAGCTAATGGTTGTAAACCAACAATTTGTTCTAATGATTTTGCAATTGGACTAGGATTTAATCCTGGACTTAAAGCAGGAAATAATAGTGCATTGCCCTTTCCACCAGTTTGCATAATAGCTTGTTGTCTTGGTAATGGAATTCCAGTTGGAAAAGATTCAGATAAAGAAGCCCTTATTTTTTCTTCTAATGTTTCTTTTGGAAGAATTTCTTTACGAATAATGTCATCTGTAACTTCTTGTAATCTTTTAGCTATTATTTCTAATTGATCAAACTTTATTTCTCTTTTAGGATTTAAGTTTGTAGAATCTTTATCACCATAAATAAAATCACTTGGAGAATATTCATTATATACTTGTTTTACTGTTAATTTGGATTGTTCCATTATTAAATTAGTTGTAAGTAAAAAAGCAAAAAAAAGCTCCCTTTCGGGAGCTAATATTCAGACAAGTTTTATTATGCCCTATTAAAAAGGCGGACAGTATTTTTTCCAGTGCTTACATCACAGGAAATAATTGACTGGGTATAAGCCTTACGAAAATCGTGGTAGGCATCCCAAGCCATTCCCTTATTTCTGGAATAAAACTCAACGTTTACTCCGTTAGGGTTAGGAATTATTCCAATTTCTGCAGCACCGGTCCTAATTCCCCTTACTGCTTTGTACAAATCGGAATCCGTCATTTTAACATTCGGCTTAGAAACTGAAATTGTAATCTTTGTCATTCGTTTAATCTCCCTTACATATATTATATAAGAAACATAGGATTTTCTTTCAAAAGTCATTTTTTCATCAAAATACTAAATTTATATAAAATATGTAAAAAGGAGAGCAATATATGCTAATAACTGAAATCAATTCTAAAACCTGGAAAGATAATTTTCAACAAACATTTATAGGATTCGCTAAAAAAAGCCCAGTACTTTTAAGTATGCTTCTAACTATCCAAGAGGGTGAAGAAGGTGTCTTAATAACGCACGTTAATTCTGGTAAAAAATATTTTTTTAAATTCGACTATAATATTTCTGTTAAAGATTTTATAGCCAATATAAAGAAAACTTTAGTTGATATGCACTATCCACGACTATTAGAAGAAGTGTTACAAAAACATGAATTTACTCCAGAAGAACTTGCTATAACTTTAGAAAAAAGTGATAAAAAAATTGAAGAATTAGTTAAATATGAAATGAGAGTAATAGGTACTAGACAATTTAGATTAGACAAAATTTTGTCTTGGAAAAATATAGCAATTCTTGTATTAGAAAAAAGTTCATTTGAAGATGATGAGATTGGTAGTGCTTATAGATATAAATTTAATGGATCTTTAGTTTTATTTCTTAAAAATTATCGTTCTAGAAAATTTAAATCATTAGAAGAAGCAAGTGCTTATTTCTTTTCTAATAGTTTACTTATAGATCAATTAAAGAAAAAAGATTAGTTTTCAATTTCTACAGAATCACCAATAGGTTCAATTGAGAAAAATTCTCCATTAAAAATAGCTTGAATTCTTTTTAATTGTCCATTATTTATTTTTACTACACTGACGTCTATTATATCAATCATATTTTCATATTCTTCAGGTTGTAAATATAACTCTGCATACATTTTTTCTCTAAATGTAGTAATTACATATCTTGCCCTTTCAAGAAAAGCGTGAGCATTTTTTATTTGGGCTCTATTAGGTCTAAATTTCTGTAAATCTTTTCTATCGTGTGCTTTATGTTCTGTTTCAGAAGATCTATTTAATTGTAACACTCCAATAATATGAACGCCTAATTCTTTAGCAATACAAGATAATTTATTCATTCCTAATTCTATTATTTGAGCAAAATTAAATCCACCTTTAGTTAAACAAAAATCTGAGATCATTGATAAGAGATCTATAACTACTATACAATAATTTTGTTTAATATCTGTTTGAAACTTTTTAATAAATCTTTTTAAATCATCTAAAGAAATTGTAGCATTTTCACTAAAGCGAAATTTTTCATTTTGTTCTAATTCTGTGCGAGCCTTTTTAATTAATTTTTCTAATGAATCAAAGTTAGATTGTTCTTTTGGATTTACAATATCTCTATATTTTATTTCTAATCTCTTAGATAATAATCTATCCATTGTAGTTATACTTGACATTTCTAATGAGAAATACATACAAGGAATTTGTGCATCGATAAAATCTGAGATTAAGTTTAAACATACTGTAGATTTTCCAGAACCTGATTGTGAAGATAATATTCCAATTTCTCCAGCCCTTGGTCCATCTTCTATAAGTTTGTCAAAAATAAAGTTTCTAAAATATAATTGTTTTCCACTTCTTCTTTTTATGAATTCTTCATTGTAATTATCAAACCATTCTCCCATATTCATTACTTTTTGTAATTGATTGGAAGATGTTAAACTAAATTCTGCTTCATTTATTAAATTATTTAAAGTTTCAATTGATGCTTCATCTAATTTTGTCGTTTTTTCAATTTCAGCAATAGCTTTTCTTAAAACAGCAGATGATTTTCTTCTCTTTTTAAAGTCTTCTAATTGATCTAAAATATCTTTTATTGTGGTCAACTTTTCATTTTGTGGTTGTGTTATTAAATCTATAATTGTAGAACTTGCATCAAGATCTATAGTAGAAAATTCTTGTAATAAAGAATCTCGAGTTAATGGAATTTTTTTATTTACAAGATTATTTATAGACTTATATACATTTCTTGTTACTGAAGAAGAAAATATAGTATCATCTATTTTATCTAAAAATTCTGTTTGATGATATAATGTATTTAATAATCGTTTTTCTACAAAAGAATCTAATTCATTTCTCTTTTTTATATTTTCATTATTCATTAAAATAACACCTCAGGAATATTATTTTCATTAAGAGTAGAAATATAATTATCTTGAAATTCAAATACAGAATTCTTTTTTGTAGTTTCTCTTAATATAATATCAATTATCGGTAAATCAAATTTATCTTCTAATAATTTAGCTGGACTATCATTAGATATAAATATAATTCCTTTATTTGCAGAAACTTTATTACGAATAAATTCTCCTAAATTACCAATGTTATATTTACTATCACCCCAAAGAGATGATATTTTATTTTTAGAAAATGATTCATCTATAATTACTACATCATCATTAATTACTTTTTTAACCCAAAACATTTTATCTTCATTATTAGGAGCTTCAAATAAATAATCAATTAATTTTTTCATATAAAAATAAGAACAAGAAAATCCAGCTTTTATTATTTCTTTTCCTAACCATTGTGCAACAGTCGTTTTTTGAGTACCTGGAATTCCATAAAGATATAATATAGATGATCTAACTTGAATATCTTTTATTTTATTTATATACGTTTTTAATCGTTGAATATTATTTATAGATTTTTTTCCAATATAAGTATCAATATCATAATAAAAATCTTTTTCTTGGAATCCATTATTTACATAGAGATCATAAATTTCTTTATTTTTACGCCAAACTTTATGATCTCTACATTCTTCTACTACTGTATATGAATGTCCATTTTCAACAATAGTTTTATAAAAATATCCATCTGGAATTTTTCCATTTTTTTGAGAACATCTATTACAGGGGCTAAAAGGTTTTATCATTTAATTTAAATTAACAAATTTTTCTATATAATTTCTATCTGTTGTAAAAATTGGAATATCATAATCTGGTGTCCAATGAGTACGAATAATTCCTTCTTTATCTGGAACTTTTTTACAGTAAGATTCTTTGTTTACACACCAACCTCTTTTATACCAAGTTGGTTCATCATTAAAGTTAATTTGTCTTTCTTTAAAAAGTTTTTCTTGAAGAAGTGAAGTATTTATATTTTGCATTTCTTTATGAGAAAAATTAGCTTGGCCTAATCCTTGAATTGCATTTCTTGTAGCATCATTTTGCCGCCATATAAAATAATTTATTACTTCTTCTTTAGGTATTACAAATGCCCTACTATCAAACATAGCAGTAAATAATTTTTTTTCATAAAATTCTTTCATTTTTGGCATTTCATGAAAAGCATAATTATCTAAAGTCCATTTATATTGTTTATTAAAAGCTAAAGTTGCAATTGATGCAGATATAGAAGTTATTTTTGCTAAATTTTTATCAAACCAAGCATCAGTTTTTATATCATCATAATCTGTAAGAAGTAAAGAAATCTCATCAGACTGTATATAGGCTATTTTACAACCTTGAATTTCTTTACATAATTCTGCAGCTGTTTCAGTCATACAATCTCGAATAATTAAATCGTATGGCTTTTTAAATCCTTTAGTAAAAGTATGAAAAGCCTTGCCATCTACTCTAATTATTAAAGGTAATCTTCTTGGTAAAAGAATTCTATATCTATTCTCATAAAATTCTTTCATTCTATCGCCAAGTTTATCTGTCATATTCTTCGTCTCTTTCTCGACGTTCTACTTTCTTTTTCTTGGCATGTAAAGCCCTTTGGTCTATTTTATTATAAGTTGAATTTGCCATTTTAGAATAATAGGCTTTTTCAACTTCCGAAGCACCTTCTCTTGTAGCACATTTTACTAAAGAAAGATACTCTTTATGCAAACTTTTCGCATGTCTTGTATCAGCGTCTTCTCGCATTTTTATAGGAATATCTTATTAGGTTTATTCCTTCTCCTTATGATATATTAACTTTACTTTTTATATAATATTCTTTATATAGTTTTTGTATATTTACTTCTGTGCCATTTACTACATCATCTAAATTAAAATCTTTTAATCCAAAAATAGTTCTATCTACAAGATTATTATAACTCTCATTAACATTTTTGTCAAACACATGACCAAAATCACAACTATTTTCATATTCACATATAAAACTTGTATGACCATTAGGCAATAACCAATAACTCATGCATTGTGGGAATAACCAATAACTATTACCTTTTATTTTATCAACAGTTACACTTCCATCTTTGCTCATAAAAGGACACATTTCTGCAAAATCATCATTTGATGTTACCGTATAATACATACAATTTATTGGTAATGTTTGATGTTTTTTAATTATAGTTTCTAGTGGTTCATCATGATAATATGTTTTTTCATTTTCATCTCTATTATTAAAAGCTGCCATTTTAATAGGTGTTTCATTAAATTCTAAAATAAGTTTTTCTAAATCTTTATCATTAACAAATTGTTTGTGATAAGTATCTAAACTAAACCACATAAAATCATAATTAGCTTTCTTTATCCTATTTTTAATTTCATTATTATTATACCACCAACCATTAGTTAAAAGAGCAGTTTTGTATCCATAATTATGAGCTAAATTATTTATTTGTTCACACATATCTAAATAAAGAGTTGGCTCACCACCACTTAAAGCTATTATCGTATATTCTCTTTTACCAAGTTGATTAAAAAATGATTCAACATATTCAAATTTTATAACATCTGGCATTTCAGCAAATTTTTTAACAAATACACAATGAGAACATTTAAAATTACATTTTGGTGTTACTATAATTTCAGCTAAATTTTTTTTAAGAAAAAC
>Ga0209737_10002987_pt1 | contig 11813 bp, 8 predicted proteins | sample TergutCu122P3_FD_187284 | JGI IMG/M metagenome (GOLD analysis project Ga0209737, IMG submission 187284) | Cubitermes ugandensis P3 segment gut microbial communities from Kakamega Forest, Kenya - Cu122 P3 (SPAdes) (version 2) | ecosystem: Host-associated > Arthropoda: Insects > Digestive system >...
GAATAACGAAGAGTTTAACGATGCTGTCCGATGCTCATCTAATACCACTGTTACTATCAAAAGGCCGCCAGTGATAATACCGCCACCAGCCGGTATTGTTATTACAGCCGTGGCCAGTGTAGTTGTTGTCATGTTGCTGCTAAGTTTATCATTGTGGGTTTTGCCAAGATCACGCGCGGCCAAGCAACCAAGCAGCAGTAGCTCATAATCGAAGAACATGCTAAGATATAACAAATATCAATAAGGAGAAATATGCAAATAATCAACATTTCGGGTGTGGGGTTCACGCTGGATGCCAAGACTAGAACTTATATCGAGAAAAAAGTCATGAAACTAATTGACTATATCCCACGCCATGCTCGCAAATCTGCTTCGGCTGAAGTTATTGTTAAGCAAGATGATGCGCGAGGCGCTGACAACCTGGCGTGCACCATGATTCTTAATCTGCCAAACAAGCAGTTGGTAGTCAAAGAAGTGCGTGATGGTGTACTGGCTGCCGTTGATAGCGCCGAAAGCAAGATTACTGGCCAGATTCGCCGTTATAAAGATGAGTTGATTCGATCGCGTGAGTCCGAGGGTATTTTGTCACGCGCCAAACATATTTTACTGCGGAGATAACCCGCCCGATATGATATAATGGTATTTATGATTTTTATGAGAGGGAGCTTTAGCTATGAGTAAAAAACAGGCAGTGCTGACCAAAATATTTGGCGATCCGCAAAAGAAGAACCTAAAAAGACTAACTAAAAGAGTTGACGAGATAAACAACCTGGCCGACAAGTACGCTACTATGACTAAGCGTGAGCTAGCGGGACAAACCGATATTTTACGCAAGAAATATCAGAAGTTATTAAGAACTGTTGACCAGGGCAAAGACCAGACGACTGAGCAAAAACCACGTCGTAATAAAAAGGTTAAAGGGCCGTCCTTGACGCGTTCACAAAAAGCACTTGATGCAATTTTGCCAGAAGCGTTTGCTGTGGTGCGCGAGATGTCAACCCGCGTTCTGGGGCAACGACACTTCGATGTCCAGATGGTGGGTGGTATTGCTTTGCATGAAGGCAGCATCGCCGAAATGAAAACTGGTGAAGGTAAAACCCTAGTTGCTACCGCACCAATTTATTTGAATGCACTGGCTGGCAAGGGTGTCCATATGGTGACAGTCAACGATTACTTGGCCCAATTACATGGTTGCTGGATGGGGTCGCTTTACAACGCGCTTGGCTTATCAACTGGTGTTATTATTAATGATGAGTCGTTTGTTTATGACCCAAAGTATGTCAACGAAAAACATTTCGACAAGCGCATGCAAAATCTACGGCCGGCTACTCGCAAAGAAGCCTACGCCGCAGATGTTACTTATGGCACCAATAACGAATTTGGGTTCGACTACCTGCGCGACAACATGGTTTCCGAGCCGGATTTGCTACGGCAACGAGAACTCAACTTTGCAATAGTCGACGAGGCTGACTCGATTTTGATTGATGAAGCAAGGACGCCGCTTATCATTTCTGCACCAGCAGCCGACAACCCCGAAATGTATATCAAATTCGCCGCACTGGCTGCTAGTTTGAAACCTGAGCATTATGTATTGGACGAAAAACGTCGCAGTGTTACTTTGTCCGACGTTGGTGTTGAAAAAGTTGAGAAAATGCTGGGGCTAAAGAGCCTGTACAGCCCCGACCATATTCGTAGTGTATATCATATGACTCAGGCTTTGCGAGCACAGACATTATTTAAACGCGATAAAGACTACGTGGTGGCGCAGGACGGTGAGGTTATCATCGTTGACGAATTCACCGGACGATTAATGCATGGTCGCCGCTATAACGAAGGTTTACACCAGGCTATCGAGGCCAAAGAGCACGTTAAGGTCCGTGAAGAATCGCAGACATTAGCCACGATTTCGTTCCAAAACTATTTCCGACTGTACAACAAACTATCAGGTATGACTGGTACGGCTTATACTGAAGCTGAGGAGTTTCAACAAATATATGACCTGGACGTTATCCAAATTCCGACCAATAAACCAATGATCCGTCGCGATCATAATGATAAGATTTTTAAGACTGAAGATGGGAAAATCGCTGCACTAATTGAAGATGTTAAGCGATATCACGCAGAGGGTCGTCCGGTGTTGATTGGTTCGGCCTCGATAGAAAAGAACGAAAAAATAAGCAAAGCACTTAAACAGGCTGGTGTAAAACACGAGATGCTAAACGCCAAAAATAATGAAAAAGAAGCCGAGATTGTGGCGATGGCGGGGCAGAAGGGTGCGGTGACACTGGCGACCAACATCGCTGGGCGTGGTACTGACATTATACTTGGTGAAGGTATTGCCAAAAAAGGTGGTTTGGTGGTGATTGGGTCGGAACGTCACGAAGCCCGGCGCATCGACAACCAGTTGCGCGGTCGTGGCGGTCGACAAGGCGACCCGGGTGATAGTATTTTCTATGTTTCGACCGAGGACGACCTGATGCGAATTTTCCAGGGTGACCGAGTGAGGGCATTGATGGAACGACTGCAGGTCCCCGATGACCAGCCGATTGAAAATAAGGCTATTTCGAAAACCCTCGAAGCAGCCCAAAAACGAGTCGAGGGTTATAACTTTGATACTCGCAAAAATGTGGTTCAATACGACAACGTTATAAATCGCCACCGCAAGGTTGTTTATGCTATTCGTCGCAAGATTTTGGAGGGTGGTGACATCAAGGGCGAAATCGAGCGGCTGATAAATGCACTAGTAGCCGACCTGGTTAGCCTGCCGACCAAGAACAATCCTAAGTTTGCCGAAGATTTTGAGTTAGTTTTCCCACTGCCAGAAGAAGAAATTGAAGCCCTAGGTCAGATAAAGAACGACCATAAACGGCTGCAAACTGCTTTGGCGCTAGTTGAGCAACTATATGAAAAACAAGAAAAATCCCTGGGCAAAGAATTGATGCGTGGGGTGGAGCGCGAAGTGTATATGCAAGTCGTTGATGTGCTGTGGATGCAACACTTAGAAAACATGCAACACTTGCGCGAAGGTATCCACTGGCGCAGCGTGGGGCAGCGCGATCCATTGGTTGAGTATCGTAGTGAATCGCAAAAACTGTTCGATAGCTTACAAAAAACTCTGCAAACTGAAGTTCTGCGGGCAATCTTTCGTATCCGCCGTGAGGACTTAAACGAGAGAAAATTAACTGACGATGAATACGACAGCGAACTAACCCGGGCAGCCGAAGGGGCAGTGGAGCAGGGCGTTAATGAAATCAGTACCGCTCAAACACGAACATCTAAAGACTTTAAAACCAAGAAAGCGAATACTTCGGGTAAAAAAACTGCTGCCAAAAAGAAGAAACAACAACGTCAAAACAAGAAAAAGGGCAGGCGTTAATTAGTTTAGAAGTGACCGTCCCGGGCTAACTTTTCGTATTTTGGTTTCTTTAAATCTAAAAACTTAATGATGCCGCCTGGGGTTAAGTCGTAGCCGGTGACTTCTTCTGGTTTGCCGTCTATAATAACCGTGGCTTGCAGTGGATCAGCCCTGCCGATAGCGTATGCTAAGTAAACATAAACCTCGTGTGCTTGGCGTGACTTTAAATAATCTACTGCTATGCGACGTGCCATATAGGCTGCGGAGCGGTCGACCTTGCTGGGATCTTTGCCACTAAACGCGCCACCACCAATTGGCACGCGCGGACCATAACTGTCGACGACTAACTTTCGACCCGTCATGCCTGAGTCGGCATCAAAACCACCAATAGACCAATCACCAGTAGGATTTATATATAGTCGAACTATTCCATCTTTAGCCTTGGCCAACTGATGATGCTTAACCCAGGTTAAAACCTGTGCACCCAAGTTATCGCTGTCTGCGTTTTGGAAACTAGCAACAATCGAGATTATCTCGCCGTCCTGGACCGTTACTTGGGTTTTGCCGTCGTATGGCCAGCGTTCGTACAGGTTCCTACATAAATCACGTGCCAGCACATACTCTAGTGGCAACAGTTCTGGTGTTTCGTCGCAGGCATAGCCGACCATGATTCCTTGGTCACCAGCCCCGCCAGTATCGACACCGCGGGCAATTTCTGGGCTTTGTTCGCTTATACGGTTTATAATTTTAACATCATTGCCAGCCAAACGATGAACGATTTTGTCGATATCGACATTCTTGGCCTTGGATGTAATTTCGCCCGTGACAAAAACTGTGCCGTGCCCGCCGGCTACATCAACTGCCACGCGTGCATCGGGATCCTCCGTCAAATGCGCATCAAGTATGGCATCAGAAATCTGATCACAAATTTTATCAGGATGTTTAGGAGATACGTATTCGGCACTTCTTAGAATATGGCCGGGCTGCTTCGTCTCTCCGTTTCTTGTGATGTTATATCTTTTATTCTGACCACTGATTACTGTTTGCTGATCACTGTTTTCCATATCTTTCCTTTCTTGCCTGCGCGTTGCCAGTCTGCCGTGTCGGCACAGGCAGGCACGCAAGCATGCGGTCGGACTTAGCACCATCACCCAAAGTAGGGTAGGTTGCTGGCAGGTCATAGGGCCGATCCCTCGCTGCACTCTGGATATTAATTATTAATGTATGAATATTATACCACAAAAATTATAAATCATTTATGATAAACTGTACTTTATGGATGATGATTTATTGCCAGACTATTCTGCTGATAAATGGCACACCGATGACCCGTTTGATTCCGAGCAGGGTGGGGAAGACGAAGACGATTTGTAAAAATATCTACATTTTTTATTAAAAAACACACAACCATAAAAAGATGTGTGGTATGATGGAATGTGTAAAGCTATAAATGGGGGGGCGATAACCAACGGTCGACGGCCCATAAAGCAAGCCGACACAAAAACCGTTATAAATAGGAGGGGTAAAGTGGGAAAAGAAAAGATTCAATGTGTTGGTGAGAAAAAAACAGATAATGAGGTTGTCGATGAGGTATTAGAGACACTAGACCTAAATGCTTTTTACAGCGTTGAGGATTTCGCAAAGCGTGTTGGCGATGATGATGAAAACTTATCTGATGAGACGTTAAGATTGTTTTGTATAATTATAAATCGTGGGGGCCAAAGTTTTAAAGAGAAAGGTGAGGAGTGGGCGGAATGGACCCCGGCGGCCGTACGTGAATGGCGGGCTGCTGGCGGCAAGATAGGTTATTGGTATGTGGGCGCTAAAGTAAAGAAGGAAGATGGAACAAGCGAGTTAGTTACTGAGATACTTCAAAAGTGCGAGATTGGCGGGGGCGGGGAAAGTGACAAGAAACTCGAGCTAGCTAAAGCCGCTCTGGCGGCTGCCATGGAGGCTCGATCTGAACCGCCCGCCTACAACGTAAACATCCTGCCACCAAAGAACCGCAGGGCGGAAGCCGTTGGCTTAGCGACCGGATGCTATCATATTGGTGTTGGCAAAGATATATACGAAAACCGGGTTGTGCTACATAACGAATTAGCCATTGGTTCGATCGCATCGTTTTTGAAAAGGAACCACGTGGATTGCTTCTCTATACAGGGTGACTTCACCGACCTTAGTACGCTATCAAAATTCTCTCAGAAATCTAACCGTTTTTCAGGGTCGATTACTGGTACTTTCCAAACCGGTAACAACATACTAACTGATTTAGCTTCGTCAACACGCGAAGATACGCGACGTGTGCTTGTGACGGGCAACCATGACGATCCTCGCGTAATAAACTATATGTATGGTAATAATATAACAGCGGCTATTGCGGATGCCATTCCCGCCAATGAAGAGCTGGCCACCTTTGATTATGAAAGAATGCTCAAACCAAAGCAGGCTGGCTTCGAATACTATCCAGGCTATCCGGCATCAAAATTCATTTTTAACTCTGATGAGAATGGGAACGCCACAAGAAACTCGCTGCTACTACCTCATGGTGACATTTGGGGAACTGCTGGAAATGTTGCCTATAAGTATTCCAAAGAATATCCATTGACCAACATGATTGTATTTCATGACCACAGAGACAATGAGTATGCATTTACCGATCCAAACACAGGTCAAGTATATAGGTATATGGTAGCTGGGGGGCTTGTGGAAAGGGATGGACGCGTAGATGCTAGAAAAGCAGGGGTGGCCCATGGTGGTTTATATATACCAAGATGGCAACAATGGCAATCAAGTATAGTATATTGGGAGTACTTCCCCAACAGAAACCCCCAGTATAAGTTCGAGCGATTGTCTGTCGAAAGCGGATCGATTGTCTGGAGAAATAAGGAATATGCGGCAACTAAAAAAATGATTGTTAATATGGGCAACACTAAACGCAACAACAAAGAAGGTCCGAAGTTTCGGACAAAGTAATAATTAGTCAAACAACAAACATTAATCATAAAAAAAATTATTGCGGTAGAGCAGGGAGTGGACGATTATAGCTGTTATCCTAGCCACTTGATACAAACTCTCTTCCCTGTTGGCTCCCTATTGTATAGTGTTCCGACCCCAGTTCCCCAGACCGGGGCTCATGTCTTGTGGGCGGGCTAACAGACAGGGGTGTGTCTCTGTAGAATCCCACACCACTCAGCCCTCCGTTGGTGAGTGGTGTGGGATGACGGGTGAGGGCAAAATAGTAAAAATTGATGTAAAAATGTAGAAAGAAAATGAATGAAGCGGGCGGGCGGGAATTTAATAATTAATTATTTTTTGAAAAATAAATACATTCGCGCGAGCGGGCAGAAATGGGCGAGGGAATAATGAATACAAACTCAACTTCTTCCCGCATTGTCTGTGTCGCACAATATATCTTTTACGAAACTAGAGTATATAAACAAAGATGACTGCTGATACGTCTTTTACAGATACAAATCGTGCTATTTGACCCTGTTGGCACCCTTCCGCTAACCGCATTACACGTACTCGCCTCAACACGAAAGAGATCGCCTTGATTTGATATGAATTATTAAAAAATGAATTATCCATCCAAGTATTGTGAAATTGATTTGTCAACCGCAGCACCAAATCATGTAGATTTGGTGCTGGGCGCGGCAAGTCCGAGGACGACAAAGTCGGTTCATGATAACTTTCTTTTAGTCACTTTTCCACATGTTATATAAAAAACAACATATTTGACTTTTCCACAGCCTGTGTTTATACGCATTTGCAATTCTGAGTTTTTATTATATTTATCATTTACTTGACAATTCCCCTACCCCGTTATACTACCGTGAATAATCAAACTTTTCACGCCTCCCTAATTACCTCTGTTGGACAGAGGTAAATTCCCTGCCCCGTTCGTCAGTGTTGGTTATTTCCAATAGCCCTTGTTCTTTACTCTAACATCAACATAACTTGGCCTGATACCCCGCTGATCGAGGTATTTTAGCATATTAATAATATCGTCGGCCTGGCTAGCGATATCTCTGTCGATTTGGGCCTTTACTGGGTAGGAACGATTATCAAAACTTAGCTCGATATAACGGATAGCGCCCAGGGGAATCGCAACGCTTTTAACCTCCCCTACTCCACCACTGTCGTTCACCCTAGAAATTAACTGACCAATAAAGGCCAAGAAACGGCTTGATGCCACAGCAGACCCTTCGGCATCTAATTTATTTTCATCTTTGATAATAATACTTGGCTCAGCCAGTAAGTTTACAGAGAAGACAATACCGGTTTTATCGACATATTCACGTCCATTCACTCCCTCCCACACGGCGACAACTTCCCGTAAGGTGAGATGGAGTTCTGCCGCAGAAAAAGGACGTGTTTTGATTGATGCTTCGGCAACTTCGGGATGTCGATTTGTCATAAACTGCGTAAACATTTCCCCCCTTAAGAGGAAACTAAATCGGCTAGCTGGATTCGCCGCAAGGTACTCGCCGGCGGAAGTAATATACTTATCATCTTCCGTATCAGACACAGGAGGCTTCGAATAGTTGATCGAATCGATACTGAATGCGTATTGAGACACCACCACGGCAGATAAGGCTAGTAAAATTAAAATGATGACTGTCGACACCAACTGTTTGCGACGACGGTTTTTTAACTTCTTTTGTGCTTTGCGCTCTAGCCGAGCCCTGTGTCGATCTTGGTTCATGAGTAAGTTTTCATTACGAATAGTCCGGCTGCGCGAGTAGTTATTGTCACCAAATTCGGATGTGTCTGCACGACGGCGCACTGTCTTTAGTTTATTTCTTTTGACCATCACCTACCCCGATAATTATTTTTGCCATTTCAGTAGCCGCATTTGGTTTATCAAGTTGCTTAAGGTTTTCTGATAGCTCGCGCTGTTTATCTTTATCATCTAGTAAACCGATAACTGCATCTGATAAAACGCCCTCTTTTATTAACTCACTCTCGTGGATAATAAGTGCTGCCTTTGATGAAGAAAACACTTCGGCGTTTTTGGTTTGATGGTCTGATGCTAAATATGGGCTAGGAATGATTATGGCTGGGGTACCTAGCCGTGCGATTTCAGCCAGTGTAGTGGCGCCCGCTCTGGTAATAATGATGTCTGCTGCCCTTATGACATCAACATTCTGCTGACCGGCGATAAACCCTTCGGTTCGAAGCTTAATAAAACTGCGGGGAGATTGTTTTATAACTTCTCGAACGCCGAGCAGGTTTTTGTCCCCTGTTACTAACAGTACTTGGGCGTGACCTTTGATGACCGGATAGTTTTCTAAAACTGCCTCGTTAACTGTCTGTGAACCCTGGCCGCCACCCATGGCCAAAACTAATGGAGTGTTGGGATCTAGCCCCAGATTAATCTTTAACTTCTTTTTTTGGCTAAGGCTGGCTGGTTCTAAACCAGGTCGTATCGGCATACCAACGTAAGTAACTTTCTTAGCATCGTACTGATAGAACTTTGTTGGTAAAGCTGTGGCAATTTTGACGGCATATCGACTTAGTATACGGTTTGTTAGACCTGGGCTAGCATCGCTGTCATGCAGTACAATCGGCACTCGTGGCCATAACTTTGCTGCAGCCAGGCCGACGGGTAACCCGACATAGCCACCCTTAATGAAAATTACGTCTGGCCTAAATTTGATAATTTTTATTTGGGATTGGAATACACCAACAATAATCCTAAAAGCATCAATGACATTTGGAATATAACTAACGAAAAAATGATAAAAATGGTCATACCACTTCAGGTTAGCATATCGACGTAGTTTCCCAGCAGAGACAGTCGACACCGAAACCTTACTACCAGCAACTAGTTTTTTGGCTTGCGGGAAGAAGCGTTTATCGGTTATTAGGTGGATTATTGCATCGGGTTGATCAGCCAAAATAGCATTAGCCACTGCGACGACTGGTGTAACGTGACCCCCCGACCCTCCTCCAACGCACAGGATCCTCACGACCAAAACCCTCCTTTTCTGTATTAATCTTTCTATGACTAGTATAGCGCGAAACCGCAAAAACTACACCTAACATTAGCATTAAAAATAATATGCTAGACCCACCGAAGCTAAGGAACGGTAGGGTGATGCCGGTAACTGGCAGAACGCCCGTCATCGCCCCAATATTAATTACTGACTGCGCTAAAATCCAGGCCCCCGCACCAGCTGCCACTAACCGTAAAAACATATCTGGTAAATAGTTAGCCAGACTTAAGATTCGAATAATTAATGACAAAAATATTATTAGTATTACAAAGATACCAACAAAGCCAAAGGTTTCCCCTATAATTGGAAATATAGCATCATTCAAAGCTTCGGGCACCCAACCAAATCCACCGACACTTTGGCCTAGACCTTTGCCAAACAGTCCACCCGACCCTAGTGACATTAACGACAGGCTGATTTGATCCCATTGGTCTGCTGATCCCGCTTCTAAAAAAGTAGTAATACGCCCGAGTCGATATGGCGCTACGGCAATCGCCGCCGCTGCCCCGACTAGGAGCGGTACTAGAAAAATCATTATATTTCGCCAACGCATATTGGACAAGATTAACTGCGACAAGATTATTGCGATTAACACCGCACCAGAACTTAAATCGCTTTGAAACACCACGATAAATACCAGAGATAAAATGGTAATTATCACCAATGGTGCGATTGTTTTTGAAAGCGAATCAATCGTACCCATTTGAGCCGAGCGAGCCAAGTATGATGCCGAGAATATTACCATGGCGAACTTCATAAATTCGGCTGGCTGAATGGTACCAATGGGGCCCAACGACAACCAGCGATAGGCGCCGTTGGCATTTACGGCTATACCAAGGTCCGCTAGGCCTGCTACCGCCAACACTAAACACATCAAGAATGCTGTTATTAATAAAACGACGGCAATTTTATTCCAAATGTTTAAATTTACCCGACTGGCTATAAAGAAAGCAGCAAGGCCAACAACCAGATACAGAAACTGTCGAAATACAAAGTAGGTCTCGCCCATTTCGTTTCGCCAAGCCTGACCGGGAGCGATGGAGAATATCACCAACATACCAATTAATAACAAGATTGCTGCCAAAATAAATAGCGAGTACTTGGGTCGGTGTTTACGAGGTAATTCTATTGGCTGGCTTTTGCCAAAAAGTGCTTGCTTGGTATTAACCAACAACTCCCGCCCAATCTGAGTAAAGGTTTCTAATTTAATTCTTTTTGTTTCATCATATCGGGACATTAATTATCCCACCTTCTAGTGCCAATAGAATACCAGAAAATGCTAACACTAGGCCAATAACCCAAAAACGCATAGTAATTTTGGCTTCGGGCCAACCAGTCGCTTCCAGATGATGATGTAACGGCGCAGATTTGAAAATCCGTTTTTTAAAAAACTTTTTCGATATAATCTGTAATAATGACGAGCCGGTTTCGATGACAAATACACCCGCAATGACTGGTAATAGAAAAAGTGATTTAGTTAACATCGCGACCACGCCCAGGGTAACGCCGAGGGCAAAACTACCCACATCCCCCATAAAGAACCGCGCCGGAAAAATGTTGAACCATAAATAACTAAGTAACACGCCGACGACAGTGAAGCAAAAACCGGCCAAACCAACGTTACCCTGCAGAAGTGCTATGATACCAAAAGCCCCAAAACTGGCCGCCAGTAATCCGCCAGCTAGCCCGTCAAGACCGTCTGTAATGTTTACCGCATTGCCAGTAGCCACCACAACAAAAGCGAAAATTGGGATAATAAACATACCAAAATCTAATGTGCCCAATAGGGGCACAATTATTTCACTAGAACCCAACTTGGCGAAAAACCACCAACCGAATATCACGCCAGCAATGGTCAGTAAACAAAATTTTACCCATGGCCTCATACCAGCTTTACCAATACCATCTGAAAAAAGGTTAATTAAATCATCAATCAACCCAACTATGGCACCCATGGCTAACGCCGCTAACGGCAGCCAGGTTTCGCGATGATCAGCATCGCCCAAGTTGAAACACATAGTAATAATAATGATTGCTAGAACAAACACCATACCCGCCATGGTTGGTATATTTCGTCTAAACTTATAAGCATGTAGTTTTGTGAATACTTTTAACTTTTCACCAGACACATCATCTTCGCGTTGCTTCTTCCAAAATTTATATTTATATGCAAAGTAGGTATAAATGGGAGTCAAAATCGTGGTCAACAATAACCCTGCCCCACCAAGCAAGAACATGAATGAGAGTTGGTGCACTATTGATGCTTCTATCATTTCGAAATTCCTTTATAGTTTATAATCCAATCACTTATTCTGGTAAAAATTGGACCGGCTGCCTCGCTGCCGGCAAAACCACCGGCTCTTGAGTCGTCTACCCTGACCATTATAGCATATTTTGCCTCGCTTGAAGCATCTGCGCCATAGCCCAGAAACGTACCAATGTAACGGGTAGTTGAATAC
>Ga0209737_10002990_pt1 | contig 11809 bp, 8 predicted proteins | sample TergutCu122P3_FD_187284 | JGI IMG/M metagenome (GOLD analysis project Ga0209737, IMG submission 187284) | Cubitermes ugandensis P3 segment gut microbial communities from Kakamega Forest, Kenya - Cu122 P3 (SPAdes) (version 2) | ecosystem: Host-associated > Arthropoda: Insects > Digestive system >...
TGAGTGAAAGTTTGCAAAGTATACATTTCTCAAAGTATTTAAACTTGTAACAGATTTAAGTGATTGAAGTACATAGTAGTTCTTGTTTAACAAATTACATACCTGGTTTATATGCACTTCCCACTTTACATCCTCAGTAAGATATGCTAATGGAAGCACTGTTGCCTTTAAAAATATAGGCACAATTGGCACTTAGTCCCCATAAAAGGTAAAGTTGCCCCTGTCTGTGCCATGAAGGCATACAGGTGGAGTAGAGTTATAGCTCAACTCCTTCTTGAGACTAGGTGAAGCTGAGTGAACTTCATGCCATCTGGACTTTGTGGAGAATAGAAAAAATTCTTGCACCTACCAGGATTTGAACCATGGATCATCCAGCCCATAGACTAGTCACTATACTGCCTACACTATCCTGGCTCCCCTCACTTAGTTCTGTGTAATTGTAAAATGCTGCTGAGAGAAGTTAGTGATGAAAATATGTACGAGGAAAGGTACTAAAATATTAGAATTACTTGTAACAAAACCAGGAATACTGTAAGCCTGAGAAATTTTGATGGTCTCAGGTGTTTAACAGCTTTACAAACCTCATTCAGAAACAGCAGCTAAAGAGTCAGAGGACAGAAAATTGGAGGTGAATACTCCTGTACTAGAATTATTATACACTGATTGACTGTGTTTGACAGAAACATATGCTGCTTTGCCAGGTTTACTAAATTAGTACCATGAACCTCAAGCTAAATGCAGGTGAAATTATTGTTCCTCAATGAAAACATAAATCCAAAATTTCTTGTGGTACAAGTTTAAATTATCAGTGAACTGTATTTTAAAGTACTTGAAAGTCATTTTTACTCCAATTGTAATATGATTAAGAGCTAGAAAACCAAGGGGGATACTTCGACTTGCTGAAGAAATGTCAGAGAATTGCCTGTGTCATAGCCTAATGAATGGCAGCATTGACACTGGTGACACCAGCATTGACTAAAGTGTTTGTAACACACAAGACCAGTCACAAGTACAGAGAATATTACATAGCAAGGTGTAACCCCTGAGGTGGATTTTCATAGGAATAATGTTAATATTTCCTATTAAGGGAGAAAAAAAACTGAGCTTACAAAATGTGGCTAAGGGTTACTAAAAATGGGTTTTAGGCACATTTTAAGTTCATGATATTGTATGACACATAGAAGTAAACAGAACTTAGAAAAGACTATTTGTTTACTTTTAGAAACCCAAGGGAGCAAACTGCTGGTCTCTGTTCCTGATAGTACCATACATCACACTAAATGAAATTTATAAAAATCATTATTTTAAAACACTTTTCTGATTAGGAGAGAACATCAGCCAATAAGACCTTGAATAGAGCTCATACTGAAAATCATTTCCAGCTTCTTCATTAGAGATGGGTAGTGAAAAACTTAGTATTAATGGCTGCAAATGTAACTGAAACGTGGACTGCCATTCACGGATATCTGGGTAGTAGCGATCACATACACACACATATGCACATGCATGCTCACACAACGCAAGGAGACATTGGGCCATTAGTTCCCAAAGTGTGCTCCATTGGTCTCTTGGGATCTGCGACCACTTCCCAGGGGATCCTTGGATAAATTTCTCTAATGGCCAATTTGAAGTTTACTTAAGGTCAGGCCATCTAAGCGGGAATTAAGCAAATCTTGGAAACCTCTTCTACACAAGCTTAAGGAAAGGAGACAGCCACATAAAACACAATAGTTTGACTTCTACCATCCCATGCCTCACCCCGACTCGCGCCATCTCGTTCACATACCCGCCCGTGGCCTCCACATGGGTCATTACTTTCCACAACCTGTTTCTGTACTCTGACCCACCCCTACCCTGTCACCCACCTTCCTAATGGCTCAGGCTATTTTGGAGCCAAACCTTTTTCTGTATGATACCCCAACATTTCTCAAACCTAGTTCATTCTACACACACCTACCTGCCTATGAAGATGGAACAGACAGAGTGTTATGAAACGTTGGCACATAAACTTCAGATACCGGGGAATTACCCAGAAGAAAGCATACAACATTCAGAACATGGCAAAAGTTTGAAATAAAGTCATGTTGCTATTGGACACAAATTCTTGTAAAGACAAAGCACTGCCGGCAGGAGCAATGCTGTGGTGGAGAAACCCATCTCCAGTGTGCCACTTTTTACACTGTTTCCACTGCACACTCTCTGGTAGACATCACAAGAATATCTGCATAGAAATGTTGGTTTACAGTTTATCCCTGTGGAACAAATTTGTGTTAAACAACCCACACATGTTGGGAGTGGGGGACAGGAAACAATCAGACTGCACTTTACACAGGAACAGACTTTTCTGGCCTTCTTTGGGTGTAGGGATGATGGACTCTTCCACTGAGAAGACATCTCAATCGTTTCTGTAGCATTCTTTCTTAATTTCAAGCAAACTTAATACACTTGCACTGTTCTTTAAAGTCTGATATTTCCTGATGGAGTGGAAATCACGTAGGTCACAACATACAATCACACTTCATAAGTAGTTACTTCATAATGACCCATGCCAGAACTTTGACATCAACAGCTAATGACTGTGCAGATTAAGCAGATGACTGCAAATTGTACTCCCATCTGGCTGTAATAAAATCAGTAGTGAATTCTTGTGGTCAGTCTGGAAGGTTTCCGATTATACCTAGTGTTTATATTTGTAAATTTTGTGTACCTATGTGTGTCTGTGACCTGTTTTCCTTTAAATTGAAACTAATATTAAGATGAAAGATTTTTTGCTGTCTGTAGGAAACGATATTTTCCACCACGAGCAAAACTGCTGACTGAAGCCGAGTACTATGAGCAAGGGGCGAAGGAAACTGCAACAGCTTTGGAGGAACTGCGGGAATACTGCTCCAGTCCTGACTGCAATGCTTGGAAGACTGTGCTTAAACTCAAAGATCCTCTTAGGTAATATTGATTTGTTAGAGAATTTGAAGATATTAAAATTCATATACTTTATTGTTGGAAAACAGTTTTTCACTTCTTGTTCTAGTTGCAACCATGTGACCATCACATGCAGTAAAGTACATGTGATCAGTATGGGAAAAATAATAATTTGATGATGCCTAAGTGACTGAACCAAGCTGAATAAAATTATGCAAGCATCTACTGGCAAAATATGTCCACAAGGTCAGTCCAAAGCACAGAACTGAAAAATAATAGTGTAAAACTTGTGAAGCTGGCTAAAATGCTGAACCTGTAGGACAAGAGCCAAATAATCCTTGAAGGTACATTACATGCATATATTCACAATAAGACTGAATATAAAGCACAAACCACTTACAGACTACCAGTTACACTATACAGCCTGACTTCTTATTTAATCATGTGGTACAGCAACATGCAGAATATGGTTTGACTTTTTTAATGAAAAGAAGATTGAAGTCTTGCAGCTTTCATGGTGTCAAGATTTAAGTCCATTGCTCATGAGGTGGATCACTGTACTTTGCAAGTACTTTGGTGAAACATGAAGGTTGATCTTGGGCCTCTTATGTGGAGAAATCAAAGTTGTTTTATAGAGGGTTTTTCTCTTTAAGTACACAGTGGTATGCTGCAGCAGCCCCTTTTTTTTTAAATACAAGACCAAAATTAATATTGAATGCAGAAAATTTGGAGGCTGAAATAACGATGTTTTATTTTAAATAAGTACCTAATTGTTAGTGCATGATGTATCGGACAGATTTTTATCAAGAAACTTAAAAGTGTGCTCCCTCTCCCTCCACCTCCCCCATCTGAGTACCTTTTTTCCTCAAAAAAGTAAACACTGTTCCACACATGCCAATTTGATTGCTGTGTCAAATATAAGGTCTTAATTTTGATAAGAATATCACTACTGATCTATAGCCTTTATATTTTTAAAGTTTTTGTGATGATTTGTAAAAATAAGAATGTTTTATATAAGGCCACATATTGTATACAGTCTAACTAACCAACCAGCCAGCCAACCAACCAACCAACCAACCAAGTGCAGCAGAGACTTTCTTGAAAAGCTAATAGGTCTTCAGCTAGTCAAGAAATTCCTCACATTTTATGGAACCAAAATGTTCATTACCTGCCACTTGCCCTTATCCAGAGACAGATGAATCAAGTCCACACATTCCCATCCCATGTCTTTACGATCCATTTTAATGGTATCCTCCCATCTCTGCCTAGGCTTACCAAGTAGTCTCTTTCCTCCAGGTTTGCCCACCAAAACCATGTACAGATTGATATATAAAAAGGTAAAGCAGTCCCGTTACAGGTCTGGAGTGGCCCAGAGGGTTCCAGGAAGTTAAGGTTCCTAGATTTCATGACAATGGCACAGGATGGTGGTAAGGTTGTCAGCCTTACACACCTTTACCCCCAGGAAATACACCTGGTACTCATTTCTGTTAGAGGCTCAGTCGACCCCAGGGCCATAGTACGACTGGAAGGATTATGTCACTGAAAAATTCCAATGACACCATCGGGAATCGAACCTGCGACCTGCCGGTTTGTAGCGCAGTGCCTTAACCACTATGCTACCGTGCACCCCACAGATTGATATATACAGTTCTTAAATATACGCACTTTATAACTCTTAAAGGACATGCCATTGAGTGTTTAGAATTTAAATTTGTGCATTAAAAATACATGTCCAAAATAAATGTATGTTTATTTCCCAGGTTTGCCAATTTTATTGCTGGGACATCCCACCTTAATGATGAAGAGCTATTGGCTTATGAATCAGAAGCAAGGCGTAGTTTCAGTGAATACTATACAGATGATTCTGAGTCAGGTTCTGAGTGCTAAGGAAGCAGAGATTTAATAACATACAAACCAGTATCCAGCAAATCATATGATATTTATTAGTGAAGTTCAACAGACTCACAAGTTCGACTGTTTCATTATAAGCAACATCTTATTTTTATACTAACTAGTCTTTCATGTTCATGAACAGTGATTTCATTTGTGACTACACAAGTGACAACATTGAGGTTTTTTTTTTTTTTTGGGGGGGGGGGGGGGGCTTATCTTTTTTGACAAGTAACATGAGTTTTTAATGTTTTAAGGTGAATCAAGCCTTTTTTGTATGTGTACTGTTATCTTAACATGACTGTATATATAAACCAGTTTCACTGTTTTTATTTATCAGAACTAAAGCAGAATTTTTTTTACACTACATGTATCTAAGACCTTAAAACAGTGTCTTGAATTTCTAAGCCCAGAAGGTTTATACCACATTTACTGGGGTAATTTATACACCTCTTCAATCAGGAATTTGTCTGAAAATTGTGGCACATAAAATTTGCACATGCTGTTTTTTACAGTATAATTTTAATGGATAGACTGAAGAAATGACGTTTGGTAAATGGGATGGGTGTTCCATTCTCGTATTTGCTCTTGGGCCAAAAATTACTTCACTAAATAATGCTAAAGGAGGAGTGTTTACCTTTTTATGTTACTCCAAAGTGTTTCCACATAGCTGAACTGATACTATAAAAACAACGGGACTGGCAATACATGAAGTAAAAAATTACAAGATCAGTTGCTTACATTCATATATATTCAGTGAGAAAATTATGGCTAAAAATTGGAGGTAAAAAGCAGTACTCATTTTTTCTCCAAAATATATTTTCTAAATTTCGGGGTGCTGAACTATGTAGATTCATAAATTGTTTGTAAATATGGTAAATGTCCTGCCACTGTGTGCCAAAGGGTGAAAGGTCAGTACATACATTTAAATACAAGAATAGAGATATTAGTTCTTTTTCAGTTGTATATGAACATGGAGATTTTTATACCTTGACTGTGTGCTCAGATTCAAAGATCTTGGACTTAACTGGTTATGTCACAGCTGGAGTGTGCCATATGATGCCACAACCTTTTGTACCTGTGGGTTACTGGTACAGGGACCTCAATGGCAGGAACTTCATCGTCTGTGCCACACAGACAGCTTAGCATTTCACTGCAATGTGCCATGAACTCCACTCGAAGTTCTGTGTTATAACAAGAGGGCGAATGCCTACACACTAGTTCAGCTCATAACAGCTGATTCCAATTTATTACAATTCATTCAAGTGAGGAGGTATCAGAGATGAAATGATTAGCTCTTATAAATGAGCAGAGGTGGCACAGGCATCACAGATGCTGCTACAAGGACTTCTAAATGAATATGATCACTCAGTAGTTTCTGCTTTCATCTGAATTTGTTGTTCATTTCTGTCTAAATCGGTTACAAATATAATGAAGAAAAAAAGTGGGTTTGGAAGTAAAGTTAATACAGTTTTAATGCCATGGTGTCAACAGGTGTAATGAACAGAAAATGGAACTTGAAAATAATGTTAATGTTATGATGTTACATGTGTAAGGAACAGAAACTAGAGATTGAAAGTAAAGTTTATGTCATGATGTCATATTTGTAAACAGAAAATGGAGTTTCGCAAGTCTGCCATAAAAGACAATGGTTATAGCACCATGGGTCGACAGTCTCATTTGTGGTAACTTATCATCATACCACAAATTAAAACTATGGTATGATGATTAGATTTATATTATGGTAGGACAGACTATATTGTGAATTCATGACGATGTTAGGGAAATGTGATCATGAATGATGGGTATGTCAGGGTTTGGAAGGAGAAACCACAGTAAAACTCAGTGTGGATAGCATAACCTGGCCAAGACTCAAACCATACTTCCTGAACCCAAATATAAAGCAACACAACTACAGTATCCTTTCTGGTATTACTTTATTCCAGTCTCTTTCAATCACCACACCCACAATGAGAATCATACAACAGATTTTAAGAACAAAATGCATGCTGCAAACATGTAAGAATTTTGGTACCTTGCTTTCTTGTATAATCACCAGCCAATACCACAAATTCTTCCCACTGCTGTGTGACCTTCATACACTGGCTTTTATAAAATTTCAATGAATTGGAGGTTCACACAAATATTGCGGAGGAACCTGCCAACTCAAATTTCAGGTAATTTATACCAGACTGCAAGGCATCGCATCATATTCTGATCTTCTGAAGCCTCTACAATGAATGGAACACTGCTGGAACCAATGTGTTTAGAATTGTGGCAGCAGGTTTGTTGCTTCATGTTAATACATTACAATGCCAACAATGTGTGTTACAAGAAATTGCCACAGTATTCTTACAATAAAAAAAAACTGATATAACAGCAATACTTTATTTGTACTGAATTTGAATTACAATGTTCTTGAAATTTTAATGCATCATCGTCTGCCTTTACCCTTTTTCTTCAAAGCTCCAGAGCCTGACTGAGATTGCCCCTGGTCTGAACTTCCTTGTTTTCCTGCCCGGGATTTCAGCTTTGGAATCATCTGCCCAAGATATAGCATTATAGATTCGCCTGTGCACAAATTCGTTACATGTGTAATTATATTCACCAGACAACAAGTTAAGTAAATGATGCTGTAACAAGACAGAACAGAATTTACTTTTTGTATCTTAGTACAGTTTGGCAATGAAGATTCACAATTTTCTCCACAGACAGTGTTAAGAATTTAAATACATGTGTTCTGGATTTTTGTCTTATGTCTGTGACCCAATCAATCTACGTTCATAACTCTTTTTATGGCTTTCAATTTGTGGATTGGCCCAGGTTTTATTTTTGAGTCTTGTTAATTTTTAATTTTTCAATAGCCATTTTCCTGTTACTACCCTTGGAGTAGATCTGTTCTCAGGTATGTATCTTAACAAGTTACTGTTTCTGTGGCACCCACTGATTGAGAGAAATTCAATCTCAGGGGTCCACCAGGTTAGGTACTTCTTTCCCTGAAAACAGTAACAGAGCTGGCATCCAAAACATTGTGCATCTTTAAGAAATTAGGTGGTGGATAAAGTCCCAAAAAAGAAGATCGTGTCAGTTAACTACTGCCATGCTGTGTTCTCTCTTTTGGATTTCTTGACCCTCGAAGCTTCCCAGCTTCGAGGGTCAAGAAACAGATTGACAGATTGTCCCAAAATGGTGCAGAATTACCATTCCAGGCTGTGTAATACCTCAGAAGAGTGCAGATCTCACATGATATGGTGATGCAGGCCTTGGTTTGGCTCTGCAGGTTCTGCTTCACAGTGATCCAGTTTGACGCAGTTCCCTTTGATGCATCATGCACAAAATTAAGCTGACCCCACATACTTAAGTGCCAAATTTAAGGAAAAAACCTCCTCTTACATTTGAGAAAATAAAACAGATGGATGAACATGTATATGCCTAGTTCTCAAATGAAGATTCCACAGAAGGAAATTTGTTCCTTTGAAAATCTAAATCTGAGATGTGTAAGTCAATTTTTAAAATTATTTACATAAAATAGAACAACCTCCTCTACTGCCCAAAACACTATGCGGTACACACTTGCCTACAGTTGTGAAATACATCTTATTCTGAGACAAAGGCATAACTTAAAATACCCAAACCACCATTGAATGAGAAAGTTATCTTGGTGTTGTACACTACTTGATCTTCCAGTTTGTATAATAAATTCAGGGTTGCAGTGGGCTGGCCAAATGACATACGTGGAATAAAATAGCATAGACATCATACTGGAGGGTAAATCTCTTGGAAACTGACAGTTTGGAAGATCAAATTTGACTGCATCTTAGGAAAGTCAAGGTGTAATATGGGTTATGCTTGAATGATTCAGAAAAGGATCCAGTGTCCAGCTCTGCTGTTGGCAGTTCTCCAGCATTGGCTTCTAATACCAGAATTGTTACGTCTATCCTCACATTTGAATCATGTTTGCAAAACACTAACTTGTCTGCCAGGCTAACAAGTACAGAAATGACAGAATGTCATCTTTCTGTAAAGTGTGTAATGCGGCACATCTTGCTGGAACAAGGTGTGAACTTATGTTTACACGTATTCCCAGTCATAAAATTCAACTTACGGGATGGAAAGTCAGGATTAAGTGGTTTTCCATCATCAGATTTTAGTTGAACTCTGATCCGACCACGGTACAGAAGCTCTTTGCTCCTCTCTCGACTATAGAGTTTATTTTCTACTCCAACTTTCATTCCTGCTGCCGATAAGACATCACGTATTTCTTGATGTGTTGGATTTTCAACTGCCTGAATCAAAATAAACAAGAGAAAATAATGGACAGAATGTATATGTAGAACTCTGTGAAACTGTAACCCAAAACAGTACTGATACAAAAAAATATTCCTTGGTAACCAATCAACTGGATATCAAGTGTGCCTGATAGCCTTTATGAATGTTGGTTCTGCTGTTTCAAGTCCAATCATCTCTAATAGGGACCAACACAAATTCCCCCATTGAAAACTAGTTGTATAATTTGGCTCAACTATGACACCAATTAATGTATAAAGAATTTACCACATAAAATTACAGTGAGAAAACCTGTTGAGTTCCCTTTCTCTGTTTGAGATAGCTATGCTCTGTTGCAATCACCAAATTAAGTCCTGGTGTCAAACCACTAATAGAGGAAGAGTGCACTACACCAGGAGTCCACAAACTTTTCACAAATTAAGACACCACTCTAAATTTCTGGGTGCCAGAAGGGTAACATGAAGCTAGTTTCATACTGAGGCATTGCAAACATTCAATGCCACTGTACAAAATTTACTCACATGGGGCATCCAGGGTCTGTGCATTCCAGCATTACACCACAAAATCTGTTTACCGCATAATCTCTCAAACAAATTAAAAACCATATAAGAGTATGGAAATTACTTTTAGATTTATGAGCAGTTTCTCTCTCTCTCTCTCTCACACACACACACACACAGAGGCAGTACTCTGAGTCCTGTCTGCACCATTTAATCTAAAGTCTTAACTCCACATAGACTTGAATCATTAAATTAAATTATGCAAAGAATAATTTCTCACAGCAATAAGGACACCATATTGTACCATACTGACACTTTTAAAGTGGAATGTAATAGCAACAGAAATAACACCCAGTTCTACACATATGTATTTTGCAAACAATATTCACATTAATACTCCAATTTTGGCCTGGGTGCACTGCACAGACCTTTAATTCTTTACATGCTGCTGGCCACAGTGCACTGTATGGTTGCAAATGCACTGAAGCATACTAGAAATTTAAAACCCTCAATCCTGGGCAGTAGTGGGAATTTAAACCTCAGGGTCACTAATCAATTAGGTGTATGTTTAAGGACACTTGCCTTGTCTTTAGGAATCCTTCTTCCTTCAGCCAGCGTCTTCTTGCTGTTTATATATGCTGGGTAAATACAAATCCATCTGTAATGAGACACAGTAACCTTCCCAGGTTTTACGTTTGTCTTTCTTATTCCATTTAAATAAATATATTACGCCACTGACATAAACAGGCAAATGTAAACAATGTGCAGCATCCTTGAAAGAATACTGCCATTATCAGGGAAAGAAAACTGCTATCTTCCTGAGTAACAAAGTCATATCTTTTACTTTTATCTTAAGCAAATGCTTCCACAGCTGAAGAGGTTATATAATATGTGGTGGAAAGCCAGCCTCCGTATCACATAGCCTCACTGAAATATATCACCCTTTTTGTCCGAACTAAACTAACTTACCACATAATTCGAATTACATTTCTTTCACTGTGATTTGAAGCGAAATCTATACAGAAGCACATAAACTAGCACGTACTTCGTTTTCCACACTGAAGTAACATTTTCCATACGAATGACTAGAAATAAGAAGCGGACGGTATATATATAAAGCAAATTCATAGAAAGTGCAAGTTAGGAGTTTCGCAAGTATGTTATACAATTACGTTTATAATTTCACTCTTTCCAACCTTTCATGACACGCTTTAAGTACGTAACAGCTGACAAATTCCATCCATCAACTTCAGTAAACGGAGACATGAATGCATTACACACTTTACGGCATGACAGCATGAGCTTATATGGCATGCTACAGGCCGCAATACACCACTACTACACATTCCTACAAATTTGTAATGTTTAAATTAATAAATTACCTCTCACGATCACTATACTTCTTGTCTGGGCTCCACGCAGTCGCCATCACTGCCCGTTTTCAGTGTTTCCACCTATACTAGATAATCTGTGGTTGCCACATACCAATCATATGTCAATGTTCTTAACGTACACATATCGACGTATGATCAACGGCATGTTCTATTTATTTATTTGTAGTAGTAGTTATCGCGCTTTCGCTATGATATTGCCTATAGATGTTTAATTCACGAACGATGTAAAATAAAACTATGAACGAGTATTTAAAATGCATCGTTCCTCTTTTAACACAATACGCACTATGAATGTTATGTCCTAGCAACAGGTTGACATTCAGTTTCGATCGATTGTAGCTCTGTTGCTAGAATGCGGGTGAAACGTATGATATGGTCCTCAGTTACACTTGTAAATGTGGTAATGAACCTTCAGCTTCCATAAAACGTGAGCAATTTTTTCACTAGGTGAAAATTGGTTAGCTTCTTAAGAAAGACTCTGCTCTACGGAGTGAGTTAGTGAGTGAGTAAGTAAGTAAGTGAGTAAATTTTAGGGTTTACACAGCTAAATGATACATTATTAATCCACTGCTCTCTCTATTGTTGATTGACATATTTGGCTGCTGGTTTAGATTAATTAAATGCTGATTAAGGATGAAGGAAAATGATGAGAAGAAGTAATGCTTAAAGGGACAAAAGCGCATATTGCGGGCCCAACATGGCGGCACTGCTTTGCTTGGCTTGTTTAATGTTTTATTAAATGCATTTATATTGTCTTTTATAACGTAAACCTCCGTTAAACATATGTAAAATTTAACACCAACTTGTTGCACAAAGCTT
>Ga0209737_10002991_pt1 | contig 11808 bp, 7 predicted proteins | sample TergutCu122P3_FD_187284 | JGI IMG/M metagenome (GOLD analysis project Ga0209737, IMG submission 187284) | Cubitermes ugandensis P3 segment gut microbial communities from Kakamega Forest, Kenya - Cu122 P3 (SPAdes) (version 2) | ecosystem: Host-associated > Arthropoda: Insects > Digestive system >...
GAATGACCTCATTTGCCGTGCCGATTTCTTTCCACAGCTTGATGATATTATACGGTACACAAGCTTCCCCAGTGACAATTATTTCGCTAAAAGCACTAAAAGCTTCACCCACATCTTCATTAATGATAAGATCGCCATTAATATAGATTTTGTCACTGTATATAACAGCATTGTTGGCATTCAAAGTGAGGTCATCATTGATATACTCGAAACCATCGGGGATAATTTCATTGTTTTCTGCTTTAAAACAATTACCAAACTGCTTATCAGCACTTTCAAAGATGAGCAGTGACCCGCATTGGATGGTGATGCCTTTTGCATGTAATGCCGCAACAGCTTTATTATCAAGGGCATCCACTTCATCAAGTGACCACAAAACTACTCCCTCATCCAATTTTGCGACATACTTTTCTGTCAATTTTATTTTGCCTTCACACATTACGGCACCCTCCGGATAATAATGGACATTACCATCAACTTTGAAATCAAATCGGGTTCCCTCCGGCGCGATAATATTGTTTGCAAAAATACCGGTTACACCAGTCAAAGCGTTAGTCCCCTCTATTTTGATTCGACCGCCGACTAGATGCATTCCGTTGTAATCCACGCTGCCATCAAGGACTGTATCCCCAACATCAATCGGTTCACCAACGATTTCAATAATATCGAGTTTCCCGGTATTGATGTTCATCCCTTGCTTAATCAATTCATCATACGCTTGTTTGGAAAATGTTGCATTACCAGCATTAAAGTTAATTTTTTCGAATTCACCAAAAAAATCTTTGTCGTACCTTAAAATAAGCACTTTTCCTGCATTTACGTTTAATTTTGCCATAACTTAAATCTCCTTTTCTTTTAATTGGTCTCGTTTTGAAGCTTTTTCAGGGCTGCCCGCAACCTGGTTCGCACTGTCGCCGGAGGGATATTTAACATTAGTCCGATAGTCTTTGAGTTAAGTCCGGTTAAATATCTAAGGGTGACGATTTCCTTTTGCTCATCTGAGAGCTTTTCAAGCAAATCATTAAGCAAAATCATATCATCTTTGTCCGGTTCATCAAACAGGATTTCCACATCGGTATTTAGTGCCACCCACCGTAGTGTTTTCCGCTTTTCATCGACCAGGGCATTTTTGGCGGTGACATACAGCCACGCTTTTACGGATTCATCTGACATCCCGGCCAAACCATCATGTTTTAATGCTTTTAGGTATGATTGCTGGACTGCATCTTCTGCCGCGTGCGCATCGCGGGAATAAACTGTCAGCTTTCTCACCATCGCATCTTTATTTGTGATGTATAGTTCTCCGAGATTCATTTGCATCCTTTGGCTCCTACTATTCTTATACTACATAGACGTATCAGGAGAGTAAAGTGTTTTAGTAAAGGCAAAATTTTTTGAAATAAAAACCCCAAGCCAAAATTGCTCAGGGTATTTATTCCTATGTACTTCCGTTCACAAGAACGAAAATACCCTCACCTCTTAAAATACGGCGTATTACATGGCGCATTCCATAAGCGGAGCAGTTCCTCATCCATCCGGGCGATGAACATCTGGAAACCGGCCTGTTCTTGGACTGTCAGCAATTCGCCGACATGGTTGGCGACGATTTCAATATTTTTTTCCTTCAAAATCTGTTCGCACCGGCGGTAAACAATGAAAAGTTCCATCAGCGTTGTCGCACCGACACCGTTTATTATCAGCATCAAATTCTCCCCGTTTTGCACCGAAAGGTCTTTTAAGAGGGCATTTAGCATGATTTCGGCTGTTTCGTCGGCGCTCTTCATTTCCTGACGTCCGCCACCTCCTTCACCGTGATTACCCATGCCGATTTCCATCTCGTCTTCGTCAAGCTCGGCAAAAGTAATTCCGGAAAGGGGATGGGTTGCCGCGCTGGCTGCCACGGCAAGGGTTGCCATATTATCAACGAAACGTTTGGTAATCGCCGCGACTTCTGCGAGGCTTTTGCCTTCCGCTGCCGCCGCTCCCGCGATTTTATAAGCCGGTACCACACCTACCAAACCACGGCGGTTGTCGCTGTCTTCCCTAGGTGCGTTGGAAATATCCTCCTGCGTGACCAGCTTTATGACTTTAAGTCCTTCTTCACCAACCTGCTTCATCACAAGGTCACCTGTCCGCATATCCCCGGCATGGTTAAGGACGACAAAAAGGACGCCTTTTCCTTTGTCTGCCAGTTTAATTGCCTCAATGCAAGCCTTAGGGCCGGGGGCTTCAAAAATATCGCCAACGACACTGATATCAACCATCCCCTCACCTACGAAACCGGAAAGTGCCGGTTCGTGTCCTGCCCCACCCAAGGTCACGATGGTGACGCGGTCGGCTGTTTCGAGCTTTTTGCTAACGACGATATTACCGGGTTTTAGTATTACATAATCGTGGTTGGCGGCGGCAAATCCTTCAAGCAGTTCCTTGGTCAGGTTTTCTTGTAAATTGATGAATTTCTTCATTTGAATTCCTCCATTCTTAATAACTCCGACACTTTCTCATATTCAAACTCACCTATAGCGGTAAGAATAATATCCAATTGCGAATTTATCTCCTCACCAAAATCATACTCAAGTAATTCGTTTATCGCTTTGGTGACTGTATCATCATCAAAAGCATCGGCCGCTTCCAAAGCCTCCGCAACTTTTTCCGCAAGAAAGCCACTATCCCCCGTCTTCTTCTCAACCGCTCCCTCATCGGGCAATAATGATATTAGGTCAGCATACAGTTTGCTGAGTTTATCATCAAAAACCGGGAAATGAGTACGGCAATATTCAATATCACCATCCTTTGACTTATTTTCCAGCTCCTGCGCCATATCATTAAGATTCACTGCGCCGATGGTCGCAAGCTTGGATTTGAGCCCATGTACCAAAATCGCAAAGTTTTCCATATCCTGTGCCTCAAGGAAAGCAGCCAGCTCTTTCTGCTCGCGCTTAAGACTTTTCACGAACATCGACACAAATTTGTAGTACATATCCGCCTGCCCGGAAGCACGGGACAAACCTATCTCAACATTGAGTTCATTTATCCCCCATATTTCACGCATAAAAAGCTCAGTGATTTTTGGTTTTGATATCGGTGTAAGTACTTGCGAAACTTCCATTGCTTCTTCCGGATGGGTATCGCGGATATACTTTTTGAGCATATTATTTAACTGTCGGCTATCAATTGGTTTTGACAGGAAATCATCAAAACCGTTTTCAAGAAAGAAATCAACGACATCCGAAACTGCGTTGGCGGTTAACGCAATGATAGTACCAGTGTAACCAAGGGCGCGGATTTTGGCGACTGCCTCAACCCCGTCCATATCCGGCATCATATGATCCATAAAAATAATGTCATATTTTTTCCCGCTCTCAATAATCTCGATTGCCTTAAAGCCACTGATGGCGGTTGTCACGGCGATTTTGTAAGGCGCAAGCAATCCTTCGGCAACGAAAAGATTCATGTCGACATCATCAACCACCAATACTTTACCGTATGGCATCGCTTCATGGACGATTTGCAAATTGCGTAGATTCATGACTTCGTTACGGAACTGCTCCAATTGTGTTGCTATTTCTTTACCTAGCAGTCCATTTCCACCATTTTCCTGCTTCATCCGAAGAGTTATCGTCGTACCGACATTAATTTCCGATTCGATATCTATTTTTCCATCCATCATCTTTAGAAGGTTGCGCGTAATGTGCATCCCCAGTCCCGTTCCCTCCGTCGTCCGGTTGGCTTCCATATCGAAGCGGGAGTATTCGTCAAACAGTTTTTCAATCTGCTCCTTACTCATCCCCAGTCCGGTATCGGCGACTTTGAAAACAATGGTTGGGTTTTCTTCGTTATCATTTTCAACCGTGATGGAAAATTTCACCTCACCCTTTTTCGTATATTTAAAAGCATTCGATAAAACATTGTTCAAAATCTGTTTGATGCGCAAATCATCACCAACCAGTTGTGACGGCAGTTTTTCATCGACATCCAGGATAAAATTTATCGGTTTGCTTCTGAAACGTACCATATTGATATTGGCGACATCGTTAATGAGGCTGGCAGTATAATACTTCGTCGGGACAAGCTCAAACATCCCGGCATCAATTTTGGACATATCCAGCAAATCGTTGATAATGCCGAGAAGCAATGTACCCGACGCATACAACTTTTCAAGGGAATCCTTGACGGCGGGGTCAAGGTTCTGGTTTTGCAGTTGAATTTCAGTAATACCTAGAATGGCGTTCATCGGGGTGCGGATCTCATGGCTGATGTTGGCAAGGAATTTGCTTTTGGCTTGATTGCTTTCCTCGGCTACTTCGGCACGGCGTTTTTCCTCGACCATTTTGTTGTACTCGCGCATATCGCGGGTATAACCGGCAACGATATATCCATCTTTGTATTTGATGCGGACCAGCGAAATCTCCGATGGGATGGGGGCGCCATCCAGTCTCTGGTGCATCCAGCCGAAGCGGAAATAACCATCGCGGAATGCTTTGGCGATATTTTCCTGCATCGTCTCATAAGACGGCCGCCCATCCGGTTGGAAAGGTGGCGAAAGCTCGAAGTACCGCTCCAGATATTCTTCCTTGCCGGACAAGTCAAATAATTTGACCGCTTCTTGATTGCACTCGATGATATTGAAGCTGACATCCCACAAATTACAGCATAATGGGGTGGAATCAAGCATAAGTTGAACCCGCTCTTCGGTCTCGTGCATCTTTGCCATGGCGGCCTTAAACTCACGCAAATCGCGGGTATAACTCACCACGATATACCTGTCATTAAACTTAATGCGGGTTAAAATAATTTCCGTCGGTATCGGCTCCCCATCAAAACCACGGTGCATCCACTCTAAGTGATACCCCCCGTCTTCGAATGCCTTGGTGAGTTTTTCGCGCGCCATTTCCGAGCTCAAACTTCCGTTTGGTTGTATTGGAGGGGAAAATTCAAAGAAGTTTTCTATGTATTCCTGCTTGCTTGATAAGCCGAACAAATTGAGCACGGCTTGGTTGCAGTCGATGATATTGCGCTTTTCATCCCACAAAGTGCAACAAAATGGGCTTAATTCAAAAATAAGCGCCATATAACCGTCTGAGTCGCTGGATTTGGTGTATTCAGTGGTTGGGTTCATTTTTACTTCGGCGGCGCTTAATTCTTTTGCGCTTAACCACATTGCCGGACGTACACCACCTCCATAAAGATTAACGTTATTGCCATCTAAGTAAATCCACCCGCCATTATTGACATAAGCAGCATTAAGTCCATAAAAACCGGGCGAACGTAACCACCACCAAACCCCGGCATCATCTAAACCGGTTGCCACCCTGGCGGAATTGTATTCATCTTTAATCCGCCGGGCATCCGGGGGTTGGTTTGCCAGTTGCCCACTGTCACCGAAATATTTGACCACCTCACCCAGACTTAATAAAAATACTCTGTCCGTGGTATTGTTGCCACCTTTGGTATTAAACCACAGGTTATTATTGTTAGGGATTCGTGTTTCCAAGATACGTGCTTTTTCTTTGGCACTGAAGTGCTCAAAAAACTCACCATTAAGATACTGGCGCAGACTGCTGGTTTCCCAGGTGACATCGATGAATTTCGTATTATACGGTCTTTGCTCAATCACTTTTTCACAAAGAACCAATAACCTGCCACCCTGTTCATCCAAAACCAGCCAGGAAAAATCGCCAAACACTATTACATCGCCTGCTTTCGCAGACAATAACACGTCAGAACCCATTAGTTCACCCAAACACAAAAACTATGTATCAACACAAGTATATTTGTATTTTAACATGGGTTGGGGGAAAATAGAAGATGTTTGTGATAAAATTTGTCGGGGAACACCCCCTTTATCTTCATATGAACATTGCCATATACAGCGGAAGATAAATAACTCCATTATCAGCCACCTCGACATTTCCTTTGCATAATACTATCCGGCGCTTGAATTTGTCCGGATTGTCTACAGTGCTTTTGTCAAGTGCAGTGTGTTGTTTATAATCGTTACCAGACTTAACTTCTATAACTGATATAAGCCCATCCTCTTTAATAACAAAATCAAGTTCCAGCCGTGATTTTTTGTCGTAATAATACAAGGGAATGCCACGTTTTGTAAGCTCTGCCGCCACTGTATTCTCTGCCACAATTCCTTCATTGATACGGATATCACCTGATAATACCGCGTTTTGGATGCCGTCCATAGTCATCGCACAGAGCAAGCCTGTATCAAGCATATACAATTTATACAGGTTACGCTTCGCCGAAAACATAAGTGGCAATTCAAGAGCAGACAAATTAAAGCAGTGGTACGCAATTCCCGCATCCTTAAGCCACATAGTCGCTTGCTCGTATTTGCGGTTACTGGCACCTTCTTCAAGTGAAGCGAGTTTGAAACGCTTATTTTTCTGGCAAAGTTGTTCCGGAATAGCATCAAATATTGCTTTCGCTTTTTCTTTCTCTTTATCAGCATATTTGGCAATATCATCACGATAATTCCGGAGTAAAATATTTTGCATTCGGATAGTTTGGGAAAAATCGTCATTCGATAAAAATGTATTAACTACACCAGGCATACCTCCGGTGATTATATATTCACGGTACAGCTTCATCAGTTGATTGTGCAGAAATTCCGGGACGGGTTTTAAATTTTTATATGATTCAAAAACAACATCTATTACATCCAGAGTTATATTTCGAGCCCATAAAAATTCTTCAAAATCCAATGGGAACATTTCGATTTGCTCCTCAAATCCCACTGGATATGAGGAAACGTCTTTGTAATTTAAACCAAGCAGTGACCCCGATTCAATGTAATCAAATCTTCCATCCTCAATGAGAAATTTTATTGCTGTTCGGGCGTTCGGACAGCTTTGTATCTCATCAAAAAAAACGAGTGTCTTTCCTGTCACAAAAGGTCCATATCCCATAGCGGACAAACTCAATATTATTGTTCTTGCATCGAGGTTTCCGTCAAAAACTTGACGGGCGAGAGGAGACTGCTCAAAATTTACTTCGACAAAATGTTCGTAATTAAGCGTGCCAAATTCACGTATTGATGTTGTTTTACCGACTTGACGCGCTCCCATGACAAGAAGCGCGACTTTCGTCGAATTATTCTTCCATTCAAAAAGGCGTGATATTATTTTTCTTCTTAACATAGGCTCTTTCATAAACCTATTATAGGCGCTCTTGCAACTTATTGCAAGTAAAATATTGCATTTATGCAACTTATTTAAGTTAAAGTGTTGCCTTTGTGCAACTTATTGCATCTCAAAAACCCCTTTTCTGCATCTTTTTGCAGTTTATTTGTTTCGGGTAAATACTTGCATTTTTAACCAGTATTTGTTATAAAGGAGTTACACTATATCAACCAAAGGAAACCCCAAATGAAATATGATTGTTTAATTGTTGACGATGAAGTCATGTTATCTAAAAACACGCGTGATTATTTTAATATGCTTGGTGTAAAAACAGAATGGGTTGCTGACGAAAAAGCCTGTATTGACTTTTTTATCGAAAACGATACCAGTTTAATTTTGCTTGATATCAACTTAGGAAATACTTCGGGATTTGATTTATGCAATCATTTACGCAAAACAACAAGCATACCCATTTTGTTTATCAGCGCCCGGAAAAGTGACGATGATGTATTACTTGCATTAAACATCGGTGGTGATGACTATATCAAAAAACCTTATTCCCTCGCTATCCTGCTTGCAAAAGTTAAGGCCGTATTAAAGCGCTGCAAGAGTGCTTCGGCAGAAGACGGCGTTTTTACGCACCGGAATTTTCATATTGACTTTACAAATAGAAGCGTATCACTTTATGATAAAGTGATTGAATTAAAAGCAATGGAATATAAATTGCTGGCTTATCTTGTGATAAATCGAAATCGTGTTATAACCAAAGATGAACTCTTTAAGAATGTCTGGGAAGATTCATTTTCCGAAGACAACACGTTGAATGTCCATATCCGCCGTTTGCGGGAAAAAATTGAGGAAGATCCCAGCGAACCCCGTTATATTGTAACCGCAAGGGGAAAAGGATATCGGTTTGAGGTGCAAGGTTGAAAAAAATCTTAATAACGACCGTACTTATAACTATTGTTGGCTTGGTGGCCGTTTTTTTTACATTTAAGGAGGAGGTGAAAACCCCCGATACCGTTGCGATTCATTATACCGTGCAAACGGCGATGGAAAGTGGGTCAATTCGTGATGCCACAATTATTCATACCGAATTTTTGGCACAAGTAATTGAAGATATGGATACGACAAGGCGTAACAGGGATAACATGGTGAAAATTTTTGTATGTTTGATTATTTTTTCATTTGTTATGTTTGGGTTTATTTTGTACTTATATTATGAAAATAAAATAGGAAAACCATTCCGCAAATTGCAGTATTTTGCCAAACATATCGCCGCCGGAAATCTTGATTTACCTTTGGAAATGGATAAGGATAATATATTTGGTGCGTTTACGGAGAGCTTTGATTTAATGCGGGAAGAGCTGCTATCAGCAAGAGAAAAGGAAATAAAAGCTGATAAAAGTAAAAAAGAGCTTATTGCTTCACTCGTCCATGATATAACAACCCCGGTTGCTTCTGTCAGGTCAGCAATAGATATTTTGCGGTTAAAAACAAGGGATGAAAATGATATCAAAATGCTTGATTCCGCCAACAAAAAACTTGAGCAAATAGATACTCTGATAACTGATATGTTTCATTCTACCCTCGAAGAATTACAGGAGCTAAAAGTAAACCCCGATGGGATTCAAAGTATCGAAATCCGCGAGCTTATTAAACAAGCAGATTATGAAAAGCGTACGCGCCCATATTCTATCCCTGATTGCATCATAATTGCCGACTCCCTTAGGTTACAACAAGTTTTTGACAATATCCTAAAAAACTCTTATAAATACGCCGGTACAGATATTGCAATTAATGCTTTTATTGAAGAAGAGTATCTATTTATAGAAATACAAGATTTTGGTCCCGGGGTATCGGAAAAAGAATTACCGCTGATAACAAGTAAATTTTATCGCGGCGAAAACACCGCAAAAACAGATGGGTATGGTTTAGGTTTGTATTTGTCAAAGTATTTTATGGAAAAAATGAAAGGTGGGCTTTCTATTGAAAACCGTAATGATGGTTTTATGGTTATTATTACGCTTAGGCTTGCATAGGGAACCAAGGTATTTAAGCTAATTTAAGCAAAGATTTAAGGTTAGTTAAGATTCAGTTCAAGACAATTAAGATAATGGTATTGTATAGTAGGATTGTATTAGCAATCCTATTTTGCTTTACAGGAAGAATGAGGTGGATATGAAAAAAGCAATTTTAACAACTAATAAGCTTTGTAAAACCTTTTCGGTTGGTGGGTTACAACAGCATGTCCTAAAAAACATTGATTTGGAAATTTACGAAGGGGATTTTACCGTTATCATGGGACCATCCGGAGCTGGTAAGTCTACTTTGTTATATGCTTTATCCGGGATGGACAAACCTACGCTGGGAGCGGTCAGTTTTTCAGGTCATGATATAAGTGGTTTATCCAATGATAAGCTTGCTATTTTTCGCCGGGATAATTGTGGTTTCGTTTTCCAGCAAACTTATCTTTTGGATAATATGAGTATTCTTGACAACATCATGTCTTGCGGTTTATTGGTCAGCAAAAACCAAAAAGAGATATCCGAGCGGGCCAAAATTCTTTTAAAGGGTTTTGATATTAATGAAGCTACTTGGTTAAAATTTCCTAATCAAGTATCGGGTGGAGAAGGTCAGCGGGCAGGGATAGCCCGTGCGCTTATCAATAATCCCAAAATTGTTTTTGCTGATGAACCTACCGGCTCCCTAAATTCCGCAAATGGTATCGCTGTGTTAAATACTCTTTCCAAAATAAACAAGCAAGGGCAAAGTATTGTTATGGTAACACATGATTTACGCTCGGCGAATAGGGGTAACCGTATATTATATTTCCGTGACGGCGGCATAGTTGGTGAATGTATTTTGGGTCAGTATGAGCATGAGGATACGGAGCGGAATGTTAAGTTAAAAGAGTTTTTATCAGAAATGGGCTGGTAAACCGAATCAAAGATTCGGGGGGTAAGAATGCGATAATGCTTGCATTCTTAGTTGTTGAAAGGAGTAAGTATTTCATGAAAAATATTTGGCTGTTAGCAAAATCTAATCTTCGCAAAAGTAAAGGGCAGACATTTAGTATGTTCTTGTTAATAATGATAATTTCGATGCTCTTAAATGTTGGTCTTGTTATGTTCCTAGGGATAGGTGATTTTTTTAACAAACGCGCGGAAGAACTTTCTACTGCGCATTTTGTAGCATTTCTACCCGAAAATGAACCACTGGAAAAACACCTTGATTTTCTTGGTGGTTATCCGCAGGTTTATGAAACTGAAAGCGGAAAAATATTGCTTGGTCAGGGTGGTTTTTATATTGGCAACGAGTTGGCGGAAGGCATGTCAGCTTTTGCGTGGGAAACTACCGGACAGCAAATGAATCCGCTCACTTTAATAGGTGAATCGTTACCACTTACAGAGAATGCGATATATATTCCGCACTTTATTTTCTTAGGTCAGGGATATTCGCTTGGTGATGATTTCCGGATTAACTTTTTGGAAACCGAATTTGTTTTTACCGTTGCGGGAAGCACAGAAGAAACAATGTTCGGGTCTAATACATATCGAATTTGGCGTTTCTATATATCAGAACAAAAATACGCAGAAATAGAAGCAAACTTTCCGGAAAGTGAGCATACCCTTCTTTCAGCACGGATGACCGATGGATGGGCAGCGCTTAATGCCGCTTACATCGCGGAATTTCGTGGAATAACCGCCGCCCATTACGATTATTTTCACAACCGGGTTATGATACCGATGATTCCCGCTCTTTTAATTGTCGCACTGGCGTTTATTTTATTGATAGTCAGCTCAATTGTCATACGTTTTCGGATAAGCAACGATATCGAAGAAGGGATGGTAAACATCGGTGTATTAAAGGCGGTCGGTTACTTAAGCAGTCAAATTATCTGGTCTATCATAACACAATTTGGGTTAATCGCCTTTATCGGCGGGGTAGTGGGAATTTTACCATCTTTTATTGTTCTCCCTATTATAATCAATTTGTTGATAGAGCCAATCCTTGGTTTACCCTGGAATCCGGAATTTCATTCTTTGATATTTATTAGTGCTTTAACTACGATATTAGTTATGGTGTTATTATTTGCATGGGTGACATCAAGACGAATAACCAAACTTCATCCGATAATAGCTTTGCGTGGTGGTATTACTACCCATAGTTTCAAAAAAAACCTGTTACCCTTAGACAAAACCCGTGGCCCGCTTCAATTTCTCCTTGCCTCAAAACAGCTTCTCCAAAATAAAAAGCAAGCAATTATGTTGACTATTATAATAAGCGGTCTCACATTTTCAACAATAGTTGCCCTGACAATGCACTATAATGTTAATGTAAATATGGATGCATTTGTGCATACCGTTATCGGTGATGTACCCGATGTTCATATCAGGCTTAACGATGTGGAAGATGACCATGAATTTAGGGAATGGGCAGTTAACCGCCCGGAAGTGATAAGTGTATTCGGCCGGGGGGTATCAATGGTTGAAGTTGAAGATTATATAGTTCAGATGATTATTACAGAGGATTTTGCTTACTTTAGCGGATATTCATTGTTAAATGGCCGATATCCCATCTTGGATAGTGAAATTGTGCTAGACTCCATAACTCTCTATACTATGGGTAAAAGTGTCGGCGATTGGGTCACGGTCAGGGGAACTGAATACGA
>Ga0209737_10002993_pt1 | contig 11804 bp, 18 predicted proteins | sample TergutCu122P3_FD_187284 | JGI IMG/M metagenome (GOLD analysis project Ga0209737, IMG submission 187284) | Cubitermes ugandensis P3 segment gut microbial communities from Kakamega Forest, Kenya - Cu122 P3 (SPAdes) (version 2) | ecosystem: Host-associated > Arthropoda: Insects > Digestive system...
CCCGCTATCATTCGCTGGCCATCGAGCGCGAGAGTCTGCCGGATTGCCTCGATATCACCGCCTGGACCGCCGATGGCGAAATCATGGGCGTGCGCCACAAGAGCCTGGCCGTCGAGGGCGTCCAGTTTCATCCCGAATCCATCCTGACCGAGCGCGGCCACGATTTGTTCAGAAACTTCATCGAGGAGCGCCGCGCATGACGCCGCAAGCCGCCCTGCAACGGGTCATCGAGCATCGCGAAATTTTCCATGACGAAATGGCGTCGCTGATGCGTCAAATCATGCGCGGCGAGGTTTCGCCGGTGATGATTTCCGCCATTCTTACCGGGCTTCGCGTCAAAAAGGAAACCGTCGGCGAAATCGCCGCCGCGGCCAGCGTCATGCGCGAACTGGCGACGCCGGTCAAGGTGCCCTACGACCGGCATCTGGTCGATATCGTCGGCACCGGCGGCGACGCCGCCCACAGTTTCAATATCTCGACCACCGCGATATTCGTTGCCGCCGCCGCCGGGGCCAAGGTGGTCAAGCATGGCGGGCGCAGCGTCTCTTCCAGTTCCGGCAGCGCCGACGTGCTCGAAGCCCTGGGCGTCAATATCCATCTCGAACCCGAAAAAGTCGCCGCCTGCATCGAGGAAACCGGCATCGGCTTCATGTTCGCGCCCAAGCACCATGCGGCCATGCAGCACGTCGCCCCGGTACGCCGCGAAATGGGGGTGCGCACCATTTTCAATATCCTCGGCCCGCTGACCAATCCGGCCGCCGCGCCCAATACCCTGATGGGCGTGTTTCATCCCGATCTCGTCGGCATTCAGGTGCGCGTGATGCAGCGCCTGGGGGCCGAGCGCGCGCTGGTCGTGCATGGCAAGGACAATCTCGACGAAATTTCGCTGGGCGCGGCGACCCTGGTCGGTGAACTAAAAAATGGCGAGGTGCGCGAATACGAAGTGCATCCCGAGGATTTCGGCCTGCAAATGCTTTCCTTGCGCAATCTGCGCGTCGACAGCGCCGAGGAATCCAAGGCCATGCTGCTCGGCGCCCTCGACAACCGGCCCGGGGCCGCCCGCGAAGTGGTCTGCCTGAATGCCGGCGCGGCGCTCTATGTCGCCAATCTCGCCGACAGCATCGGCGAGGGCATCGCCAAGGCGCGCGAAGCCATCGCAAGCGGCGCCGCCCGCGCAAGGCTCGACCAATTCGTACACTGCACGCAAACCCTGGGGGCCTCATGAGCGACATCCTGGCCAAAATCATCCAAACCAAGCGCCTTGAAATCGCCGCCGCGCAGGCTAAGAAGCCCTTGGCTCAAATCGAGGCCGAAGCCGCCGCAAAACCCGCCCCGCGCGATTTCGCCGGCGCCATTCGCGCCAGGCTCGCCGCCGATAAGCCCGCGGTCATTGCCGAAATCAAGAAGGCCAGTCCGTCGAAAGGCATCATCCGCGCCGATTTCCGCCCCGCCGACATCGCCAGGAGCTATGCCGAGCACGGCGCGGCCTGCCTCTCGGTGCTCACCGATCGCGACTACTTCCAGGGCGCGCCGGAATACCTGCAAGCCGCCCGCGCCGCCTGCGCGCTGCCCATACTGCGCAAGGATTTCATCATCGACCGCTACCAGGTTGCCGAAGCCCGCGCCATGGGCGCGGACGCCATCCTGCTCATCGCCGCCGCGCTCGATCCCGAAAAAATGCGCGAACTCGAAGCCCTCGCCCACGGCTACGGCATGGCCGTGCTGGTCGAAGTGCACGATGGCGACGAACTCGCCGCCGCCCTGCAACTCGAAACGCCGCTACTGGGCATCAACAACCGCAACCTGAAAAGCTTTGACGTCAGCCTCAACGCCACCCTTGGTTTGCTCGAACGCATCCCGGCCGGGCGCATCGTCGTCACCGAAAGCGGCATCCTGAACCCGGCCGACGTCGCCCTGATGCGCCGCCACGGCGTCAACAGCTTTCTCGTCGGCGAAGCCTTCATGCGCGCCGCCGACCCTGGCGCTGAACTCGCCCGGTTATTTACCTGAGCCGGGCCGCCCCGTCAGTTACCTGACCCCAGATCGTCTCGCCAATCCACGATTTCAAGGCCCTCGACCCGAGCAAATTCCCGCGTATTGTTCGTAACTAAAATGCAGTTGGACGCCACAGCATGTCCTGCGATAGCCGCATCGTTTTCACCGATCGGCGTTCCACGGCGAAAAAGCGCCCGTTTGATTTCCACGCAACAATCAATGGCTTCGGCATCCCAGGGCAACACCGCATCGAGGCGCTTGACGAAGCCGCTCACCATGCCTTCTATCTTGCTCGATGCCTTCGGATGCGTGGCACCATAACGCATCTCGGCATAGGTAATGGCTGAAACAACAATCCTGGAGCGGGACTTCACGGCCGCCTCAAGGCGCTGAATGACCGCAACGGGATGCTCCCGCATGATGAACGAACAAATATTCGTGTCCAGCATGTAGGTTTTCATTCAAAGCCCTTGAGAAAGCCGGTTTCGTCGATGAGCGCGGGGCGCTCGCGCAAAAAATCCGCATCCGCCTTTGGCTCGTCGAGCAAGGACATCCACGACAAACGAACCGGCCGGAGAATCAAGGAATCGCCCTCCTTGAGTATTTCGACTTCGGACACCCCCTTGAATTCAAATTCTCGCGGAATCCGTATCGCCTGATTCCGATTGTTGGTAAAGAGTGACACGGTACGCATGATGAAGAGCCTCCGGGATGGATACGCCCCATGATGGCATATGTCGGCCATATGTCAATCTCTCCCCGCCAGCTTGCCGCACGGATGGCCAATTCCACGACAATCGCCCCCCCCAAGGCCATCTACGGTTGCGTTCCCTCCAGGATGCACATACACATCGTGTATCTCGTCTATACCGAAATGTCCCACCCCGAAAGCCCTTCACATGCCAAGCCATGCACCCCCGCCTGAATCCAGGCTTTGCGGATGCGCACCGAGACGCGCTCCTTGATTGACCATGCCGCGATGATGCTCGGTCGCACCCGTTCCGACTTCGTTATCGAGGCGGCTCGGCGAGCCGCGGAAGACGCCATCCTCGATCAAACCATCATCGAGGTAAACCGCGAACGCTATGAGCAATTTCTCGAAATGCTCGACCGGCCGCCCCAGCCCAACGAAAAACTTCGCGCCACGATGCAAGCAAAACCGCTGTGGCAACAGCCATGACGCTGCAAGCGCCAACATTGCTTGCCGAGCCTCATGAACTCGGCGCTTTCGATTCTGGCGTCTCCTCGCTGGATGACTGATTGAAACTTGGCATACGCGGCATGATCGTTCACGCCATTAACGAAGATGCGAAGCGCTTCTATCTTGAAATGGGCTTCCTGCCCTCTCCGACCGGCGACATGACCCTGATGATTTCGCTTGCGGATTTGCAAGCGAGCCTTTGACGCGCTTACAGAAACCGCATCGCCGCCATGTATTGCGGAAAGGACGCCCCCCAAAGCCCCGCAAGGCAAACCGCCCTGTTGCGTCAACACAACACAATCCGCCATGAACGCCTCGCCGTGTGCGTAAAAGCTTGCCCGACCGCCCGAGGGCTTGGAAAATCAGCGCCAACCTTTCGATCCGAGAGGTAAGACTTAGTCGGCCCGCAAGGCCGGGTAAAAACTAACCACTAAGGAGATTTTTCTGATGCAAAAGAAAATTATCGCCCTGGCTGTTGCCGGCCTGGCTTCCACCGCCGCCTTCGCTCAGTCCAACGTCACCATCTACGGCGTCGCCGACGTCGGCCAAGCTTGGGTCTGGAGCAACAGCGACAACGCTAAGAACAACCAGAAAAACGTCGGTCGCGTGGACAGCAACCAGTCCTACTTGGGCTTCAAGGGCGCCGAGACGCTGGGCAATGGCCTTACCGCCGTGTTCCAGTTCGAATCCAATATCGGCGTCGACGTCAACACCGGTTTCAATGGCGTGCGTGATTCCTACATCGGCTTGGCCGGTGGTTTCGGTACGATCGCTGCTGGTCGTCTGACCCATCCGCTGCGCGAAATGGGTGTCAAGGTTGACATCCTGCCGGGCGATTCCGGCATCGGTACCGTCAATTCCGTGACCGGCCGAATTATGGGCATCAAGACCGGCGCCGATGACCGCGCCTCCAACGCCGTGGCCTACATTTCGCCGACCTTCGGCGGCGGCTTCAGCGCCACCCTGGCTTGGGTCAATGGCGAGGAGAAGACTGACAATGTCAACACGCATGCTTGGCAAATTGCAGGCAAGTACGACAACGGCCCGCTGTTCGTCGGCCTCGGCTATCACAAGACCAACGACAACGTCAACAACAATTCCTTGATTGGCAAGGACTTGGATGCCCGCGTCTGGCGTCTGGCCGCTGTTTACACGGCCCCCTTCGGTACCAAGTTCTCGGCTCTGTATGACAACACCAAGGTCGATAACGCTGCCGGCCCGAACAGCATCAAGCGCAGCGCTTGGTCGATCGGCGCTTCCCATGCCTTCGGTGCCAACACCGTTGGCTTGCAGTATGCCCGCTCCGGCAAGACCAATATCTCCGGCGGCATTCCCGACCCGAAAGACAGCGCCAATATCTGGTCCGCTTACTACGGCTACTCGCTGTCCAAGCGCACCCTGCTGCACGCGCGTTACAGCCGTCTGGCCAATGGCAAGGAAGGCAATTTCAACTTCTACAACAACGAAGTTAACAACGGCGCCCTCCCCGCGAGTGGCAACCGCAACTACTCCGGCTTCATGGTCGGCATGCGCCACAGCTTCTAATCCAGCCTCGCTGGTTTAGCGCCCTACAAAACGGCCGCCTTCGGGTGGCCGTTTTTCTTTTCCGCTTCGGCGTTCAAGCGGGGGGTCGTCACGATGCGGCGCGGTTTGGATCTATTTCGGTTCAGGCGCTTAAGCCACCTCGGCCTGCAGGCAGAAGCGATTGGCCGTCGCCCGGACTTCTTTCATGCGTCCGTGTCCGGGCAATACCTTATCGGCAATGGTCACCAAGCCCGCGCGCTCCAGTTCGTCAAGATCGCGTTTCACTGCGCTGCGGTCTCGTTGCAGGCGTTCCGAAAGCTGCGTAATCGAGCCGGGCATCTCCTTGACGGCGCGAAACAGCGCCAATCGCGCGGCGGTAACGAGCTTCATCACCTCCGCGGGGTCTTCAAAACTGATGATGCGCTCATCGGGCAGCGGCTCGCCGCGATCCGCCGCTTTGGCCAACTGGCGGCCACGCTTGAAGAATTCTTCTTCTGTGCCGGTCTTGATAATGAGCTGGGTCATTTGCTGTCCTTCAGGGCAATCCAGTCGTGTTCAAAGCGTTCTTCAACATCTTCGAAACCGACAAAATCAATCGGCTCCACGATGCCGAAATAATGGCGATGGTGGCCGTCATGGGCATTGTCGTAACCCAGCACGCGCCCATTGTCGCCCGCATGGATGGCGTGATTGATATAGGCCAGGTTGTAGCGTGTGACCTTTCCTGTGGATTCATCAACCCAAACTTCCCGGCGAAGCTTCCCGTTTCCGCGTTTGTCGGAAATTTTGTGGGACTCATCAATGATCTTTACATCAGCCATGATGCATCATAGCATGGCTGCCTGTTTCCTGGAGTCGCGCTTAGAATCATCCAATCCATGTCAAGCACTCGAACCATCCCCATTTTTCCCGAAAGCCCGCGAGCGGGCGCGACAGGCGGCGAAGGCCCGCCCGAATTCCGCGTCTCGCCGCCGCTCTCGCTCTATGTCCATATTCCGTGGTGCGTGCAGAAATGCCCTTATTGCGATTTTAATTCGCACGAGGCGGGCAAGACGATTCCCGAGCGCCAGTATGTCGATGCCCTGATTGCCGATTTGCAGTCGGCCCTGCCGCTGATCTGGGGCCGCCCAGTGCTCAGCGTTTTTTTCGGCGGCGGCACGCCCAGCCTGCTCTCTCCGGAGGCGATCGATGAATTGCTGGCCGCCTTCCGGGCGCTGGCCATGCTCGCGCCGGATGCCGAAATCACGCTGGAGGCCAATCCCGGCGCGCTCAAGGCCGAGAAATTCGACGGCTTTAGGGCCGCGGGCGTCAATCGCCTGTCGCTCGGCATCCAGAGCTTTGATGATGAACATCTGAAAGCGCTAGGCCGCATTCACGGCGGGGCCGAGGCAAGACGCGCCGCCGCGCTCGCCGCCCGGCATTTCGAGCGCTTCAATCTCGATCTGATGTACGGCCTGCCCGGCCAGACGCTGGCCCAGGCCTTGAGCGACATCGACACGGCGCTCTCTTTCGCGCCGCCCCACCTCTCCTGCTACCAACTGACGCTGGAGCCGAATACGCGCTTCGCCGCCTTCCCGCCGCCCTTGCCGGAGGCCGACCTGTGCGCCGATATACAGGAGGCCATCGAGGCCCGGCTGGCCGCTGCCGGCTATCTCAATTACGAAACCTCGGCCTTCGCCCGGCCCGGCCGGCAATGCCTGCACAATCTCAATTACTGGCATTTCGGCGATTACCTCGGCATCGGAGCGGGCGCTCACTCCAAGCTGACCCTGCACGATCGCGTGCTGCGCCAGATGCGCTGGAAGCATCCGCAGACCTATCTCGACAAGGGAGCGGCCGGGCTATGGTTGCAGGAGGACCGGCAGGTCGACGCCGCCGAGCTGCCCTTTGAATTCCTGATGAATGCGCTGCGCCTGGCCGACGGCTTTGCGCCCTCGCTATTTGAGCTGCGCACGGCGCGGCCTCTTTCAAGCATCCTGCCGAAGCTCCATGGCGCCGCCGATAATGGCTTGTTGAGCATCCGCCCCGAACGCATCGCCCCGACAGCGCGCGGCCGGCGTTTTCTCAATGTGCTGCTCGAAGGCTTTCTCGATGCGGATGCTTGAGGGCGGCCGGGCCAGGGCGACCGCCTCTAAAGCGGTTTGGGTTTCATTATTAACCCGGCAATCCAATGGATTGTATTGCCCCCCATCCCAGCCTTCCCCCGGCCATTGAAGATTGATACGAAGGGGCACGGCATGCCGTGCCCCTACACGGTTTCCGCCACGAAACAGTTCAATATGCAATGGCCGGTTCTATAGGGCGGGCGCCAACGGCACAGGAAAGAGCGTGGAAATTTGATTGTATTCTTGCCCCCATCCCAGCCTTCCCCTGATGCGACCCAACCGGAGAACCCCATGAGCCATTTGCGCGCCGGACTGACGATTGACTATTTCAACGCCCGTGGCAAGGGCTATTTGCCGGGGGCGCTGGGTGTCGAGATGACGGCCCTTACGCAGAACACCGCTGCCGGCCGGATGCCGTTGCGGCCATTGCACTTCGCGCCCAACGGTTTTCTTCACGCCGCCAGCGTGGTCGCGCTGGCTGATACCACCTGCGGCTATGCCACTTTCGCTCATTTGCCGCCCGGGGCCGAGTCGTTTACCACCATTGAACTCAAGAGCAACCACCTCGGCACGGTACGCGAGGGGGCCATCGCCTGCTTCGCCACGGCGCAGCATCTCGGGCGCAATACCCAGGTCTGGGACGCGGAAGTCAGCGACGAAGCCAGCGGCCGGAAGATCGCGCTATTTCGCTGCACGCAGATGGTTCTCTGGCCGAAGGTTTGAGCGTTTTTCTTGGCGCGTTTGTTGTCTGTGGCAGGCAGGGGGCAATAAGCGAAGCGCATTGCACCCTACGCCCTGCGCGCAACTCAGCCGATATCGCCATCGACGTAGTACCAGCGCCCGTCCTCGCGCACGAAGCGGCTCCGTTCGCGCAGGCGATGGCCGCGCCCGGCGACGCGGTAGCGGGCAACAAATTCGACGGTGGCATGGCTATCGTCCTGTTGCTGGTGGCGGCGCACCTCCAGCCCCAGCCAGCGGATGCCGGCCTCGTCGGCCAGATGCAGCGCTGGCGGGCGCGTCGTCGGGTGCCAGGTGGCCAGCAGATAGTCTTCCAGGCCCAACACGTAGGCGCTGTAGCGCGAGCGCATCAGGGCAAGCGCCGTGGCCGCCGCTGCCCCGCCGTGCAAGCGGGCGCAGCAGTCGGCATAGGCCTGGCCGCTGGCGCAGGGACAAAGACTCACGCCGCCTCGGGCTGCTCGCCGCCTAAAGCTTCGACCAGTTGCGGCAGGAAACGCGAGAGTTCGCCGGTCATCAGCGCGAAATCGGCGTCGAATTGCTCGTCGGCGCGCTCGGCGTTTTTCTCGGCCTCTTCCTTCAACAAATCGAGGAAGGCGAGACGCTTGACTTCCAGCTTGTCGCTGAGAATGAAGGAAATGCGGTCATCCCAGGTTAGCGCAAGCTTGGTCGGCTGCTTGCCGGCGGCCAGATGGGCCTTGATTTCGGCGCCGACCTCGTCGCCCAGCGGGTGGCGAACGTAGCGCACGGCGGCTTTTTCCTCGCCGGCTGCCTTCAATTCGCAATCGCGGTCGATGGTAAAGCCCGCCGGGCCTTCGCCATCGGCCAGCCAGCCAGCCATCGCCGATTGGGGCGATGATTGGGTATGCAAGGGCTTGAGCGGGAATTCATCGAGACAGTGGCGCAGGTGCTCGATCACCTCCTCGGCCTTGGCGGGGCTCGCGGCATCAATGGCGCACCAGCCGCCCGCCGGGTCAAGCCAGGCGAAGGTGCGCCGCCGGCGGGTGAAGGCGCGCGGCATCAACTCCTCGGTGACGCGCTCCTTCAATTCCTTCAATTGCCGGCGACCGGGCGCGTAGCCCTGCTGCTCTTCCATCGCCGCGGCCCGCTCGGCCACTTCCTCATTGATGACCGAGGACGGCAACAGGCGCTGCTCGACGTCCAGCGCGATCAGCCATTGGCGATTGAGCGAATGGACCAGCGCCCCATCCTGGCGCGGCGACACCCAGCCCCGGCTCATCGGCTGATTGCTCGGGCATTTGCTGAAAGGGCCACGGGCGAGTTGCGCCTCGAACTGGGCAAGCTCGATATTCCACGGCGTTGGCAAACGATATAACTGAAGATTCTTGAACCACATGTTTCTGACTCGCAAAAAGAAAGGCCGGTTCCGGCCGCGGCAGGGAAGAAGGAGCGCCGCCGCACACCAATCAGCGGCGGGCAAGTTTTGATTCGGGGGCGGAGTTTATCAGTCCGGAAAATAGCGCGTCGAACGTGATCCACTTCACGGATTTATTTCTTGCTTCGCAGTACACTTTGTGATAGGAGAATAGTGTTCCAAGGGAGAATCAACATGCTACACGCTTTCGCCAAAACCCTGCTCGCCTCGCTGCTCTGCGCGGCGGCCATCGGCGCCTCTGCCGCGCCCATCCTGATCAAGGAAACGGGCCTTGGCAACGGCCAATGGACCAACAGCCTGACGCTGCCGATGCAAAACAAGCCCGCCAATTACTGGGCCGGCTTGCAGACCCTGGTCATCGACAATGACAACACCGTGCTCGCCTTCTGCGTCGATCCCTGGGAGGCCGCGCCGACCAGCAATCAGTATTACGAAACCGGCGATCTTTTCAGCATTTTCGGCAACAGCACGGCGAGTTTCATCAACGAGTTGTATTCCAAGTTCTACGCCAGCACGCAGGAAGACAGCGTGGCCGGGAAAAACGCGGCGGCCGGCTTTCAGCTCGCGCTGTGGGAACTCATCGCTGACCACGATTTCGTACTCGATGAAAGCGGCTTGGTGGCCACCAATGCCAAAACCAACCAGAACATCGTCGGCATTGCCAACGACATGCTGAGCCAGCTCAACGGCACGCTGGGCGACGACCTCTACAGCTTCGCCTTCTATGTCAGCGGCAAGGTCAATGGCGAAGGCGACATCACGGGCTACCAGGACTACCTGGTGGCTACCAAGACGCGGAACAACAACCCGGTGCCGGAACCCGCCAGCGCCCTGCTGCTGGTCACCGCCCTGGGCGGCGGCCTCTGGGTTGGCCGACGCCGCCAGAAATAAACGGCGCATCCCCTCCGCGCGAGGGGCGTAACAATGGGGACCTCGGTCCCCATTTTCATTGGGCCGCGCCCGGCGGCATCGCCGCAGTGGTTCAGCGCGAATATCAGATGTGTAAAAACCCTTGGCAGCAAACTGTGCGGGAGTTGGCGAGATTTTACTGAACAGACAACTGAACGCGCTTACCTGTCCGTGCCAGCATATCCACCAAGGCGTCAATGGTGAATTTAATGGCCTTCTTGTTGATTACGTCGGAAACACGCGGACGCGTCACGCCGAGAATTTCAGCCGCTTCCGCTTGTTTGAGCTGCTTCGCTTCAATCCAGTCCGCCAGTTCTGTCATCAAGGAATGCTTGATGGCCAGCTTCTCGGAGATGATGCGTTGCGATTCGGCCTTCAGCGCCGCCGCTTCCTCCGGCTCGAACCCCAAGTCAGCAAACACGTTGCCGCCGGCGGGGGTAATGTGCATGGATTGTGTCTCGATGCTCATTTCTTGCTCCTTTCCTGGATAACCGCCTTGTAGCGCGTGGCCGCGATATCCTTATCGCGTTTGCTGGTTGAAGCCGTTTTTTTCTTGAAGCAGTGCAACACATAAACCGCTTCCGGAAACTTGGCGACGTACATCACGCGGAACCAGCCATCATCGAGATTGATGCGAATTTCTTTCGTTCCCGCGCCCACCCCATCGAACGGCTTCCAGTCGTCGGGCTCAAGTCCCGCCTGAACCTGACTGAGCTGGTGTCCCGCCCCCTTGCGAGCATTAGGCGTGAAGATGTTGTCATCCTTGATGTCTCGCAGCGAAGACCCTCGCCAGTCAATCGGTTTTTCGCTCATACGCCTCCCTGATGTCAGTGTATCGAATTTTATACACGACGCAAGTCAGCATTCAGCGCTTCTTGAATACCAGATCCCAGACGCCGTGGCCCAGGCGCAGGCCGCGGTTTTCGAATTTGGTTAGCGGCCGGTAGTCCGGGCGCGGCGCGAAACCGGCGAGGCCCGCCGCCGAATCGGCTTCCAGCGCGGCTTCGAGCGCGGCGGGCGCAGGGCCAAGGACGCTGTTGGCGAGGCTCGCTTCCGCGCCGAGCACGGCCAGCATTTGTAGCGCGTAATTTTCCCAATCGGTGGCGCAGTGCAGATAGCCGCCGGGTTTCAGGCGCGAGGCCAGGAGCGCGACAAACGGGGGCTGGATCAGCCGGCGCTTCTTGTGCCGGGTCTTATGCCAGGGATCGGGGAAAAAGATGTGGATGCCGGCCAGCGAGGCTTCCGGCAGCATGTCGCGCACCACCTCGACGGCGTCGTGGTGGCCGATGCGCAGATTGCTCAACTGCTTTTCGGCGATCAGCTTGCACAGGGCGCCGACGCCCGGCACATGCACTTCCAGACCGAAATAGTCGTTCTCGGGATGCGCCTCGGCAATTTTCGCCGTCGTCTCGCCCATGCCGCAGCCGATTTCAAGAATTTTGGGCGCCGGGCGGCCAAAAATCGCGTCCAGGTCGATGGCTTCCGGCCGGTAGGCAATGCCGATTTTCGGCAACATGTCGTCGAGATGGCGCTGCTGGGCTTCCGACATGCGCCCGGCGCGGCGAACAAAGCTCTTGATGTGGCCGTGGCGGCCGGCGGTGTATTCGCCTTCCTCGCCCTCGGCGGCGGCGTGGATCAGCGGGGCGGCGGCGCTCGTTTTTTCGCCCTCCTGTCGCTGCGCGACATCCTCCCCAAGGGAGGGAGCGTCGCCTTCGGGCGGCCGGGCGGCGGCGCTCATGAACCGATCATCCCGGCGACCGGCGACGAGGGGTCGGCCGAATAGAGTTTTCTCGCCATGCGTCCGGCAAGAAAGGCCTCGCGCCCGGCCTCGACGCCTTTTTTCATGGCCGAGGCCATCAGCACCGGGTCTTTGGCATGGGCGATGGCGGTGTTCATCAAAACGCCATCGCAGCCGAGTTCCATGGCGATGGTCGCATCC
>Ga0209737_10002994_pt1 | contig 11804 bp, 11 predicted proteins | sample TergutCu122P3_FD_187284 | JGI IMG/M metagenome (GOLD analysis project Ga0209737, IMG submission 187284) | Cubitermes ugandensis P3 segment gut microbial communities from Kakamega Forest, Kenya - Cu122 P3 (SPAdes) (version 2) | ecosystem: Host-associated > Arthropoda: Insects > Digestive system...
TTTCACGATTGCGGCATCCCCTTGCTGATGAAGCGCTTTCCCGAGGTCCGCGCCGTGCTGGCCGAGGCCAATGCCTGCGAGGAGCGCTGCTTTACCGATGTCGAGGACCGGCGTCTTGGCACCAATCATGCCGTCGTCGGTTATTTTCTCGCCCGCCGCTGGCGCTTGCCGGCCGAGGTGGCCGATGCCGTGCTGTATCACCACGACTACACCGCCTTCGACGCCCCGAAACTGCTCTCGCCAAGCTCGCGCATGCTGATCGCCGTCACCGTGCTGGCCGAGCACATCATCCGCTTGCAGGCTGGCGATTCGGTCTACCAAGAGTGGAACAAGGCCGCGCCCTATGCCTGCCAGTTGTTCGGCCTGTCGCTGGGGGCGGTCGACGACCTGATCGAGGATATGCGCGACTGGTTGGAGCGGTCCTGATTCGGCTGCGCACATCGGGTAGGTTAGCGCTGAACGCAGCGAATCCCAACGATCCGCGCTAGCGTGAGCGCCGCATGCGGGGCGCGGGGTCGCGCAGGATCAGGGTCGGGGCCGCGAAGGGGGCCAGGCGTTCGAGAAAATCGAGCAATTCGAGCACCGGCGAGTTTCTGAAAAAACGCGCCGCCGGCGTTTCCATCCAGATGCGGTCGGCCCAGACGTACAACTCGTAGGGCCGGTCGCCGAAGCCGTCGCCGTCGATGTCGAAGCCCTCGTAGCCGTCCCAGGTGTTGCCCCACCAGACGTCGTTCATCGGATCGCCGTCGCCGATGATGATCACCGGCCACAGATTGCTCAGGAAGTCGTTGCCAATCGCCATGTGGCCGCCCTTGGCGCCGTAGAAATACACGCCGGTGACATTGTGGGCGACCACGTTGTCGATAAAGACGATGCGGTTGATGGGATGCATGGGCGAGTCGGCCATGATGCCGTGGGCGCAATGCACGATCTCGTTGCCCTGAACCAGCGCCGCCGCGGTTTCCTTGAGCGCGACGCCCGCGCCGGACGCCTCCATCGCATGACGGATGCGATTGCCCCGGATGATGATCCCGTCAGAATTAAGCGCGGTCACGCCGGTGGCGTTGTGCTCGAACACATTGCCTTCGATCAGGGTGCGCGGGGCAAACAAGAGATTGATCGCCCGCCGGCTGTCGCGCACGCGGTTGCCGATGAAACGGTTGCGCGGCGCGTTGCTGACAGTGATGTCGCGGATGTGGGCGATGTCGTTGCCTTCGATGCGATTGCCGCTGCTGTACCACAGACGCAGGCCGTCGCCCCGGTCGGCCGGGTCTGCGCCGCGCGACCGGATGCGGTTGCCGCGAACGATGCTGCCATTGCTGCGGTGCAGGGATATGCCGAACAAGACCTCCTCGATCACATTGTTCTCGATCAAGAGCTCGTGCCCCTCGGCCATCAGACCGCCGTCGAGGCCATCGTGCGAATCGCCGCTGTTTTTCAGGCTCAGGCCGCGCAGCGTGACCCGGTCGGCGCGCACGGTCAGCACCGTGCCGCTGCCGCCGGCGTCGATCACCACTTGGCCGTCGCCCTCCAGGGTCAGCGGCTTGGTGATCACCGCCGGCCCGCGATAGAGGCCGGGCGGCAGTTTCAGCACGCTGCCGGGCGCGGCGACGTCGAGCCAGGGTTGCAGCGGCTGCGCGGCAAGAAGCGGCAGCGGCAAGCACAGGGCAATGACGAGCGGCAGACAGAATCCTCTCATGCGGCCAGACTCTAGCCGGCGGATGCCGAAACGGCATTCGCCTGTATCAATTTCCGCCGGGCGGCAAACGCCTATTCCCAATGCTCGGAAACTTCGCTGGCCCAGGCGGTGGCGGCCAACAGGGCGCGGTTGACGGCATCGGCCGGAAGGCCGAGCGCATCGGCGCAATAGGCGATGCGCCCATGATCGAAAGCCTCGGCGGCTTCGACCAGGGTCAAGAGCGGCGCGTAGCGGCCTTCGCCCCGCAGCAGGGCGGCGCGGACATCCTCGGAGAGCGGTATTTCGTCGAGCAGTTCCGCCAGCGGGCGGCGCAGCAATTGCTCAAGACAGGAGAAGATGCCAGTCAGGAAAAGCGCGTCGGCCGGCTGGCCGGGCAGCACCCGGTTGCCCAGCAATTCCATCAGGCGGCCCCGGGTCAGCGCGCTTTCGATCAACAGCCAGTCGCCGACCAGGGGTTCGTGTACCGAGAACAAAAGTACCGACAGCCAGCGCATCAGGCGCTGCCGGCCCAGAATGGTCAGCGCCTGCGACAGCGACTCGACGCGATGATCAAGGCCGATCAGCGGCGAATTGAGGTAGCGCAGAATGCGAAAGGCCAGCGGCGGATCCTGGCGCAAGGCCGCGGCGATTTCCGCCGTCTCGGCATCGCTCTGGACGAGGCGCAGCACTTGCAGCAACTGCATTTTGTGCGGGTCGGTGGCGGCCTCACTGACGCGTTCCGGCGTCTGGGCGGCGAAGCTGCCGTGAAAATAATCGAAATGCCACATGTGGCAAAGACGGTATTCGTCCAGGGTCTCGATTTGGGCGGCGAACAGGGTGGCCGGCTGGTCGCGCCGGCTGGCGCGAAAAGCCGTTGAAAAATCGCGGACGAGGCTAGGCTCGGTGGCGGCGACATCGACGGCCCCATAGTCGGCGAGGCGAATCAACTCGCCAAAACTCGGATGCTTGGGCTGGCGGAACAGGGCAATGGCGATGCCGCGCTGGCGCAGGGCTTCGATCCGGGCTTCCAGCGCGGGGTTTGGCGCGCTCCGGACGATGGGGGCCAGTTCGAGCAACAAAACCAGATTGTTGCTGCGTAGTTCATCCAGCGCCGGAAGGTCGAGGCTGGACGAACTCATCCGGACGAAGGCGAGGCCAGTGTTCCAGGCTTCCGGACTCGCGTTCAGGGCGGATAACAGCGCGCTGTCGGCTTGCCGGGCCGTGGCGGGCGATGCGCCGCGCGTATGAAACAGATGGCCCGCCAGACGGCCCTGGCGGTCGAACACGGCGTCGCTGCGAAGAAAAATGCCGCCGCCCTCCTCCGCGCCCTTGGCGGGCGGCGATTTTTCCGGCGCTGTTCCCGGCATTTTCGCCGAGGGCTGAGGCTCGGCTTGCGGCGGGTCTGCGATCAGCTTTTTCAAATACTCGAACACGGCTTGTTTCCAACAAAGGAAATGCCCACCGGCCGGTGGGCATCGAATCCCCGTGCAAAGGGCATGAGGAGCGGCCGGGCCGGGCTCAGTTGACCTTGGCCTTGGCGCGCAGATCCTTGACCAGTTGCTCGACCTGCTGCTGGCTGGCGCGCTGCTGCAACTGCGGCTTGACCTGCTCGAAGGGCGGCGGGCTGACGGGGCGCGAGTCCTCCATCTGGATCACGTGGTAGCCAAAATCGGTCTTGACCGGGGCCTTGGTGGTTTCGCCCTTCTTCAATTGGGTCAGCGCTTCGCCAAATGGCTGAACATAGGCGGCCGGCGAGTTCCAGCCGAGATCGCCGCCATTGTCGCGGGAACCCGGATCCTTCGACTGCTTGGCGAGTTCCGAGAATTTCCCGCCCTGATTGAGCTTGGCGATGACGGCCTTGGCCTCGTCCTCCGTCTCGACCAGGATATGACGGGCCTTGTATTCCGTCCCGCCGATATTGGCCTTGATGCTTTCGTATTCGGCCTTCAGGCGCTCCTCGGTGATCGGGTTGGCGCGCATGTAATCGCTCAGGTAGGCGCGAATCAGCACCGCCTGCTTGGCGAGTTCAACCTGGCCCGGCACCGTATCCTTCTTGTCCAGGCCGCGCTTTTTGGCTTCCTGGGCCAGCAATTCGCGGCGGATCAGCTCTTCGCGCACGGCCCCTTGCAATTCCGGGCCATCCTGAGCGCCCTGGGCCTTCTGCTCGAACATGAAGGCGTCGTAGACGGATTGCGGGATCGCCTGGCCATTGACGGTGGCGAAGGTCTTGTTCTGGGCCAAGAGCGGCGTGGAAACGATGGCCCCGGCGATCAGCAGGGCGGCCAGGCGGGAGATTTTGTGCATGTAATATCCTTCGGATGAAGAAAACGAAAATTATACTGCGTCGGGGAACCGGATGTGGATGCAGAACGCATGGGAACGGTCAGGCATCGAATCGCCAGCCGCATCATAGACGACTTTGCGCCATCAGGCCGGCAGGACCTTGTTGAAGGGCTTGACGACGAGCTCGCCATAGACGCCGGCGGCGGCGTAAGGATCGGCCTCGGCCCAGGCGCGGGCCTCGGGAAGCGAGGCGAATTCGGCGATGATGAGGCTATCCGTGAAGCCCGCCGGGCCAGGATCGGGCGAGTCGATCGCCGGGCAAGGTCCGGCCAGCACAAGGCGGCCCTCGGCTTGCAGGGCCTCCAAGCGTTCGAGATGCGCGGGGCGGGCGGCCTGGCGCGCCGACAGGGAATCCGGGCGGCACTGGCCGATGATGAGGTAGAGCATTATTTTTCTTCCTCGACATATTTCGCCAGCATCATCCCCTGGGCGAGGATGAAGAGCAGCATCAGGCCCATGCCGCCGAACAATTTGAAATTGACCCAGGCATCGGTCGAGAAATTGAAGGCGACGACCAGATTGAGCGCGCCCATCAGGGCGAAGAAAGCGATCCACGAAAAATTCAGGCGATCCCAGACGGGATCGGGCAATTTCATCTGTTCGCCGAGCATGGCGCGGATGGCGTTCTTTTTCATGGCCAGGATGGCGAAGGCCATGCTGGCGGCGAAGGCCCAGTACAGGATGGTCGGCTTCCACTTGATGAAGGCTTCGTTCTGAAAAATCAGCGTCATGCCGCCGAAAACGGCGACCAGCAACAGGCTGAACCACAGCATCTTGTCCACCTTGCCGTGGCGGAAATGCACCCAGGCAATCTGGAGGGCGGTGGCGGCGATGACCACCACGGTGGCGAGCAGAATCGGCGCTTGCTGCGGATTGACGCTGGCCGCGCCAAGCAGGGCGGCCACCCAGTCGGCGGCGAGCTCTGGCTGTTTTTCGGCGTACTTGAAAGCGCCGAAAAAGAAAATCACCGGGAAGAGGTCGAACAATAGTTTCATGGCGCGGCATTATATACTTGGCCGCGTTCTCGTCCGACACCGCATTCCGCCCATGCACACCGTGCTGATTATCGACGACAGCGACATCAACCTGACCTTGATCAAGGCGCTGGTGCAGAAACTCGGGGACTGCCAGCCGGTGCTGTTCGACAATCCGCTGCCGGCCATCGAATGGTGCCGCAAGCATGCGCCGGATCTGGTCATCGTCGATTACATGATGCCGGACATGGACGGCCTGAGCTTCATCGGCGCCTTCCGCGCGCTGCACGGGCGCGACGAAATCCCCATCCTGATGATCACCGCCAATAACCAGAAGGATGTCCGTTACGAGGCCCTGCTCGGCGGCGCCAACGATTATTTGACCAAGCCGATCGACCGCGTCGAATTCTCGGCGCGCGCCCGCAACATGCTCTCATTGCGCCAGGGGCAGAAATTTCTCGCCGACCGCGCCCGGCACCTGAGCGAACTGGTCGATGCGCGCACCCAGGAAATCCGCGAGCGCGAGCGCGAACTGATTTTCCGCATTTCGCGGGCGGCCGAATTCCGCGATCCGGAAACCGGCGCGCACATCCAGCGCATGGCCTACTACTCGCAGATCATCGCCCACGGCCTCGATCTCGATACCGCCACCCAGAAATTGATTCTCGAAGCCGCGCCGATGCACGATGTCGGCAAAATCGGCATTCCCGACTACATCTTGTTGAAGCCGGGCAAGCTGACGCCGGAAGAATTCGAGGTCATGAAGGGGCACGCCCGGCTGGGTCACGAACTCCTGAAGGAAAGCCGCTCGGAAATTCTGCGCGCCGGCGCGACGATCGCCCTCTCGCATCACGAACGATACGACGGCAGCGGCTATCCCAACCAGTTGAAAGGGCCGGCGATTCCGCTACTCGGGCGTATCGTCGCGGTTGCCGACGTCTTCGACGCGCTGACCTCGGAGCGCCCCTACAAGCGCGCCTGGCCGCTGGAAGAAGCCGTCCGCTATCTTGAGGAGGGGCGCGGCGGGCATTTCGATCCGCTATGCGTCGAAGCCCTGCTCGCCGGCTGGGATCTGGTGCTGGACATCCGCCAGCGTTTCCAGGACGAAGACATTCCGCTGATTTGAAGACGCCTGGAAGAAGCGCCGCCCCGCATCATGTTGCCGGAAGCGTGAGCGCGGCCGCCGCGCCTCGGCTACCGCCCGCTGGCGCATGCGGCACGACGCCGAGCAGCGGGGCTGGCAGCAATTCTTGCAGGGTTTCGAGATTGGACTCGAAGCGCGCCATCGCCGGGTCGATGCGATTGGCCGCCCAGCCAGCCAGGCAGAGGCCGCGAGCGGCGATGGCATCAAAGGTCAAGAGCGCATGATTGATGCAGCCCAGCCGCATGCCGACCACCAGAATCACCGGCAGACCGAGCGCGACGGCCAGATCGGCGCTGTCGCCGTCCGGCCCCAGCGGCACGCGAAAACCGCCAACGCCTTCGATGACGACAAAATCGGCGGCTTCTTTCGCCTTTCGGCAGGCCTCGAGGATGGGCGCGAAGGCGATGGCGCGCCCCTCCTCGGCGGCGGCCAGATGCGGCGCGATGGCGGCGGAAAAGGCGTAGGAATTGACGATTTCCAGGGGCAGCTCGACGCTGCTGGCGGCGCGGATGGTTTCGACATCCTCGTTCATGCCCGCCGCGTCGGTTCCGGCGGCCACCGGCTTCAGGCCAAGGGCCGACAAGCCGAGCTGGCGCGCGCGGTGGAGCAAGGCAGAGGTCACAAAGGTCTTGCCGATTTCGGTATCGGTGCCGGTCAGGAAATAGGCGGACTTCATCGCCGGGCCTCTAGAATCAAAACGTCATAACTCAGGGCCAGGCCGGCGGCGCAACGCTTGCGCTCGGCGGCGGCCTCGGCGGCGGCGAAGGCGGCGCGGCCCATCAGGTGAGGCCGCCGGCCGTCGCCCACCTGGTTGGCGCCTATGGCCTTGACCGCCCGCAAGAGGCTGAAAAAATCGGGGTAATGCGCCCAATGGCGCTGGCGGCCGACGGCAATCCCGGCAAACCCGGCCTCGGCGGCCAGCCGGGCGATGTCCTCCGGCGTGTGAAAAGAAAGCGTGTGGCGGTATTCATCGACGCCGGCAAACGCCTCGCGCAATTCGACGAAGGTTTCCGGGCCCAGGGTGGCGAGCGCCAGACGGCCGCCCGGTCGCAGCACGCGCCGGGCCTCCATCAGGGTCGGCGGCAATTCGCACCACTGCACGGCAAGACTGGACCAGTAGAGATCGAGGCAGGCATCAGCCAGCGGCAATTGTTCGAGATCGCCGACCAGACGGCGGCAGGGCGCGGCAATGCGAGCCAGCATGGCCGGCGACAGGTCGACGGCAAGGCGTTCGGCGGCGGGAAAGCGCGTCGCCAGAAGCGCCAGCGCATAGCCGGTGCCGCAGCCGGCATCGAGCAGCGCCGCGGGCGGCGCGGCATCGGCGAGGGTTTCCAGCAAGGCGTGGCAAATCTCGCGCTGTATGCCGGCGGCGCTGTCATACGTCGGCGCGGCGCGCTCGAAGGCTTGCCGGATGCGGGCTTTGGGCGGTCTATGCATGCACGAAGGCGCGCGTCTGGGCGAGAAAATCATCCGGACGCGATAAGAAGGGAGTATGGGCAGCGCCGTCGAGCGCGGCGAGGCGCGCGCCAGGAATCAGCGCCGCCAGCGAGCGGGCGGCACAGAGGGGCATCAAGGGATCGGCCTCGCCATGGATCAAGAGCGTCGGGGCGGTGATGCGCGGCGCATCGGCGCGCAGATCGACATCGCGCAGCCAGTCAAGCCCCGTGGACAACGCCTCGGCGGGCGGCAGCGGGGAGGCGAGGCGCAGGATTTCCGCCGTCACCGTCTTGGCCCTGGCGTCGCCCCGGTTAAAGTTGCCGACAAAGCGCGGCAGCATGGCCATCGGATCGGCAATGATGGCGGCGGTGAATTCGCTCAAGGTCGCGGGCGGCATTGCGTCCGGCCAGCCGTCCCGCTGGACGAAGCTCGGGGTGCCGGCAATCAGCAAGAGCCTGCCGACCTTGGCCGGCGCGCGGGCGGCGATGGCCAGCGCCAGCATGGCGCCGAGCGACCAGCCGGCCAGCGTGCCGCCTTCTGGCAGACGCTCGGCGATGGCCTCGGCGGCGCGGTCGAAATCGGCATTAAGCGGCGTCTCGCCATACCCGGGCAGGTCGATGAAGGTCCCGCCAAGCGCGGCGGCAACGGCTTCGAGCGGCCCGCGACCGAGGCCCCAGCCGGGCAGGATGTGTAAGGGTTGCATATCAACTCTCATAGCGTGGCTGTCGCACTAAAGCCCTTGGCTTCATCGCGCCCCACTTTTTTCTCCTTCCCCCGCTTGCGGGGGAAGGCTGGGATGGGGGGAATGGCGGTCGATTTGGAGGCCGTGCGCAACTTCGCCCCCTCCCCAACCCTCCCCCGCGAACGGGAGAGGGAGTTTATCGCGGCAGCTTTGTAACGCGGCGAGCAGCCGGTCGATGTCGGCGCTCGTATGCGCCGCCGATAGCGACAGGCGCAGGCGTGCGGTGCCGGCGGGCACCGTGGGCGGGCGGATCGCCGGCACCCACAGGCCGCGTTCCCACAGCGCCGTCGACAGCGCGACGGCGGCGGCGTTGTCGCCGATGATCAGGGGCTGGATGGCGGTGGCCGACGGCAACAAGCGCCACGGCAGCCCCGACGCGCCGTCCCGCAGACGGGCGATGTGGGCAAAGAGCCGCTGGCGCGATGCATCGCCATCGGCGATGCGTTGCAGGCTGCGGCTGAGCGCGCAGGCCACGGCCGGCGGCGCGGCGGTGGTGAAAATGTAGGCGCGAGCCTTTTGCAGCAGGTATTCGATGGCGGTTTCCGAGCCCGCGACAAACGCGCCGCCGACGCCCGCGGCCTTGCCTAGCGTGCCCATCAGCAGGATGCGCCCGGCCCCCGGCAGGCCGAAATGGGAGAGCGCGCCCCGCCCTCCTTCGCCCAAGACGCCGAAGCCGTGGGCATCGTCGAGCAGCAGCCAGGCATCGAAGCGCTCGGCCAGTTGCAAGAGTTGCGGCAGCGGCGCGAGATCGCCATCCATGCTGAACACCGTGTCGCTGACGATGAGCTTGGTCGCGGCAATGCTTTCAGCCAATTGGCCTTCCAGCGCCGCCATATCGGCGTGCGGGTAGCGGCGGATTTGCGCGCCATTGGCCTTGGCCAGTTGCATGGCGTCGATCAGCGAGGCGTGGTTCAGCTTATCGGCGAACACCGCCGCGCCGCGCCCGGCCAGCGTCGGCGTCACGGCCAGATTGGCGAGATAGCCGGTCGAAAAAGTCAGCGCCCGGGGAAAGCCGGTAAAGGCGGCGAGTTCGGCTTCCAGTTTTTCGTGGGGTTCCAGATGGCCGCTGACCAGGTGCGACGCGCCGCTGCCAGCCCCCCATTGCCGCGCGCCATCGGCCATCGCGTCGGCCAGATCGGGCTCGCCCGCCAGACCCAGGTAATCGTTGCTGGCGAAATTGATGAGTTCGCGCCCATCGACCCTGGCGATGCGGCCACAGGGCGAAGCCTGCACGCGGCGGCGGCGGGTCAGGCCGGCGGCGGCGATTGCGTCCAGTTCCGCCTGTAGCCGATCCGTGAGGCTCATGCGTTTGCCTCCGGTGAGCGCTCGCTCATGCCAGCGCCTGTTCCAGTGACATAGGCTGGACTGAGCGCAGCGATGCCCAACACTCTGGCGATTGTGGCGACGGATAACGGCCGTAATGTTGGGGTTCGCCTGCGGCTCACCGCCAACCTACGCGAGCGGTGTGTATCGTAGCAGGATCCATGAGGTTTCATCCCAGCGCGCATGCCAGCGCCCGCGCGGTCGCCTCGCCGAGATGGGCGATTTCGGCGGCATCGACGATGTAGGGCGGCATCCAGTAGACGGTGTTGCCGATGGGCCGGATCAGCGCCTCGCACTCCAGCGCGGCGCGGTAGAAGCGGCGGGAGAAATGGGGATCGTCGGTCGCCACGTCGAAGGCCGCGATCATGCCGCGCTGACGCACATGGCGGACTTGCGGATGCGCGGCCAGCGGCTCCAGCGCGCTAGCGATCTGCTTTGCCTTGTCGCGGTTGGCTTCGATCACCTCGTCCTCGGCGAAAATGTCGAGGGTCGCCAGCGCCGCCCGGCAGGCCAGCGGATTGCCGGTGTAGGAATGCGAGTGCAGGAAGGCGCGGGCCAATGAGTCATCGAGAAAAGCCTCATAAATGGCATCGCGGCACAGCACGACGGACAGCGGCAAATAGCCGCCGGAAATACCCTTGGAGAGGCACAGCAGATCGGGACGTATGGGCTTGCCATCGACCATCGCCTGTTCGTGCGCGAAAAAAGTGCCGGTGCGCCCGCAGCCGACGGCGATTTCGTCGCAAATCAGATGCACTTCATAGCGGTCGCACAGGGCGCGGGCAAGACGCAGATATTCCGGGTCATACATGACCATGCCGGCGGCCCCTTGCACCAGCGGCTCGAGAATCAGCGCGGCGGTGCGCCCGCCGTGTTCCTGCAAATGCCCTTCAAGCGCGCTGGCGGCGCGGCGGGCGACATCGGCCGGCGTTTCATTCGGCCCGGCCAGACGGGCGTCGGGCGAAGGCAGCGCGCGCCCGGCGTGGCGCACCAGCGGCGCATAGGCATCCTTGAAAATGGCGACATCGGTAACGGCCAGCGCGCCCACCGTCTCGCCGTGATAAGCGCCGGCCAGGCAAAGAAATTCCGCCTTCTCCGGGCGGCCGACATTGCGCCAGTAATGAAAGCTCATCTTCAACGCAATCTCGGTCGCCGACGCCCCGTCGGACGCGTAAAAGGCATGGCCGAGCACGCCTTCGGTCAGCGCCGACAGGCGCTCCGACAACTCGACCACCGGCCGGTGCGTGAAGCCCGCCAGCATCACATGCTCCAGCGTTTTCAACTGCGTCCTCAGCGCCGCGTTGATGCGCGGATTGGCGTGACCAAACAAATTGGCCCACCACGAACTGATGCCATCGAGATAGCGCTTGCCATCGAAATCATGAAGCCAGGCCCCCTGGCCCCGAGCAATCGGCAGCAAGGGCAAATGCTCCGGCGAACCGGCTAGCGCATGGTGGCGCATCTGCGTGCACGGATGCCAGACGGCGGCCTGGCTGCGGACGAGCCAGTCGGCGTTGGCGGAGGGCATGGGGGCAGGCTCGGGAATGACGGAATCCGCATCCTTTAATGCACACACTCGATGCAACTGACGTTCGCGCTCGGCAATGGCCAGTTGTTTGGCGTGGCGCTCACCATATTTGGAGACTGAGAACTTGCGTTTGCGGCTACGTCCTTCTTCATCAATCCACGAAGCGAGCCAGAAGGCGGTGCGATGCTTGGCTTTTCGACTGGCAAAACCCTCGTATCGACCCACGCCGGGAATGCCGGACACGTTGTTTCGCCGCAGGCGAGAGCGAACCCAAAGCTGATGCTCGAATTGAGAATGCTGAGCCAGCACGGAATCGCGGTACGCAATGGCGGCGGCCAGCGCCTCCTTATTTCCGCCGTAGACGCCATCGGAAAACGGGCGAGTAACAATTTCGCCTTGGCGCATAACCGTAACGATCCAGGCGTGCATCCCTTTCAGATCATTGTCGATGCGCGAGATATTGCGGTGGAGAGGCATGCTTATGTCACCCTACAGTGGCTGTCATCAATCTCAATGCAACGCCTGCGAACTGCCGCCGCTCTGCTCCGGCATTTCGGCATGCACCAGTTCGGCGTCGGTGTTGGGGTAGAGCGGGACGCCGCAGTCGTCGCAGAATTCCATCGGGAAATGATGGT
>Ga0209737_10002995_pt1 | contig 11802 bp, 10 predicted proteins | sample TergutCu122P3_FD_187284 | JGI IMG/M metagenome (GOLD analysis project Ga0209737, IMG submission 187284) | Cubitermes ugandensis P3 segment gut microbial communities from Kakamega Forest, Kenya - Cu122 P3 (SPAdes) (version 2) | ecosystem: Host-associated > Arthropoda: Insects > Digestive system...
TGGGCCGTCAGCGCCCCGATCTTGCCTTCAAGCTGGAGCCGGCTGCGAATGGTGTTGGCCGTTCGGTCGAGCGTTTCGGCCAGACTGCCGCCAGTCTCCGACGCAATCCGCATGGCGGAAACCACAAGGGTGGTCGACGGGGTGGGGATGCGCCGGTTCAGGTGGCCCAGGCTTTGTTCCAGCGTCACGCCAAGGCGCTGCTCGCGCAGCATGAGACTGAATTCCTGGGAGAGCGGCGGCGAAGCCTCGGCAACCAGTTGGGCCAGCGCGGAGTTCAGCCCCAGACCGGCGCGCAGCGCGCCCGCCGTCATCATGAGCGCGTCGGGCAATTGCTGCTCGAAGCGATCGAGACGGCGCTTTTTGAACCATGCATATAGCCAGCGCGGCAACAAGGCGAGCGCGAAGAACGCGGGAATGGCGACGAGGGCGTTACCGGTGATCGTCCAGACCAGGACGGCGCCCAGCGCCATGACGGCGATGTTGGCGACGAACAGTTTGCGCGGATCGATGGAGAGAAAGAACTCCTGCGCCTGGAAATGGGCCTGCTCGGTGAAGCTGGCGCGGTATTTCGCCAGGGTAACGGTGCTGAGGTCGACCACGAACCAAGCCACCGCCGCGGCGCTGAGCGCGGTGATCGCAGTGATCAGGTAGAGGATGTCGGTTTCCGTCACAGGGCAAGCTCTTCGCCAAGATCGTCGAGAGAAGCGCCGCCGGTCATGAAGATACCGATGTCCAGCGGACGTCCGGTGGCGCGCAGTTCATCGTAGAAACTCGGCACCATGTCGCAGCCGAGGAAGCTGCCGCGCACCTTGCCGTTCTCGCCGATCCCCTGGTTGTGGAAACGGAAGATTTCCTGCATCTGAATGATGCCGCTCTCGATGCCGGTGATTTCCGCAATGCTGGTGACGATACGGCTGCCGCAGGCAAAGCGGTTTTGCTGGATGATGATGTCCACCGCGGAAGCGATCTGTTCGCGGATCGCCGTCAACGGCAGGTCCATGCCGGCCATCATCACCATGGTTTCCAGACGGGCCAGCGCGTCCCGCACCGTGTTGGCATGCAGCGTGGTGAGCGAACCTTCGTGCCCGGTGTTCATGGCCTGTAGCATGTCGAGGGCTTCGGCGCCTCGGCATTCGCCGACGACGATGCGGTCCGGACGCATCCGCAGGGTGTTGCGCACCAGGTCGCGAATCGACACCGCGCCCTTCCCTTCGACGTTGGAGGGACGGGATTCCAGGCTGATCAGGTGCTCGTGGTGCAGTTTGAGTTCGGCGGCGTCCTCAACGGTGATGATGCGCTCGCCGGAGGGAATGAAATTGGACAGGATATTGAGCAGGGTGGTCTTGCCCGAGCCCGTGCCGCCGGAGACGACGATGCTCTTGCGGGCTTCGACGCAGACCTGGAGGAATTCGGCCATGGCCGCGTCGAGGCTGCCGAAGCGGATCAGGTCGGCAGGTTCCAGCTTGCGTTTGGCGAACTTGCGGATGGTGATGCACGCCCCCTTGAGCGCCAGCGGAGGAATGATGGCATTGACCCGGGATCCATCCTTGAGGCGCGCATCCACCATCGGGGAGGATTCGTCGATGCGTCGCCCCAGCGGCGTCACGATGCGCTCGATCACGCTCACCACGGCCCGGTCTCCGGTGAAGGCCAGCGGATAGCGGATCAGCTTGCCAGCGCGCTCGACGTAGATTTCGTCATAGCGGTTGACCATGACTTCGCTCACCGAATCGTCGGTGAGCAGTTCTTCGAGCGGTCCCAGTCCGATGGCTTCGTCGAGTACCTGCCTGCTGAGCAGTTTGCGATCGAGTTCAGGGGGGATTTCGGCTTCGATATCGGCGAGGATTTCGGCAAGCAGTTTGGTTGTTTCCGCACGCAGGCGGTCGTCGGACATCTGGTGGACGTCCTGGCGGCGCAGGTCCATGACTTCCAGCAGGCGTCCATGCAGCAATTTGCGCCATTCGAATTCGAGCTGACGCCTGGCCTGTTCCGGGCCGGCCGGCGCCGTGCTCCCGGCATTGGACCCGGCACGCGCGGGCTGTGTGGAAACCGTCTCGTCGCTTGCGGCAGCATCCGGCGCAGACCGGGTGTCAGCCTCCCCGCTTTCATCGGCCGCCATCCCGAGGTCCATCACCCTGAGTTCGAAGGGGCCGATGCCGATGACGTCATCCGGCCTGAGTGCAGACGACTGCCCGTTGATGCGCTGCCCGTTGATGATGACGCCGCCAAAGCCGCCGATGTCTTCGATCAGCACGCCTGACGGCGTCTTGAACAGATGCGCGTGTTCCTTGCCGATGCGCCAGCTATCGAGCCGGATTTCGTTCTGTGCGCCCTTGCCGATCACGGCGTCGTCGGGAACGTCCACCATTTTGGTAGCGCCGTTTGGCATGGTGATCTCAACCCGCAGCATCAGGGCGCCTCCATGGGAATGGGCCGGAGAGACGGTCGCCATACCCATCCCCTGTGCTCGCCAGCGCGCACCGGCAGCCAGCCGGACACAGCGTTCTCCAGCAGCGCCTCCACTTCGCTGCCGGCCGCAAGCCGGACGATGGATTCGGCGTTGACATCGGGGCTGACCCTCAAAGCAAGTCGCTTGCCATGCACGCGGTACCAGCTACCGGGGGAAACGCCCGCCCGCGGCGCCGTAATCGGGCGGGCAACCGTCCGTCCGATGGCGGCGTCGTCTTCCACGCCGACCGCGCCCGGCGTGTCGATGGTAGGCGCCAGATCGCGGTCGGCCACCCAGCCCTTGGAACCGTCTTCAAGCACGACCGGACGCCAGCCGCCCACCGTGCTGCCTTCAGACGATACGAGCACCGATCCTTTACGGAGCCGCGCAAGCACCGTGCTGGAACGGTTGGGCAGTTCATAGATCACTGCGTCGTTGCCGGCCACGCGCTGGTGAATGGCTGGCGGCACATCGGCTTGCGCCGCCTGATCGCTTTCGGACGACTCGCCCATGCCTTGCGGGGCCGCTTCCGGCAGGGTTTCGTTTGGCGCATTGAGGTAGGGAGGTGTTCCTTGGTCCCTTTCGAGCCTGCGGGTGGCGCGCTCGACCCGATCCACGAGGCCGGGACTGCGGCTGTCGATGACATGAGGCGTCACGAATACCACGAGTTCGGTTTCATCGCGCTGAAAGCGTTTGGAGCGAAACAGCGCCCCCAGTATCGGCAAGTCGCCGAGGAAGGGCACCTTGTCGATGCTCTCGCTATTCCTGCGGCTCAAGAGGCCGGCAAGCACCAGCGTTTCGCCATTGCGCACGTTGAACTCGGTCGTGGTCCGGCGCGAGCTGAGTCCTGGCCCCGCAGTGGTAGCCATCGAGGGGTCGATGGCGCTGACCTCGCTGTCGATGGTGGCCCGGATGATGCCGTTGCGCGACACCAGCGGCGTAATCTCCAGCTTGACGCCATAGGGTTTGAACATCACCGTCGGCCCGTTGATCGTCGAGACCGTGTAAGGATATTCGCCGCCGGCCAGGAAGGTGGCCTTGGCGCCGTTGCGCGCCGACAGTTGGGGTTCGGCCAGGATGGATGCCTTGCCGTCCTGGGCAAGCAGGTTTAACTGGGCGTTCAGCCCCATGTTGAGCACGCTCAGAACGTTCAAGCCTTTGCTCAACGGAACCTCGGTTCCGCCACCCGAAGCGCCGATGGGCGCGGTGTTTTCCGCGCCGGTTGCCAGATTGATCGTATAACCGCTCCCGCTCCTGCGGGATATGGGCGACCACATCCCGCCGATGGCAAACCCGCCGGTCGGCCCCCATTTGAGGCCGATCTCGCGCAATTCGTTGGTGGGGAATTCGACCACCTTCACGTCCATCAGCACCATCTGCTCCCATCCGGCCCGATTGGTGAAATTGACGACCTGCGGGTAGCGTTTGGCCAGTTCTTCAATCTTGGCGAGATCGTGGTCGTTCAATTCCTCGCCTTCGACGATCACCTTGTCGCCAATCACCGACGCCTTGGCCTTGGGAATGGCGGACAGGAAAGCGGCAATTTCGCGTGCGACGCGCGTGGTGTCGCCGGCAATGATATTGATCTTGATCCGCTGATGGCTGCCGTCCTGATTCCAGATGAACAGCGATGAGGTCCCGACGGCATTGGCGAAAACGATGACTTCCTTGTCGTCGAGCGAGGCGGCATCCATGATCCGGCCGTTGCCGACCGCGATGCGCACCAGCGATGGCGCGGGAAAAACCCGCGTTTCGCCGACGAACATCTCGACTTCCGGAATCACGCTCTGATCGTCGGCGATCTCGATCCGAGGCGATGGGTGAATACTCGCCGCGCCGCTGGAACGCCAGCTTTTTGCAAAGTGCCGGCCCCCCTGTCCGGCAGGATCATCCTGCTGCGCGGGAACGGAGACCGGCAGGACGAGAAAAATCAGTGAAAAAACGGTGGCGAAAGCGTTTGGAGAACACACGGAAATAGGTTTTTTTGTTGTCATGGTTTGATTTGTTGGCCGGGGGATGCGGAAAAACGGGAGCCTTACGGACGCATTGGCTGGGCAGGCGGCACGCGATGGGCGGACAGCGGATCGCCAAGCGGCAGATCGGCGGCTACGCCTCCCTGCGCATAGGGAGCGAGGTTCAGCCCTTCGGGCGGCAGGCCGCCGCTGCGCCCGCCATAGAGCACCGGCACCACGAATGCGTCGCCGTTCAGATCCATGAGGAATCTGGCCGCCGCGGGATCGTGGGCCAGGTCGGCGCCATCTTGCGGATTGCGCAGCAGCGCGGTGAGTTTTCCGGCTTCACGCGCGCGGATGATGCTGTGCGCCTGCTCGGGCGTAGTGTCCAGGGTGACAGTGGAATACTGGCGGCGCTCGCCGCCTTTGGCGCTTTCGCTGACGCGCTGGCCCGTTGCCAGCACTCTCAGCTTTTGCTGCATGACGAAACTGTACGTCTTGCCGTTGCGCTCCAAGGTGAGAATCAGGTCCACCTGATCCTCCGGCTCCAACAAACCGGAAATGGAGTTGATCTCGTCTACCGGCACGGTGATGGCGCGCCGTCCGTCGGCGATGCGTGCCGAGAAGGTCGGTATCTTCTGCCCTTCGAGCAGGCTCCACAGCACCATCTCGCCCGATTTCAGCGAGTAGGCGATGGTCCGGCCGGAAATCTGGGCGAAATTCTCGGGCCGGATGGCCAGGGAATGGGCAAAGTCGACCGGCACCGCGCGCACGGCGACCGTGTCTTCCGAGATCAGGTCACCGGCGTGCAATTCCCGTTTGGCGACAACGACGCCGACCGTCTGCCCCCGTGAACGCGCCTCGATTTCCGCCATGCGCCGGGTGAAATAATTCTGCGCGATGAAGGCGGCCAGCAGGCCGATGCCCAGGGCCACGCCCAGCACGAGCCAAGTCTTGTTGTAACGTACCCTGGAAAGAAAAGATGGCAACCGCATGAACGATCCAATCGTGGCGAGAAGGTAAGGAGGGGCTCAGGACGGCAGGGATAGCGCAAAGCTGAACTTCTGGTAACCCAGGCGGAAGCCCTGGATCAATTGCCACAATGCGCTGTCTTCGCCGCTCAGGCCGATACCCAGCGCAAGGGCTAGCGCCCCGCATACGACGGTGTACTCGACCATGGCCTGGCCGGTCTGCCGGCCTGCTCGGTATTCGTGTCTCATTGAAATGGCTCCAGAGAAGAAGAAATGAGGTTGATGACGATCACCCCCTGCCGGTCCGCGCCCCTCGCCACGGTGGCCATCGCCTCCGCGCCGTTTCCGCGAAAAAAGAGGAGGCGAGCATCGCCGTCCGCGCGTGATTCATGTTCCAGCGCTAGGCCGCGCTGTTGCATGAGCGCCGTGACACGCTCGCTGTTGATCTGTTCGCCATGCGGGTTGTCGATGACCACGTGCCAAGAACGAAGTCCGCGGTCTACGGACAGCATGTCGCTGACCAGCTTCGATCCGTGCGGCAGGACAGACAGCAGGCGTTCGGTTCGTTCCCGGTATCCAGCCTGCAATCGCTCCGCATCCTTCAGCTTGCTGACCGCGGTCACGCCGCGGACGCCGCGCCCGTCCGCTTCGAGCATCACCGTCAGGTAATGGCCGTCCGCCGCCTTGCCGAGCACGGTCATCCTGCCCAGCCGGTTTTCCACCACCTGTCTGCCCAGATTGAGCCTGAACCAGGCATTCAGCTCGTCGATGGATTGCGCCGAGCGAAACGCCCGCATGCTGACCGGCAGGCCGTTCAGCACGATGTCTTCGCCCACGGAAAACGCGCGCGCGGAACGGGGCAGCTTGATCTCCGGCGCGCTCGCCAGAAGATGGCTCGGCAGCAGGCATGACAGGCACAGCAAAACCGCCGGCACAAATACTGTTTTCATTATTTTCAATTCTTTTTGAGCCGGTCTTTCGGCACCGCATCACGCCAGAATTCGAGCTGCCCCAGTTTCGGTCCGCTCAGCCCGGCAGGCCAGTCGATGATCGAAACCAGAACGCTTACGCCATCGGCTGCACTTGCCAGGCCTCCGGAGGGAAAGATGCCGGGGCTGTTGATTCTTTCTTCGACCTCGACCGCATTCTTGGCCGTCCACGGATCGGGCAGCAGGCTGGCGCTACGGGTCATGGAGATGCCGATTTCATCGAACGGGCGGTAGAACGCCAGCCCGGCGGGCAGATCGGCCAGCGTTACGCTGACATTGGCGGTATAAATGCCGCGCGAATTCAAGCCCAGCCCGCCCGCAAGCAACAAGAAGGTCGTCATGTCATTCGCCGGCTCGAAGGCTGCGCTGTGCGTGCTGCCGCCCCCCGGACCGAAACTGACGGTGACGTTGGAAAAATTTTCCAGCAATGGCTGGCCATCCGGCTTAACCCAGAACAGGTTCCGGTGGGCGTCGAACTCCCCGGCCACGTCGCCGGTCTTGATGGGCGCATCCGATGCGCCAAAAAAGCGCCGCCGTATTTCATTCGCCAGTTCGCTTTCGGACTTCCACCCCCCGGCGGCATTGCCGTTTCTGACCGTTGCATCGAATGCCGCATAGCGGGCAGCCATCTGCGTGGCGTGGGCGACATCCTGGTATTTGGCGATGACCGGGATCAGCAGGAACAGCGGTATCAGCGCCAGGGCAACGACGAGGAATTCGGTGAGCGCCTGCCCGCCCTGCAACCCGCGGACGGAAATGGCGGTCGTGGCGCGTACCGTCGCCATCAGCGATGATCCACCGGGAAGGGTGGCAGGACGCTCAAGGCAGCGCCGTTTTCGGGTATCTGGAACAGGCGCTCGCCAACCTGGATATCGAGTTCCACACGCTGTGCGGCGTAGCGCAAGCCCCCAAGGTTAGATAACAACAGCAGTCCGGCCTCGATCGAATTGACGGGCGAGAGTAGCGGCATGGTCTGGCCGCCGAGCCGATCCCGTTTCTCTATGCAGGTTTCCAATTCTTTCAAGGCGCCGAAAACGCGGCAGCGCCGGCCGGCGATGGTGCGAATTTCCCCGGTGGGCCCGGCAACACCCAGGGCCTCATCGGGCAAGCTGGCCCGGTAGCGGTGTTCGGCATCCCCCGCCCTGGGCGAGCAGCGGACCTCCAGCCGGGAGGACAACGCCGAGGTCTCGATCTTGCATGCACGTGTCGGATCGTGCATGGAAATGGTCCTGGTGGTGGATTTCAGCAAGCCGCAATCGCCCTTCCAATGCGGTTTCCTCCGGTCTTTCTGCAAATCGATGACGTAATGGGTAAACGTGGTTACGGCGACGGCGCGGCCCGCGCCGTAATAAATCTCGACATCCCCGACCCAGGGATGCGCCGGCAGTTCAGGCAAAGGCTGATAAGACTCCACGGGTTCGCCGATGAGCGCCGCAGCCTCTTTGGCCTTGCGGCATAGCGTGTAGTGATCGAGCAGCGTTTGCCGGTGCCTCTCGTGAAACGAGGGCGGCATATCCAGCTTCTGATGTACATAATGAACCGGCGCCGAAGCCCCCCCGCTGAAATGAGCGTGGTACGGCGTCCATGCCCGAACCGGGCCGGCCAGGCAGGCGCACAGCGGCAATACGGACAGATAGCGGAAGACAGCAGCATTCATGGCAGCATCGCCCCTTGCAGGCCCTGGGCAAAATGCGCTTCGTTGTCGGCCGACACAAGGCGCACCCGCCAGAACGGGTTGAACAGGCTCGCTAGCTCTTGCGGCTTGCCCAGTTTTAGGCCGTAGACGTTGTCGTCGGAGCGCTCGAAATAGGCTTCGGACGCGGATACCGCCACCAACTCATCGCCACCCGCCGGCGCAGCCTCGAAATTATTGAGCGACTGCGCGATGCGGTTACCATCGCCGCTACCCTGCACGGCCGAGCGTCCCTCCGACGTGCGGGTTTGCCCGATCGGACGGCGGATACGCACGGAAAATCGCAAGGCCGGATCGTCCTCTTCCAGGCGGTTCTCCCGCAAATCATAGAAATTCGGCAGTCCGGAATAACCCCAGGCATCGGAAGAGGCAATGCTCAGTGCAAAAACGCTGGCTGCGGGATTGGTGAGGCGGGCGTAGTCGTAGCGTCGAAGGTCGGTATCCGGATCGGGTTGCTTCGCAGCGATCCTCGCGCCGTATCCGAGGGGTCTTTCCGACAGGCTACAGGTGCCCGATTTGCGCATTTTCCAGCGCCATTCGGACATGGTGTCGAGCGCCTTCCACTCGTCGAAGCCGATCAGTTCCGTTCCGCCGCGCCGACTGAGCCAATCGATGGCATAAAAGCAGCGATCCGGATACAGCGCGGGCATCGTCCAACTGCGCTTGGGCACGAAATCATCCAGATTCGCGGCGGTCTTGGCCACTTCGGCAAAACGCGTGCGCTCGTCGCCGGAATAGCGTTTAACGAAGCCGGGCATGTCGAGGCCCAGCGGAAGCTGTTCGACCTCGACGCTGCCATCATCGCGGTAATTCGCCTGCGCGACCTCTTCCATGATGAGCTGGCGAGCCGGGATCAGCCCATTATGGGTTACCTGCTGCGCGGACATCAGGTAGTTGCGGATCAGCTTGTCGGAGGTCGACGCCAGCATTTCGAGAGGACCGCCGCCGGAACCCGTGCCATGGTTGAGCTGAGCAGCGAACACCACCGAAGCCTGCGCGACCCAATAGGAAGGGTAGTAGGCGGGGTACTTCGACCAGTTCACCGAGCCCGCGCCGGTAATCCCCCCCGCCCCCAGCGTTTCCACATAGGCCGCCCAGGAAGAAAGGCTGACCAGTTGGGCGATGGCAACCGTGTTGGCAAGCATCGCCCGGTTGGCGTAAGCCTGATAGTTCAGCGTGCGCGCGTTCATCACCCCGGCGCTGTATGCCACAGCGTCGCCGGCGTTGACGAGCTTGGTCTTCTCGCTCGACAACTGCCCGGTGTTGAACAGAAAAAACAGGGCGACCACCGAAGCGACGATGACGAACAGGCCGTAGACCATCGCCTGTCCGGTCTGCCGACCCGCGCCTGAAAAGGCGGGGAGCCGGCAAACCGGGCGGCAGACGCCCCCTTGAGCTTCTGCCATGCGCAGGCGCCTGGACGACGCACCAAGGCAAGCGCACTTAAACGCCATGCATCGCCCCGTGGCGCCAAGTTGCACAAAATTCAAGCATCACACCCTCGGAATCGAGCCATGAGGCTTAAATTCAATCGCCCTGGACGACGTACAAGCCATGCGCTCAACGCGCATTGTCGTTCGTATAGTTGTCCAGCCCCTTCTTCTTCGTCCCTTCGCTCTCCGCATTGTCGGCGGAACTCTGCGCATTCTTGATCGATGTCGAGGCGGACTTCCCCGAAACCTCCTGTGCGATCCCCGCGGTCTGGCTGCGGATGGTCTGGCCGAAAAACTGGTAAACGGCGATCGCGGCCACGGCGATCAACGCCACGATCACGATGTACTCGGTCATCCCTTGGCCTGCCTGCTTGATTGCGGACTTCATGTTCATACCACTACCTCCATCCCGAACGGTTGATCAAAAAATTCTGTGCATCCGGCTTCAGTTTTTGTTGCTGTTTGCATCACCCATTATACATGGCCCTACAATTGGTGCATACTAGCGGGATGACATTCGTCGGTGGCGATGCGGATGCGCGCGGAATTTACATTGCCCTGAAAGGCAGTGACACGGATCGTTTGCATCAATACGGTCATCGCTTGGCCCAGGCGTTATCCCTTGCAAAAACACCAGAGCGGGCAATGTCCTACTTCAGTCATTCAGCTCTAAAACACGCAGGATTACAGGACATTTGATTAGCAAGTCAACAGCCAATTTCGATCGCCAGATGGCATTTCCTCACGCAAACGCGATAAGCGCCGCGCAAATCATCCCCACCATCCTCGCCGCCGCGGCGCTGGGCGCGCTCGGGGCGCTGGCCTGGGCGCCATGGTTTCAGCCTTGGATTCTTCTGCCGGTATTGGGGCTCCTGCATTGCCTGCTGATCCGGATGCCTCGCCCGCTTGCCGCAGCCCTGCCGGCCCTTGCATTCGCTATCAGCCTGCATGCCGCCGGAGAGGGGTGGGCCATTGCCGCCCTGTTCCGTGAAACCGGCCTTCTGCCAGCACAGGCGCTGCTGACGGCGGCGGCCACGCTGCTCTACCTGGCGGCTTTCATCGCATTGCCGGTCTATTTGTGCGCCCGCTGGCGCCCCGCCCGCAGGCTCGCATTGCCGGACGGAATGAGCGCCGCATGCCTGGCGGCGGCCCTGACGGCCGGCGAATGGGCGCGTGGCGTCCTGCCCGGAGCATTCGGCTCGCTGTCCATGGGCTACGCCTGGCTCGATACGCCGCTGGACGGCCTTCTTCCCATCGTCGGCCTGTATGGGCTGGGCTTTGTGGCCTGGCTGCTCTGCCTGGGCTGGCTTCCGGCCGCCGCTGCCCTGGCCCGCAGGCGCTACCGCCCCGTGGCAATCGCCGCCCTGGCGCTCGGCTCCGTCATCGGCGCGGCCCGCTGGAGCGCGGGAGAATCCTGGGCGATCCCGCACGGCGACCCGCTCAGCTTCCGCCTGATCCACACCGCCACCGCCCAGCAGGACAAATTCATGCCCGAACAGGCCGCCGCCCGGATCGCCTCCCTGATGGAACAACTGGTGGAACAACCCGCGCAGATCGTCCTCACCCCGGAAACCGCATTTCCCGTGTTCTTCCACCAGTTGCCGGCGGGTCTCATCGAGCGGCTGCTCAAGGCCGGCCGCACCGACGGCAGCCATTTCTTCATCGGCATCGCACTGATGGGAGACAAGCAGCATGCGCACAACAGCCTGCTGCACATTCCGCCCGCCATGCCCCTGCATTACTTCGCCAAGGAATTATTGATGCCTCTCGGCGAATACAGCCCCCAAGGGCTTGCCTGGCTCTCGCAGCGCCTGGCATTTCCCCTCAAGGATCTGAGCCCCGGCCGGTCCGGGCAGCAAGCCTTTCTGGTGGACCAACGCCGGGCTGCCGCACTGATCTGCCATGAAGACTCGACCCCCGGACCGGCCCGCCGTCGTGCGGCGGACGCATCGCTATTGCTCAATCCGAGCAATCTGGCCTGGTTCGGAGAGAGCGCCGCCATCCCGCAGGGATTGGTCATGGCGCGGGCGCGCGCGCTGGAAACCGGCCGTCCCGTCCTGCGCACCGCCAATGCCGGCGGCGCGGCCCACATCGACCATCTCGGTCGCATCGTTGCCCAAGCGCCGCCAGGGGCAGAAGCCGTTCTATCGGGTGAGGTACAGCCCATGCGCGGCCTCACGCCTTACGCCCGTTTCGGCGACGCCCCCGTTCTGCTCGCCTGTGCCGCCCTCGTACTGCTGTCTGCCGCACGGCGCTGGCGCGCCGTATCCCGCACCTCCCTCAAAAGTCAAACCTCATGACCCCCCGACGCCCCG
>Ga0209737_10002996_pt1 | contig 11801 bp, 5 predicted proteins | sample TergutCu122P3_FD_187284 | JGI IMG/M metagenome (GOLD analysis project Ga0209737, IMG submission 187284) | Cubitermes ugandensis P3 segment gut microbial communities from Kakamega Forest, Kenya - Cu122 P3 (SPAdes) (version 2) | ecosystem: Host-associated > Arthropoda: Insects > Digestive system >...
GGGGGGGGGGGGGCGGCGGCTCATATCCGGATTACAATTTCAGAAACATCGAGCGAATTGCTCTCTCACACACACACACACAACTGACGTTACGGAAAACAGCAGCCGCTTGCAATATGTAGTCATCACGCGGCCTTCTTTACGAAGTAAAAAAACAAGAGCCTCTTAACGTGGAGACTAATTCCGGCCTTCTTTGACCTGGTATCAGCGACTAACCTGTTTGTTGGGTTTTAATTAAATGCGGTGTACTGAAGTCTGCCAGCAACCTGAGTGTCGTGACCAGCGTGTAAGTCGTAGTGCACTGTAGTGAGGGGCGCACCAATAGTGCCCTGTTTCTTGACAGATGATATGGGGATCTCCAAGTGATGGCTGTCCTTCAAGTGGGGCTCACAGCAGTCGTGCTATACTTATGGCGTCAATAAAGTTTTCTGTGTTTTTCGTCCCATTTTGATGAAATTCGGTACTGGAAAGGCAGTGCTTTGCATGTGAGAATACAGGGAACTGCATATTAGTGGGTACCGTGAAAACTGGCGATATTTTGAAAGTAAAGAACTGCTTTGTAAAATGTATGTGCGGCATTGTTTAGTACACCATTTACAGTGTTGTTGTGTTACATTAATTGTCTAGTGTAACACTGAAGTCCGGTGTTATTGGTTCTTACATGATGAACCTGCGGTTAGCATTCCGGAATGTGACAGTGTTTGGCTGGGTCTTCACTGAGTCATTAATGTCTGATGTGCCTTGTGCTGCTTGATTTGCCTCGAAAGCTGAATACATAATAGGACAGTCAGTCACAGCTGTATTTGAACAGTGCAACAGTCCTATGTGCAGCATTTTTCGGCTTGACTTATAAGCCGTCATCGGGCACGGATGAAATTTGTGTGACCAGAACACTTGTCTGTAACCCTCCCAAGACATTGGTATAACACCTGAAATATCCTTCTCCCTACCCTTCCAGGGCACTCACTGGCCTTTGTAGGGATGCACGCCGACTGTCTGGTGTTTGACAAGGCTGTACTTTGAACCTGCATGTTTTGTAACCGCGACTGTCCGGGATATAGTGTGACAGTATGCTACGGTGGCTTTTGTCTGCTGCTGTTCGTATCTCCTAGAGCCTGGACTTTCACTGTTAAAATATCCTGTAACAATTACCAAAGTATGAAGAATGAACCGCCCTCTTGTATACAACTGTCCAAATTTTAGACTAGCGATGCCTGATGAAAACGTGACTGCGCCTACTCTTTAACTGCGGTGCGTAGTCACAGGCTGTAACAATACGTCGTCAGTCGGATAGAGTGGAAGTTACTGTACACTGAGACAAGCAGAACAGAGGAATTTAACAAAAATTCGTAAAATATATTAACACGAAACTTATGTAAGAGAAACTGAAGTGTTACAAAATGAAGGAAACGTAGAAACCACATTGGCTAAAAATTGATCAGACACAGAATTCGAGTGTCTGTGTTTTCGTATATAGCCTGACTTGCAATAGGATGCGAAATACCACTCAGTATTCTAAATGTATTAGGATTATACTGAAGCAGAAAAGAAAATCCATTTGTCACCGCTGTCAGTGGACAGCATTCAGCAAGAAGAGCCGTAAATAAGGAAATTTTAATAGCTTTGAATGGTATTAAAATGTATGTGTATATTTTAACTTTTTCGACGCACTGTAAGAAGTGTGCTGTAAACGCGATTTGAGGCTCTTTTGCTGTGTACATGTAAATTGAAGCCTTCTGGAATGGTTACCAATCGATAGGGCATGTCATCCTAAAGGACGCGAATCTTCAAAGTTTTAATGATGTCTCGTTCGTTGTACGTACACAGAGATGGCACAGCCTTGCAGAAGCATGTAGGTTGCAAAAGGCAGTCGTTAATAAATGTTGCTACATTTGTATGGTTTGTTAATATTGCGAAATACCGTGCGAAGGCTACGGAATGACGTTAACCTGAACTATATTTAAACATTCAGTCCGTACCGCGCAGTAAACACACTCCGTCTCGGATATAAAAACCAGTCAGTTAATGTTGTGTAGGGAAATAATGGCTGTTTGTTCCGAGATCCACACAAAACACCTAAATGCACTGTGTGGGCAGAACATAGAATATTGTAATTTTGAACCCAGTGGTGTGTAAAGTATTAAGTTATTAATATCCGTTTGTCTAATTAACTGTCTAATGAGGCTCAAAGAATCAACCACACATCAGAAACTGCAACAACGAACGTCTGGCAATAGGAAACGTCTTTGGACTGGAGTGGGTTTGCTCTGTCGCTGTTATTGCTGCTGTACTGTACAATATGTGCACATCGTAGGCTAAGATACGCAGCTGCTTGGTCCTCCCTCTTGCTTCGTTTCTCTAGCATTCACCTACCGTCAACAGCAATATATTGCTAAACAGGCTGGGGGCCTCATCCTACTGCTGCATGCGCACACGGCAAGTTATTAGCTAGCGGTTCCAGACGTCCAGATTAATTCTCGTGATTAAATTTCATAGAGCACCGAGTAGTAGGCAACCAGTCAAGCGGCTGGCTGAGGTACGGTTTGTACAGTCTTTGACAACCACAGATAATTTTCGGTAAAGTTGTTGGTTTGCGTGCCGGTACGACTTTCTTTCGGATGTAGAAGTTGCAGTATGGATATTGCGTCAGCGGAGATGATCGAGCGAGTTGCTAGGAACTTTGAGAAGTCATGTTTTGGCGGCAGCATTTTGTAGTAAAGTGGACCAGCCTTGATGACTGCGTATATTTTATATTCTAATACGTGTTTGAACGTTTATTGCAGTGGTGCTTATCCTGTAGACATGTTGTACATTGTCCAGTGTTTCAGGTATGTTGGACACACCGCGTTTCGAACGGAGAAGAATGAAATATAGTACTGGTTTTTAAAAAGGGTATGGGGTCAAGGAGAGGTTCGTGCAGGGTTTAATGGGGAAACCTGAAGGAAAGAAACTACTTGGAAGACATAGACATTGATAGCCTATACTAAACTGCATCGTGAAGAAATAGGATGGAGGCGTGGATTGGACTAATGTGGCTCAGGACAGGGACAGTTGGCCGGCTGATGTAAACGTCGCAGACAGCAGTTTCTTGAATTGCTGAGAAATGTTCGGTTATCACGAACTACTTTTCTCCGTGGAGCTGGAAGTGTAAATAATTATAGGCCCTGGACACGTCGGTTCGGAATACCAAAAAGGAGACAGAAAGACAAATCGATCATGAAGATAGATCTGTAGCTCATACGAATGTCAGTTTAGTTGGAAGGTAGGTTAAACTGGCATTGCAACTCTGGAGTTGAATTTGCTCTATTCAGAAGCACAACCGCAACTACGAACATTTTGAGCAATGAAATTCGGCTTGCAGTCTTGTGGGTCTGACAGCGTATAGTTACTTAGGGCAAAACAGACGTTTCGGGGGTACGTGCCACACATTAAGTTTTTAATTAAGTGCAGTCAAACCCACGCTTCAGCTTCACTACGTTTCGGCATAGCATGCTGTTTTCCATTATCAGATTTGAAGTAATAGCAACCCAGGCGACGCATAATGTGATCGCAAAATGCAACGAGCGCCACGGTCTTGTTTTCGCAGGTGGCATTCGGATTGGTGTATAGTATATTTCGTGTTTAAAGTTCGTCAGCTGGTATAATGAACGGTGTGCGCTTGTCTAAGAAATTCACGGAATGGACAACTTTAAAATATTGGCAGTAATTTGTTTCTGACAGAACTTCTGCGTGGTTTCAGCAGAACCTGATCAGACCTTCTGCAAACAGTGTGGAAGGACAGACACGGCGTTGTCGAGCGGTTTCTAGAGATTGTGTACTGGTCACTCTGCAGTAATCACTGTCTAGCGCTCACTTCTATCCACAAAGGCTGCCATGACCATCGTACCTAAACACTGCAAGACATTCCGTAGAGCGGAATAAAACCATTTTGTTGCCGGATTGAAGGCTTTGTGACCTTCCAGAATTTTTGCAAAAGGACACTAATATGGTTCGAATAGCAGCTGAGTAGCCTGTGGACGGTTGAGCAGAAAACAGCATCGTATCTTGGAACGGTGTGAGGATGTGGCGTGCGTGGCACAGTGTACTGGACACACACACACACACACACACAACACACACAAAATTAATTAATGACTTTTGTACAGCTGCAGTAATGTTGACTGTAATAATGCAGACTGCGGCATATTGAGAAGTTTCGTAATGATCTCGCAATTACACACTGTAACAGATCTGCTGACTTAAACAGTTTTTAATGTAATACTTACGTAATTTCTAATTTGTCCCTTTTACATTCTTGCCTTGCCGCCGTAAGAGGGATCAGTATTAAATTCAAATTTGTTTTCCGTAACATACAGCCTTCTGTGTTCGTCTTGCGCCGAATTACAAATACAGTGCAGTCACTGATGCGTCACTACAAGGTCGCATTAAAGTGTTGACATCTGCAGATGTTTACCGCACAATTTATACGTCCAAAACTGGCGTGCGTTGAGTGAGTGTTAATCGATGTCCTGTAATTATGCCGTCGTAAAAAGCGAATGTTAGGATGGTAAACAGTTTTCGGTGAAATCGCTAACAGATTGGCTGAAAATATACGTGTGCGAGAAATTGTATTAGTTGAATATATATTAAAAAAAGGGGGGGAGAGGCGTGAAACGAAACGGTTCTGGATGGTTTGACATCTCAATTAGAAGAGGCGTTCCTCGACAAATTTCGAACCGTCCCTACCAAATGCTAGTTACACACAATGCCAATAAGCCAATGCCTTAGTGTTCTCGAAACGTCGATTATATTTAGGTGGAATTAATAATACTGGTTTAATTGGTCGTCGTTTATCATCCACGTCGTCTGTGCCTGAGGAATACTTCGCCGAAATGGTACTGTAGCTGAATGTCACAAGACGACATCCGATGCACATGCCTTGAAATTATATCTATTAATATCCGTGTCTTTGTTAGGTGTGCGCAGGTTCCTAAGGCGATCTGTGGGCAGTTCAATAAGTGACATTGCGTCTGTGGAGAAGATCGCTAAGCGGTATTGAAAATACGTACCCACACCGACATAATACATGCACATTTAGGTATGTTAAGATGTTCTCATTTTAATCCCTTTAAAGGCAGGTGGTTATTTTATTTACCGTCTGGTTTAAGTAACGAAATCCGTGTAACAGAAATCGCCTTCAGAAGTTAATAGCTACGCAAGAAATTTCCCGCAGTGTATAGAACTTGGAGGTTGATAACAGCCCACCAATTGCCGATATCTGAGCCCTATTCCTATAAAAGTCATTTGAATTTAAACCTCCCATTTACTCCTAGGTTTTCCAAGTGGTTTCTCTCCTGCAGGTTTTCCCACCATGCCCTGGATGCATTTTCTTTATCTCCCAAACCTGCCACATGCCCCACCCATATGATCCACTACCTTGTGACCCTAACAGTATTTGGTGAGTGGTACACTTACAGCTTAACGATATAAGGTTATAAGTTCTGCTTAGAATGTATTCGTGTAATTTTTATTGATCTCAGAACAAAGAGCGATCATTTCCCTACTCAACATCAAGTGAATTCTTTTTGTAACCGAGGCGGGATGTGTTTACTGCGCGGTACGGGCTGGGTATTTAAATATGTCAGGATTATTTCAATCTTTAAATTGCTGTTACTTATGAGCCGCTAAAACAATTGTAATGCTGTAATATTTCATGCTAAATAAGTATTTTTTATTCACGTATGATTTGTAATGAGTAACGTTTTAGTGCAATACGATATCAAAATACTTTTAACACAGTGTGGTGGTAATTAGGACGTGGTTCTGTAAATTTGTAAATGTAAACGCATATTAGGATGCACCGGGTAACAAAACGTACGGTATGTCGGTTTCAAACTACCCTCGTATTTGCTCGTTCTCGTCAAGAACCGTGAAGCCCTCCAACTTACCGCATTATCAGCTGCTGTGGCCGCACTTGCCTGCCCTACCACATACAGATATCAACCGTAGCCACTTTCTCCTCGAATATGCCCTTTTCACGTGCAGAAGGCTCTTCAGTACAAGAAGTTCAGGGAGTATGTTTTTTTGCTTCTTTCAATAACAAATAAATGTTCTGCGACCGGCTGAATATGTAGAAAGCCATACCATGACGATTTTAATTTTTCAGTGCCAGAGAATAACTTGTCGAATCAAGCTGCTTCTCCCACCCTCCCCCATCCTCCACCTCTTTCTTGTACGTCGATGCCATGCAGCGCACCGCGACGCGACACAAGGCATGTCTGTCTCTCAGACAAACTTTTCAGAGAGCTGCGGCGGTAGGAGGGCGAAGGGAAGAATGAGCCTCTGTGTAGTTTTTTTTTATCTCTGTTACTCTCGAGGTAAAATATTAATGAACGCAATCTGTGCCCGTTTCAGGTCAAATGCGGCTTCTTCAAATTCATCTACTAGTACGATTTCTACGCCACCGCCTTCATCATCATCATCATCACCATCATCATCATCATCTTCTTCTTCTTCTTCTGATTTCCCCTCTCCCACTGCCAGTGCGGCTGGACCCACAACGCTGTATCTGAAGAAACGGAAGTCGGAAGTTGCTACTCCAGAAACGAGCGGTAAGGTTGGAGGTGGCAAAGGAAAATTGCAACAGCCGCACCAACCCAAAAGGAATTTCCAAGCTCAACAAAAGAAACAAGAAGAAGGGATGCTGGAAGCTGCTGCTGGCGGAGGAGATAGGGAAGGAGACGATGATGGTGTGGGAACAACAACCAAGAGGCGGAGGAAAACATTGCGTTTTGGCGGTGACGGTACAGACGAGGGAGATACAAAAGCTGCAGAAGCAGACGCGATTAGTGCTCAAAAACCACCTGTAGTTCTGCCCCAGAAGAAGCGCGCGTTACCGCCGAGTAGCAGTGGAAATGCGGGAACCTCGCCTGTTCGCAGCCCTGCGAGAAAATCTGCTAAGGCAGTTACTCCCTCCACGACGACGAACACTGCAGCAGCAGACGAGGCGGTGGACGACGAAACGCTGATACGAGAAACCGAAGCAGCTTTGAAAAGTCTGTCCGGAAGTTGGCCCGGACCGCGCAGTTCCTTTTACAATCGTGGTATAACCGAACACGAAGATCGCTTCGAGTCACCAACTTTCGAGAATCTTTTTGAAGAGAAGAAAGTGAATAATAAAATGTCACCGTCCTCATCTTCATCGTCGTCTTCCGGGTGTAGTGAGTCCTCGTCGTGTTCTCTCAAAGATGTTATAACACTTCGTGGTCAGCAACCAGACAGTAAAAGTACCCGAACAACGACAGATGGTAAAATACCCGGAGGAATGGAGGCTAACACAACCGGATCAACCAATCAACCCACGAAACTTCAGTCTGATGGCAGCGGTAAGGCGTCTTCTACACCCACAGTGAAGTTGAACTGCAAAACGAAACTCCAAGACAGAGATGTTTCTCAACAAAAACTTGCTTATCAAGAAGGAAACGAACTGGAGAATCTGCTGAAGATTGAAAATGAATGTGCTACAATTCAGTCCCAAGTAGGAAGCAATGGACCTAACTCGCAGCTTCATGACACGAGAAGAAATAGTGAAACTAAAGGAGTAAAAGATAAGGCTCCGATATCCGCAGTAAATCCCTCAACAGAAGCAAATCCTTCCTCCAGTAGAAGTATAGAATATGCTGCTGGTTCAAGGTATGAACCCGATTTCAACGAACTTGTTGATGATTCTTCTAACGAACTTGAGATTGATATGTCTGACCCATCAGGAGACAAAGAGGATGAAGATGATTCTGACCTTAGTAACAAGACAGAAGATAGACAGAAACGGAGGGAGCAGAATACAAATCTGAAAGATGGAGTTGCCATCTCTAATAATGACCAACAGGCGTCGTCATCTTTCCAAGAGCGCCATAACCTGTTCGGAGCTGCTGCTCAGGAACAGCGACAGTTTCAGCCGAACAAACCCACGTCTGGCAATGCCACAGTTACCGGCACGATGTTATCTTCTACTGCTACACCTTCTCCTTCCCCATCAGCATCCGTATCCTTCTCCGCGAGTTCCGCATTCCGTGCTGTCGGCACCAGCCAGTCAACGAAAGACACATCAGTATCACCTCGAATGTCCACAGCACCGTCTTCTAGTATAGATCTCCAAGGTTCAGTCGGAGGGGCGATACCACCAATAGGTCCCTTCCCTGCTTCTGCAACATTCGTCGGATATCCGGAATCAATCGGTCTACAGGGTCATTGTAGTGAAAATGGGGGAGGTCACCAGCACTCCGTTACATCCTTGGACGAGAAGCACACCGCAGCTGCCGTTTGTCTTCTGCAGCTGAAGACAAACACAAAGGAAGAAGATGATGATAAGAGACAAGAAGTAGCTGGAAACGAAACAGCGTCCAGTGCTGGAACAAAGACAGCGTCAATGTCGGTGGCGTCTCCAGATGCCACCTCCAAGCAGTATACAATCCTCCAGCCTGCTGGGGCCGGATCGCGAGCAGCCACAGCGATACAAGACGTGGCGCGCGACGGTGTGCTGAGCGTGTCAGCAGTCACCAGTGGCGGCGTATCTGCTCACCACCAGCAGTCTGTTGGCGTCACGGCGCCGAACGGCGCTGACCCTATTGGCACATCCAAGATGCCGCCTGAGAGGAACTGCTCGTCTGAACTTAACCGCACCGCTGGGCCACTCTCTCCTTCAGGCCTTAACAGGGGTGAGTACGAAACTGCATGCTTGTCACTCACGGTTTACTCCTGAAGGCACACGACTTTAGGGCTGATACAATTGTGACTTGTAGCGACTGTAGACAAGTGTCCCTGGTGTGTTTAAAGGTCCCTTTATTTTCCCATCGTTTTCTACTGGCGCTACAACCTTTTGTGGTTGTATTTTCACAGCCCGGTAGCGGGCTTTAGCCTCCTCGTTTTCGAGGTTTCTTGATCACACACAACGACGCGCCACAGTCGGTAGGACTCCTCTGGACGAGTGATCAGTCCGTCGCAGAGACCTCTACCTGACAACAGACAAACATCCATGCCCCCGGTGGGATTCGAACCCATGATCGCAGCAAGCGAGCGGCCGTAGACCTACGCCTTAGACCACGCGGCTACTGGGATCGGCATTTTCCCATCGTCTGGAAGTGAAATGGAATAGAAATGGTCAGTGGAGACATTCCACATTCCGGATTTACGAAATGCGATTTATTTACTGTTAGATTGTGAGTGTCATTAATTTAGTAACTGTTACGTTGGAAGAAATTCAGCGATTGGCCACCTTCTTCACTGGTGGAAGAGATAAGTTTCATGAACAAAACGTACTGTAATCGGAGTCAACAGCTGAATTTACTTCTATGACAAATGCTCACAGAGTTTCAGATTTGTTCATTTGCATATCGTATCATATTTTTTTAATTGAGGCAAGGTGAGACCTGGACTGCACCGCTGCAAAAGCCTAAAAAGTAGCATAATTAAATCGAATTTTACAGAAGCCCCTTTCTCTTGTACACTATTTTGCGGTAAACAGCCTTTATCTAGATTTATAAACAATATTATTTAATAAACAATCCCTTAATCCAGCGGACAGCAGCATTCCGTCATGTCTTTACTTTTGTGATCAGACTTTTAGCGTAAACATTGGATTCCTTATCATACTTTTGTAAACTTCTTATCACTGTTTTTGTTTTCTTGTGCTGTCTTTTCGCGTATTTATTGGACAGAGTGAACTTTCATTCGTATGGAACGTAACACTGCATCCTGGAAAATTTGCAGCTTCCATACAGTACCCTGCTCTCGGAATTTCCACACACACACACACACACACACACACACACACACACCGACGCACATGTGCGTGCGTGCAGATAGTTTAGCCCATAAGCTCCATCTATCAGCACCGTCTTCTTTAGAGGTCCCTGTGGTAGCACGTCTGCGGTAGGCTGAAGTAGAAATCAAATTTACATAATTCTCACCGTTATTAACTGACGTCACGTGTCTGATATCTGAGATATGCTTGTAAATCATAACTTGAAGAGTCAACTTTTCATTCGAACTTTTACAGAATTCAGTAGGAAATGCGTTACTACTTGTATAAAGAATTATTTACTTAGACAAAATAAATCTGTCAGTTAGTTATTCTGCTGTAATAGTAAGGCTGTCATTCATCAAAGTTATTTAGCGTAGAGTGAGGAAGGTCATGATTGGAAGGCAGGCCGAGACGTTGAAAGGAGGAAGTTCAGACTGTATCCTCAGTGTCGTTACAGAGAAGCGGTTAAGAATCCGAAATATCACTTCATCTTTCAGTAGCTCCGCATTCATGTTACTTCCAGTTCAAGCTGTATATTCTAAACCACGTAGACTGCGGTGAAGTTTACGCTGTAAGCAGAAATCCTCCATGTTTGCAAGGGGGTCGTTCCTGAGAAAACCGTCGCATATGAAAATGTGCTCAGGACAGACAGAACTTTGTAGTGAGTTACATTTGACTGCCACTTACAGTGCCGACATCACTCAAGGTTGCTTGGTGTAACCTTTACCCGCTACACGAAACTATATAAAAAAAGTGGTAAATTCTTATTGGAAGCTCTCCGAATGACGTCATATGTCGTCCAGCTTAATATGAAGTGGATCAGTACGGAACGTAACTTGATAAAGTTCAGCAGTCGTAATGCAGTGATCCAGATATCCAAGTATTCCTTCAGCTTACTCGATATAATACCTTTGCTTCATGTTCCCATACAGTATCGCTGTTGTTCTTCTGATTGCCAACTTCAGGACCGATTGTTATCAGTTGACTTGTTGAATGTTTACTGCGCGGTACGAACTGAATTCATGTGGACTGTGAAGTAGGAAGTGGAGGTTACTGGTATTTTAGTACATGAATATCAGTATGAATTAGGCCGACCCGATGGCCGCGTGGTCTAAGGCGTGGGTCTGTGGCCGACCGTTTGCTGGTGTTGTGGGTTCGAATACCGCCGGCGACACGGATGTCTGTTTCGTGTGAGTGTTGTGTGTTGTGTGTTGTCAGGCAGTGGTCTCTGCGACGGTCCGATCGCTCTACCGACTGTGGTGTGTCTGAGTGTGATCGTGAAGGCGGCCCTGGCCCACTAGGGGCTGTTGCGTTGTGGACAACAATTCAGTATTAATTAATAGCTTGTGTGTAATTATGCTGCTTGCGGGGTGTTTCTAGACGCAGCGGGCTGCAGTGTCATTGGCACTGTTGTTCCCAGAACCTTTACACGCGTTTATTTTTTGCAAAATCGGAAGGACCGCTTATTTGTAAACGATGTCCGTCCGTAATGGGACTTCGACTGCACCGTTTATCGGATGTTGATGAAATGTAGTGCAATTGTTTCTAGTAGACGGCTGTCCAACAAGTATAGTTCTAATCACCACCGGCAGGGTGACACGTGTACTTACACCGTCCTACATTAACTTCTACCGGTATTTTTCATATTTCTTGACCTGTTTGGATGGCGTTCATCATAGAATATCAGCATTTAGGTTCATTCAGCAAGCGCGAGGTTCTTAAAGATGTGTTCAGTGACACCAAATAGGCGTACTTGAACATTATTTATACACTTTTTATCCGATGTGGATTCAGTCGGTACAGACAGTGTCCACAAAAATGTGTGGCGTCATTGAGAGTTTCGTTAAAAATGGACGAAGTGAAAGTCTTACTATACGGAAGTACGGGTTTGAATTAATTTTTTTTCCGTATTCTGTCTGTTTAGTTGTCCAATTTCGGTAAAAGTAAAATATTACAATAAGCTTATAAAACGCCTATTCGGGTTTTATATGTCACTGCTTTCGGCTTTGTTAACAAGGAATCA